>QWCW01000642.1_pt1 | contig 12724 bp, 9 predicted proteins | sample 1972691 | NCBI WGS metagenome assembly QWCW01 (sample SAMN09866698, study PRJNA288562) | Human oral metagenome isolate pre2_saliva, whole genome shotgun sequencing... | reverse complement strand
GGCCGTTAACATCCTTCGATAATTTCCTGAGGTCATAAATATCACGAAGGGATGATTCTCAATCTGACTGCCAGTAAAAGTCTTCATCATGATACCTGCAGAAAAAGCGATAATCGGGAGCTCAATCAAGGCATTTGAAGGTAGAAAAGGCAGGATAGCTGTCATCACACAAAGCGGGAGCAGACCATAAACTCGCCAATAAGCATTCTTACGGTGGTCTTTAAACCACATGCCAAAAAGAAAGCCTAGAGAAAAGAAAAAAATTGAAAAGCAACGCAACAAGTTATAGTACATACTACTGTTTCGCCAGTCGGCGACCAAGAGAAGGATATTCCCAGTCTGTGTAGCAACTAAACTATGGTAGTACATATGACAAAAGACATCCAAAGCTCCTCCTGAAAAACTCAGCAAATTTGCCATCATACGTGTATTCTGAGGTAAAAGATTTCGAGACTCCATTACGTAACTCCCATCTATAAATAGAAAAATGATAGTTTTATTATAGCAAATCTAAAGAGACATGCTAAAAAACAACCCTCACGAGTTGCTTCTATCCTATTAAAAATTAACGGAACCTAGGATATTCTATGTGTTGATACTAATAGATATCACGTCTATGACCGACTTCGAGGGCAAGTATGATTAGTTCACTATCCTGAATATTGACAATAACACGATAAGCACCAACACCATAACGCCATTGGCCTGTTCGATTAGCAACTAAGGCCTTGCCCTTAGCTCTTGGATTCTCTGTCACACGATTGAGATAAGCCTTAATTTGTTTTCTGACGAAGGGATCTAACTTTTTAAAACTTTTGGCAAATTTAGGGGTTGGTATTATCTTATAGGTCATCCCAATTTAACACCTCCCCACCGTTTTCTAGATAGACTTCATATTCTGCCAAAGCCAAATCGGCTACTCTAGCATCGTATTCATCCTCAATGGCTTCTAAAGTTTTGGTACGAATTAATTCTGACAAGGATACCCCTTCAAATTTCGCAATTGCCTGCATGAACTTCTTATCTGCTTCTGAAACTTTCAATGTAATTGTTGTCATATCCTTAACCTCGTTCTCTTTTGTAACACCATTGTATTACCACTCCTTCTTTTTGTCAATTTTGATAATAGATTCAAACTTTTATTCGTAAAACAATAGAAAAAGCAACCCTAACGAGTTGCTTGCAATCCTATTAAAAATTAACTGTATCAGGATCATCCTGAGTCTTAATGCCTTGAATCTTATCCAAGACTGCCATATCTTCCTCTGACAAATCAAAGTCAAAGATATCCAAGTTGGCTTCGATATTTTTTGGTGTCAATGACTTAGGTAGTGGCAAGAAACCTTTTTGAAGGCTCCAACGTAGGGCAACTTGAGCAACAGATTTTCCGTTACGTTCAGCCACTGCTTCAACGTCCTCATTTCCAAAAATGCTACCAGTACCTAGTGGACTGTAGGCTTCAAGAAAAATATCACGCTCTTGGCAATGGGCAACCAAATCTTCTTGGGCACAACCTGGAGCCAAAAGAATTTGATTGACATGTGGCACAATTTCAGCCGTTTCAAGGAGAGCATCAACCTTACCATCTTTGTAGGCTTCTTCCATTGCCTTCCAAGCACCTGCATTGCCAACCTTCCAAGCATCATTCTCACGAAGAGCCTTTGGATTAGGCCAGTGGATGAGCAAAAGATCCAAATAATCCACACCTAGTCTTTCAAGAGACTCGTCGATAGAGGCCTTAGCCAAATCGTAATCGTGCTTGTCATTCCAGAGTTTAGTCGTTAGGAAAATATCCTCACGTGCCACAACACTATCTGCAATCGCCTTACCTACAGAAACCTCGTTACCGTAGATTTGCGCCGTATCAATGTGTGTGTAACCCACCTTAAGTGCGAAACTAACGCTGTTATAAGCTTCTTCCCCTTCTGGAATCTGCCAAGTCCCAAAACCAATTTTAGGAATCGTAACGCCATTTGAAAGTGTATATGTTTCCATCCTGTTCTCCTTTTCAAGTTGTAACAGAATTATCTTAAAGGATATAAGATAAAATTGCAAAGATTAGCTACGGCTTGTTTGATGAATAGTTCCTTACTTCTTTTTCCGCTTCTTTTTAAAGACAACATCATTTTCTTTAAGGATTTTCATGCTCACCTTTCCAACTCCTCTAATCGCTGCTACTTCCTCTTCCGTTTTCTTTTTAAAATCTTTAAATTCTATTAAGCCATGTTGACGAAGTATACGCTCCACACTTATTGAAAGACCTTGGAGGGCTTTGCTTGGTTCTATACTTTTCTCCAATTCTCTAATTAGTTTGTGCAATTCTGGTTTTTTCTTTTTCGCAACATGTCTTTGTGGACGTTTTGCACGATATTTTTCGATTAACCAAGTAAAATAATATTCTGACTGGGACAGATCAACGACTTGATTAAAAACCATCAAAAGACTTTGCATACTGTTGGCTTCAAATAAGATAGGGTTGACTTTAAGCGTTTCGGCAACTAGACGCTCGTCATCACCTTGTTCAATCATTTTTAAATAATTTTCGAACTCTGGATTTTTTGCATAGAGAAGATTAAAATAGAAATCCGCATCCTCAATATGTCCCGTCATTAGAGAGACCGTCATCATTGGTACTATCATCAAATCTTCTTCGTGATATTCCATTTGCTCACATTCGAAAAAGCTTTTAGCCTTATCAAACTCCTCCAGATTACAATAGGTAGCCATCAATTCGTAACAGACTCCCATGTGATCTTGAACATCTATCTCTAGAATCTCTTCAAATTCCTTAACAGCAAACCGCTTCATACTGTTGCTTAAATAAAATTTAGCAAGATTATACTTCAAAGACAAATAAGGACGCTCGTCAAGATTAGCCCAGCCCATTTTTGGACCTTGATCCCACTTGGACCTTTGATCTTTTTCTAAAGCAATTAGGCCTTTTAGATGTTCAAGTGGACTTTGAAAAGTTAAGAGCATCTGCTTAGCATCAAGATTTTCAGGATCTAGTTTTAAAGCTTCTGTCAAAAATTCCTGACTTCTCGAAGGATCTTCCTCGTGATAATGATAAGCCTCTTCAATGAGTTTCCAAGCTCTCTCCTGCTTTGAATCAGGGGAAGTGATCTCATCAAAAAGCCCTTGGTTGTATTGTCTTGCAAAATCTTCAAGAGCCATGTCCACACTGAGATACTCTGTAATATGTTCTTCTAAGAATGCTTCTGCTTTTTTTGTGAAGTCTTCAAAAGATGATGTCATCAATCTTCTCCAATCTATGTTTATTTCTCTAACTACTATTGTATACGTTTTCATAGAAGATTACTATATTCTAAGTGAAATCAACAACCTCTTAAATTTTTATTGACAAAAATAGTCGCCAATCACAATACAGATAAGAATCCATAGAGTCTTATTTTGGGACATCTAAACCCAAAGTTGTATACTTATATTAGATAGAGTGCCATTGGACGATTAACATCAAGGCATAATCTTCAAGTTTCATTTAAAGCTACAAAAAATCATTAACTCCTTGGGAGTGGTTTAGTCCCTTCTCTATATCAATAACTTTAACTCACTTTTTCATAATTTTACTTGATCACTCCCATTTTTAAGGGAATTGAAAACTGAGTTATATTTTAAAAGGAAACAGAGGTCTGTTTCCTTTTTTCTTACTTCAAACCATGACAAAAGGAAACCCTTTCGAGTTTCCTTTATCAAATATATCGTTGGAGGCAAAGTCCAATAATACTTTAGTTGAGTGGTTCAATCATGAAGCTCAATTGATAGCTATCTGCTGAGCTAACCAAGAATTCGTCATGAACTGGAGCACCCCATGAGTCGTCACCACCGACACCCATTTGAGCAGCAAGAACTTTAATCCATGTAGCATCAGATTGTTGCAATTCATATTGATGACGAGCATTTTCAATTTGTTCAGTACTGTTACGCAAAGCACTGAATTCGAATGCCTTATTAAGTGCGGTGAATTTAAGACCATTATGGTTATCATCAGATACTGTAAATTCACGAGTACCATAGTGATTACCAGATTCTTGTGGCATTAGATATGGAGCAAATGTCTTTTCAACAGATGTTTCATATCGACCAAGATAGGCACCAGGAAGTTTATCAAGGTAGCTTTCTTCTGCACCGTATCCATAATAGCTTAGGTTTGTAAATTGTGAACCGATAGCAAATTCTAGACCAAATTCAGGGAAGTTTGGCAAACCTGCTTTACCATCATAGTTTGCAGTAACAAAGATTCGACCCTTGTAATCAACTTGATAAGTTACCTTAACTTCGACATCAGAAAAGCCAGGCAATTCATGAACATAAGTCACTTTAACAGAGTCATCTTCAATTTGAATTTGAGTATCTGTAACCTTACTATAGTTTCCAGCAACTTTCCAGCCTGCCATTTCGAATGGATATCCAGCACCACGATCGTTGTCAGTGTAAGCACGAGTAAAGTTAAGTTTAGGACCTTTCTCAATGAATTCAACACCATTATACTTAGCAGATACTAGCGTATTTTGTGCACGTGAAAGCAAGATAGAGAAGTTTTGTCCGTGGATTCCAATGTTGAAGTCGCCTTCAACAACATTCAAAGGAGCCTTAACTGGTGTTTCAGTGCTAATCTTTTCAGCAACATATTGACCGCGAACAATTTCATGTCCTTTTGGAGCCCATTCAGTTGCTTCATTCTGAACACAAGCAACTTCATAAATTCGTTCAGCATTTGAAGATCCAACAGCGAATTCTACTGGGAATGTTGCTTCTTCACCTGGTTTAACATCAAAGTGATATTCACTTTCGCTAACTTTTCTACCATCTTCGTAAACTCTAGCTAGGAAAGTATAAGCAGAAAGATCTTCAAAGACATTATCATTCTTGATAGTTACTGATTTTTCATCAACAGCAATCTTAATATTAGAGTAAAGATGTTTAACTGTTTGAAGTTTTGGAGTTAGGGTACGATCTGCGAAGACAATACCATTTCCACAAAATTCGTAGTCAGAAGGTCTATCATGCCAGTCACCACCATATGATAGGAATTCGCTACCATTTGGAAGTGGTTTGTAAATAGCTTGGTCAATGAAGTCCCAAATAAATCCACCTTGGTATTCTGGATATTTCTCTAAATCAGTGTAGAGTTTCAATCCACCACCAGAGTTACCCATTGTGTGCATGTATTCACATGAAATATAAGGTTTTTGAGGATTGTTAGTGAGGTATTCTTCAATATCAGCTGGTTTCGCATACATACGACTTTCGATGTCTGTAATGTAATCAAATTCACGACACCATGTAACACCTTCATAGTGAACTGGACGAGTATTGTCAACACTACGGAAGTAATCAGCCATGTCAGCAATATCTTTACCAGCATATGATTCATTACCACAAGACCAAATGATAACACTAGCATGGTTCTTATCACGTTGGAACATGTTATTGGCACGATCCAAACAAGCAGGCAACCATTCTGGTTCACTAGCTGGGATATTCCATGAAGGTTCGCTTAGACCAAGTTTTTGCCATGTACCGTGTGTTTCAAGGTTGGCTTCATCGATAACATAAAGTCCATATTCATCACACAATTCATACCAACGTGTTTGGTTCGGATAGTGAGAAGTACGAACAGCATTGATGTTATGTTGTTTCATCACTTTGATATCCCAAAGCATATCTTCTTCAGTGATACAACGTCCTGTTCTAGCGTTAAATTCGTGTCTGTTAACCCCTTTAAAGACAATTCTCTTACCATTCAAAAGCATGAGTTTATCTTTAATTTCGAAGTGTCTAAATCCAACCTTAACTGGAACGACTTCAACAACTTGGTCATCATCCAAAACATGAAGGGTCAAATTGTAAAGTTTAGGACTTTCAGCACTCCAAGGTTTGATTTTCAGATTTTCAAGACTTACAGATAGTTCACCGTCAGCATTAACAGATGCATCACCTTCTTTAACGATGCCTTCATGATCTGAAAGAACATATTTAATCTTCTTATCTTCATAATCACCAACAGTCTTCAAATCAATATCCAATTGACCTGCTTTTGTTTGGTAATCATAATCTCCCTTAACAAAGAGATCTTGAACGTGAACTTTTGGAATAGCGTACAAGTAAACATCTCTGAAAATACCGTACAGTCTCCAGAAGTCTTGGTCTTCCAACCAGCTTGCTGTAGAGTAACGATAGACAGCTACCGCCAACTTGTTATCACCTTCAACAAGGTAATCACTGATTTCAAATTCACTAGGTGTAAATGAATCTTCACTGTATCCTACGAAGTTACCATTGACCCATACAAAGATGGAAGTGGCAACCCCTTGGAATGAGATAAATACTTTTTTATCTTTTAAAGCATCATTCAAGGTAAAATGTTTAACGTATGATGCAACAGCATTTGATTCTTGAGGAACTTGAGGTGGACGAAGGAATTCTTTACCATCCCAAGGATATTGGGTATTCACATATTGTGGAGAACCAAAACCTTGAAGTTCCAAATGACCTGGTACATTGATGAAATTCAAATCAGTTTCATCAAATTCTGTTTTATAAAAGTCTTTTAAAACTTGATTTGTATTCTGAGCATAGTGAATTTTCCATTTTCCATTAAGAGATTGTCTTAACTTCATCTCTCCTTCAGAAAATTCTGCAAGAGATTCAAAATACTTATGATCTGAGTGAGCGTCAACAGTATTAACGCTAACAATCTTTGGATCGTTTAAGTAAGTTTGAATTTTTTCAGTCGTGTTCATAGATTATTCTCCTTTTTTGAAGGTAATAACTTCAGACAAAGCTTCTACCTTTTCTCCAACTTCTTGTTCAAGATGGAAAGCACTGAATTTTTCTGAATTGGTTACAGTGACAAGTACTGTGTCATCAAGACCATTTTTCTCAATAATTGGTGACCAGAACTCAAGAAGTTTTTGTCCAACTTCAACACGATCACCTTGTTCTACGTAACTAATGAATCCTTCACCTTTAAGTTTAACTGTTCCGATACCAACGTGGATAAGAACAATGACACCATCTTCACTTTCAATACCAACTGCATGGCGAGTAGGAAGAACTTGACGAATGGTACCACTAATTGGTGCAAAGACAGCTCCATCAGTAGGTTTAATGGCGAAACCTTTACCCATGCTACCTGAAGCAAAGTGTTCATCATTAACACTTGAGAGGTCAACCAAATGGCCAGTTGTAGGGTTTACAAGAGATACGACGTTAGCTTTAACTTCATTTTCAGAAGTTGCTACGCTAAAGCGATGTTCCAATTCTTCAACAATTTCAGCGTGACGTGCTTCAGTCAAAGTGATTTTACGAGCAATAATGAAGGCTCCGATAAGCATTGCTGCTGCTGGGAAACCAAACATGCTAAGCTTAAAGATAGACTGTTGATGTGTTGTAATTGTTGATGCTGAGGCACCTGTTGTCATACCAGCAGCTACGGCAATTGTAGAAACAAGCCAGTTTGACATCGCACCACCAAGTTTATCAACAAGTGGACGAACTGACAAAGTAAGTGATTCATCACGGTGTCCCAATTTCCATTGACCATATTCTACTGAGTCAGAGATAATCATGAGGATAACAAGGAACACAAGAGGTTGTGGAATAAAGAAGAGTTCAGCAGCAGTCAAGATCATTGGAAGTGATGTTCCTGCAATACTAAAGATTCCGATACCACCGAGCATTACTGCAATACATCCATAGAACAAACGTTTACGGTTGAATTTACCAGCTAGGCTAGGGAAGAGTGAAACTGAAACCAAACCAACAACTGTATTCAATCCGTAAAGGATTGAATATTTCCCTGGATCACCAAGGATAAATGTGAAGTAAAAAAGTTGAAGAGCATTAAGTGTATTAATACCAAGACCATAGAACCAATATCCGAGAGACAACCACATCAATTGGTCGTTTTTACCAAGAACTTTAAAGACTTGTTTAAGGCTAGTTTTTTCTTTGTTATCACGAAGTTTTGACTCAACTTCACGTGTACCAATACCAACAGCAATTGATGTAATCACACCAATGAGAGCAACGATAAATGCAAACCAGAACCATCCAGATTTATCTCCAGAGCCACTACTGTTCGTCATAGAGAAGAACAAAACGATTGGCATGATGGCAACACCTACAATATTGGCACCAATAGTAGAACCAATACGGGCAAAAGTTGCCATTTTTTCACGTTCATGACTGTCAAGAGACAAGGCAGGAATCATTGACCAGAAACCGATATCTTTAATTGAGTAGAAGACATCCATTACAAGGTAGATAATTCCGAAAAGTACAAGGTACAAGAAAGGATTTGTTTTATTCAAACCACCTAAATCGGTGAAGAGAAGCAACAAGGCGATAGAACTGATGATACCACCACCAACTACCCATGGTTTGAATTTACCATACTTAGTATGAGTGTTATCAATCATGTTACCAATCAATGGATCGATAAATACTTCCAAGATACGCAAAATAGCGATGATGTTAGTAATTAATAGTACGTAGTGACTATTTTGCTTTGGATCACCTGTGTTAAACAAGTGAGTTGTCACAAACATGATAAAGTATGTTGACAACGTTGCATAGAAGACGTCGTTACCAAAAGCACCAGCTGAATAGGATAGACGAGACTTCATTTGACCTTTAGATTTTCCCATTACGAAAACCTCCTGTTAGTTGTTTTTTGAATACGCTTACATTATATAAGTATTAGTTTAAATCGTCAATAGTTTTAGTGATTTTTTACTAAATTTTTACTAAAACATGATTATTTTGATGAATTAAAATATTGGAAACCGATTTCATAGCTTACACTATGACCCTCCTCCAAGATGATATCTCCAAAATCTGTATGATTAACGGCATCTGGGAGTGTTTGAGCTTCCATAGCTATAGCTTCTCGTCCTTTTGCAATTGTTCCTCGATCTCTCGCAAAGTAAATATTATCCTCTATAATATCCATAGTATAAATAACTAAACCATTTCTGTTAGAGAAGATTTCAATACCATCTCCGCTTTCTTTGTCATGCAAAATAGCTACTTTTTTCACATGATCACAAGTTTCCCCTCCAACTACAAAGGCATCATCAAAACCGTTATTTGCTTCAATTTGAGGTAGTAAGTCAGTTGTCTTTCTAAAGTCATAATTTGTTCCATCTACATTAATTTTTTGTCCTGTTGGAATTAACTCAGAATCCAACTCTAAACGATAGTCTGAATAGATTTGTAACTCATGACTTGATAAATCCTGTTTGTCACTAAGATTAAAGTAAACATGGTTTGTCGGATTAAAGACTGTTGACTCTGTAACATCGAAGGCTTCAAAGAGTATTGTTAAGCGGTTATTATTGTTAAGTCTATAACTAATAGAGACTGTAACATCACCAGGAAAGCCATCTACACTTGAATAAAGTCTTCTAACAAACTTTGTCTCAACATATTCATCATTCAGGTTTGTGACATAGTTCCAATTTTGAACCTGCATTCCTTTTGGACCACCATGTAAACAGTTTTCTCCCTCATTCTTAGGAAGACTATAAAGAACCATATTATGAGTATACGAAGCTTTCCCAATTCTTCCAGCAACCCTACCAATGGACTGGCAGGCACATAAGTTATTCTTATAGTAATCCTCGTAATCACTGAAGCCAAGTACTATATTTTTAAGAGCACCGGTTTCCGTTGGAACCAAAAACTCCTGAAGTGTAGCACCTGTTGTGAGTGTAGAAATGACAACACCATTATTATTTTCCATTGAAATTTTACTGACATCGCCTGAATCAACTTTTCCAATAATTTCGCAGCTTATTTTCATATTTTTTCCTCAAAAAACAAAGAGTACAATAATTATATATACTCTTTGACCCTTTGTTTATTATTTTAATTATCCTCGATCATCGTACCCTTTTGGATGGCTAGAATGCCATGCCCAAGCACTTGCGATGATTTTTTCGATGTTATCAAATTGTGGTTTCCATCCAAGAACTGTACGTGCTTTTTCAGATGAAGCAATCAATGTATCAGGATCACCAGGACGACGATCAGCCTTCTCAGCTGGAATTTCTTTACCAGTTACCTTACGAGCGGCTTCAAGAATTTGAAGGTTTGAGAAACCTGTTGATGAACCTAAGTTAAAGGCTGTAGATTCATTACCTTTACGAAGATATTCAACAGCAAGGAGGTGAGCATCAGCCAAGTCAAATGGGTGAACGTAGTCACGAACATTTGTACCATCAGGAGTATTGTAGTCATCCCCAAAGATCATGATTTTTTCACGAACACCTTGAGCTACTTGAAGAATAATCGGTAGAAGGTGAGTTTCTGGACCGTGATCTTCACCAATAGAACCATCAGGTTTTGCACCAGCAACGTTGAAGTAACGAAGGGGGACATATTTAATACCATAAGCTTTATCAGACCACTTCATGATAGTTTCCATCATCAACTTACTTTCACCGTATGGGTTGATAGGTTTTTGTGGTGTTGTTTCAAGAATTGGAATTTCTTCTGGAATTCCGTAAGTTGCTGCTGTTGATGAGAAGACAATGTATTTAACACCGCATTCGTTCATAACTTCAAGCAATTTAACCATTCCAGCTGTATTGTTATCAAAATATTTGAGTGGTTTTTCCATTGATTCACCAACCAATGAATAGGCCGCAAAGTGAATAACGGCATCAACATCAGGATTTTCTTTGAAGACCTTTCTCATAAAATCTTGATCAGAAAGATCGCCTTGATAGAAAATAGCATCTGGATGTACGGCAGCACGGTGACCGGTTACCAAACTATCTACTACTATTACTTTTTCTTGACCTTTTTCAACTAAGCGATCAACCATGTGAGAACCGATATAACCAGCTCCACCTAATACTAAAATTGCCATTTCTTATCTCCTTTCTTCAGAAAAAACAATTAATCAGCTAAATTTACAAAATCTACAAATGCTTTAAACTGATCTAAGCCTTCACTATTAGTCTTATAAACACCTGCATCTTCTAGTACACGAGCAAAGATATCTGCAACAGATTGGCGAACAACTTCTGTCACTTCCCCAGCCGTAATATTCGGATTTTGAGCTTTGAGTTCATCTGCCCATTCTTGGTGAATTGGAGCAACTTGGTTACCTTGACCTAATAGATAATCTTCAACATCTTTAAGTTCTGTTTTCAAACGAGGAGGAAGAATGGCCAATCCCATAACTTCAATCAAACCAATGTTTTCTTTTTTAATATGTTGAACATCTTTATGTGGGTGGTAGATACCGTCTGGATGTTCTTCAGAAGTTTGATTGTCACGAAGAACCAAATCCAATTCAAATGTGCCGTCTTTTCTACGAGCAATTGGGGTAATGGTGTGGTGAGGTTGTCCATCAGACTCAGCCAAGACACCAGCTTTTTCGTCTGAATAACCACGCCAACAATTTAAAATTTTGGTGGCAAGAGCAATAAGTCTTTCCTTATCTTCACTTCTTAAACGAAGAACTGACATAGGCCAATTAACGATACCAGCCTCAACATCAGAGTAACCATCAAAACTAACTTTTTCTTTAATCCCTGCTACTTCCATTGGGAAGGTATGGCGACCACCTTGATAGTGTTCATGTGTAAGAATCGAACCACCTACAATTGGAAGATCGGCATTTGAACCTGCGAAGTAACCAGGAAATGCTTCAACAATTGATAGGAGACGACCAAATGTCAATGGACTGATGTGCATTGGTTCGTGCTTACCATAAAAGAAGATAGAATGTTCATTAAAGTAAGCATATGGTGAATATTGGAAGCCCCAGTCATTTCCTTCCATTTGGAAACGAATAACACGGTGATTGCTGCGGGCTGGGTGATTAATGCGACCCAAATAACCTTCATTTTCCATACAAAGTTGGCATTTTGGATAATCAGAAGCTACCGCATTTTTAGCAGCAGCGATGGCTTTTGGATCTTTTTCAGGTTTTGAAAGGTTAATCGTAATTTCCAAGTCACCGTATTTAGTAGGTGCTTTATAAGCAATATTTTGTGCAATGGCTTTGACTTTCACATAATCATTTCGTTTACTTTGTGCATAAAAGTCAGCAATTGCTTGCTCTGGGTCAGATTTATAAGTATCCCAGAAGTTACGATTGACAAGGCTAGGGCTTGGTGTAATCAAGTCCATGAGTTGAGCACCGATGATATCTTGTTCTTCATTAAGTTCACCTACAGAACCAGCTTTAACACCTGCTTGAAGCAACTGGTCTTTAAGGTCAATCAATTCAGAGCTATCTGTTTCAACATCAGCAACTCCTTCTCCAACCAAAGCAAAAACTTTGTTTGTCAAATAGATACGGTCCAATTCCTCATAATCACTATTTTCAATAACCAGAGTTACAAAAGTGTTTACTAAATTTTCAGCCATAATCTCTACTTCTTTCTCATTAATCAAGTACTCGTGAACCGCCAGCTACTTCAGCAATATAGAAGCTTGGTGCATAACCAACGACTTCTTCATAACGTTGACCAACTGCTTTTTTGAAATCTTCAACTTTATCTTTGTTTACTAACGCGATGGCACATCCACCAAATCCCGCTCCTGTCATACGAGCTCCAAGAACACCTTCTTGTTCCCATGCTGTGTGTGCCAAAGTATCAAGTTCAAGACCTGTAACTTCGTAATCATGTTCCAATGACACGTGAGAAGCATTCATAAGACGACCAAAGCCTTCCAAATC
>QWCW01000660.1_pt1 | contig 12725 bp, 14 predicted proteins | sample 1972691 | NCBI WGS metagenome assembly QWCW01 (sample SAMN09866698, study PRJNA288562) | Human oral metagenome isolate pre2_saliva, whole genome shotgun sequencing... | reverse complement strand
CACTTGAAAACAACCTGATTAGGGACTTATTATCAACTTTATAGTTGCTTAGCGTAACCTTGCCTAATAATCAGTCGGGTGGCTTTGCACCTTCCGGAGGTTGCACGACCTTTGGAGAAGTACCACTACACATCATCGAGGATCATCATGACTTCTTCGCCCAAGCCCTCACGTAAGCTGCTCGCCATTGCTGGCGCACTTTCCGTTGTTGCAGGCTCTTTCGCTGCCGTTCCTGCTACCTTTGCGGCAAACGTCTCCGCATCCGTTCCCGGCGGGAACTCCCAGAACTCCACTGAGGAATGCCGCCACATTGCAGTGAGCGCTACCCAGTACCAGGGCCTGCCCGGCCAGTACCAGCTGGCATACTCGGCCGCAACCTCCTCCCTCTACACTTCCTTCTCCTCCGGACGCCCGCCGATTCTGACCGGTGGCGTCGGCACCTGGAACGTTGCATCCACCCCGAGCCTTGCTACTGTCTACCAGTTCCCGACCACGGACTTTATTGCACGTGGCGCTACCGCACCGACCGGCAAGCAGATTGAATCTCCCTACGGTATTGCCTACGACGAAGCAACCGGATACGTATGGGTGACCCAGACCCGCGTCAACAAGGTATCTGTCTTCGATCCCGCGACCAACAAGATTATCTGGAGTAGCGCAGAAGGCGACGTTAACCACCCCCGCGAGGTACGCATCGACCCCTCTAGCGGCAAGGTCTTTGTATCTGGCTCGGGCGGCATTAGTGTCTTCGACACCACCCTGCACGCCCTGGTCAAGAAGATTGAATTCACCGACGCCAAGGGCGAATCTGACATCGCAATGAACATGCACGTAGACTCCGCTGATGGCAAGCTCTACGTACCCTCCTTGAGTGCCGGCACCGTGAAGGTGATTGACACCAAGAGCTACGAGGTTGAGAAGACCATTCAGCTGCACAAGGAAAATGCTGAAGCTGCTCTGAACCCCTCGGACGTCACTATCGACAAGTCCCTGAAGGAAATCTACGTCAGCACCCAGGGTGACCGTAAGGGCACTAACTCCGGTATCACCGTCTACGACCTGGAAACTGGTGCCTACAAGAAGACCATTCCTTTCGGCAACCAGGCCCTCGCTCTCGCCTCCGACGAAGCCCGTGACCTGCTGTACGTGACCGATTACGGTACCGGCAACGTCGGTGTTGTTGATGCACGAACCGGCACCGTTGTTTCTCAGGTGTCTACCGGTGCGACCAGCGGCGCAAATGATGTTCTGGTCACCGCAGACGGCAGTGCATACGCTGTAGCACGCAGCATTGAAGGCGCTTCCGCTATCGAAACCGACTACACCATCGATAAGACCACCGGCGAATACCGCACCTCTAGCACCGAGCCCAAGGGCAAGGACAACGCAGACTCCCCGATTACTCCCGGCGTCATGGTGAAGATCAACACCACCGTTGAAACCACCGCGAAGCCTGCTGCACAGGCTTCTTCTGAAGAACTGGTGAAGACCTACGCCGACGGCGCTAAGCTCTACGCCGTGAAGGACTGGACCACCGGTGAAACCCTGAAGCTGCGTGGCGAAGGTTTCAAGACTCAGGACGGTTCAAAGGGCTCCGTACTCGCAGTCAAGCTGAACAAGGGCCGCATCTCCGCGAAGGAAGAGCCGAAGCTCAACGGTGCTGAGGGCAACAGCGCCGGCGTCTGGGCGTACATCCAGGCAGATGAGAATGGTAACTTCACCGCTGAACTGCCGTACCCGACCACCGAGAACTCCAACCTGACGGAAAATCTGAAGAGCGGCGATAAGGTATCGGTCTTCCTGCTCTCCGGCTCCATGGTTGAAGGTGACACTCCTCGCGGTGGTGAAGCGCTCTCCGCAACTGTTGCAGAGAAGAAGGCAGACACCGCTGAGACCTGCGCACCGGCAGAAACCACCCAGGTCGCTGCTACTCCTTCTGGCGTGACTACCACTTACCCTGCCGGCACTAAGCTGAGCCTGCCGGATAGCGAACAGCCCACTCCGGCTCCGAGCGAGTCTGCTAAGCCTGAGCCGACTACTCCGGCTCCGAGCGAGTCTGCTAAGCCCGAGCCGAGCACCCCGGCACCCTCCGAAAGCGCAAATTCCAATGAGGTTGTGCACGAGTACAAGGACGGCGCTAAGGTCTACTTCCCCAAGACTTGGGACGGCCAGAAGCTGACCTTCCGCGGTGAAGGCTTCAAGACTCTGGACGGTAAGGGCTCCGTTATCGCCGTCAAGCTGAACAAGGGCGCTATTTCTGCGAAGGTAGAGCCTAAGCTCGCAGGCGTTGAAGGCAATAGCGCAGGCATCTGGGCATACATCAAGGCGGACGAAAACGGTAACTTCACCGCAACCATCGACCGCCCCACCGTGGCAAACTCTAACCTGACTGAAGAACTGAAGACCGGCGATAGCGTTGCTATCTACCTGCTCTCCGGTTCCCTGACCGAGAACGATAACGTGCGCGGTGGTGTGGCTGCAGAATACACCTTCAGCGTTGACAACCAGGCACCTGCACCGAAGGCATCCGAATCGGCTAATGCACCTGTAACTAACCCCTCTGAGGCGCCTTCCGCACCGGCAGACTCCAAGGAACAGGTAAAGGAAAACGCTAAGGATCAGTCCAAGGCTCCCGCGGATTCTTTGAAGTCTGATGCTCAGAAGAAGGACAGCACTGCACCGAAGACCTCCGGCTCTTCGTCGCAGAACGTCACCTCTTCCAACAACGGCTCCACCGCTTCGAGCTCCTCGAAGTCTTCGCTGGCTAACACCGGTGCTTCGGGCGTCGTCGTTGCTGCAGGAATCGGCGTTCTTGCCCTGGTCGTTGGCGCAACCGTGCTGGTAGCACGTCGCCGCAAGGCATAGCCCGTACCCCACGGCAGCCCACGATACTACCGCTTGGCGGTAGCGAAAGAGGTAGAGCGGGATCTGCTAGATATTCAAGAACCCGCTTGACTCTCTGAAACTGCCGATAGGCGCTGAAAGGGGCGGTACCCATCGAACCGATGGGTACCGCCCCTATCGTTTTGCCTATACGTCTGTATTCGAGCGGAAGGCCTAGACCAGGATCAGAAGTAGTAGCGGGGGAGAGCGGAAGAGAAGCGGAGGAAGGGTGAAGCGCACCCTCTGCGCTCGCCCGCCCTTATTTGACGAGTTAACAGCCTGAAGAATGAAGTGCGGGATTCTAACGCCTCAAATACGAAGAAAACCCGCACCGAAGTGCGGGTTTAGTGTCAAAGCGAGGTTCGGTCCCTAGACAAACGGATTAGCGAGGAAAAAGGGACCCAAGAAATCTGTCCGATAAGGACCGAACCTCTTGTTTGACGCATGCGTCTCTTCTATTATGGTACATCTCGCTGATTTTCGCACCTTGAATCGCGATTTTTGCTAAAAAACTTGATTTTTGAAAAAACAACCCTTAATTTCTAAATTTTTAAGCAGATTTTTTCAGAACGCTGTTTTGAGGGGGTCAGAGGTGAAGAAATATTACAAAATCTATGGCTCTGGTCGACTCGATATAAGTCTTTTAGTTCTAGAAGATGCCGATAGTTCTAGATATATGTCTTTTATGCTAATTATGTTTAGATTGTAAAGCTTTCATGGGGTAAATTTGCCCCGCTCAGAGCCGGAGGGGAGAACAGCTCCGGATGCCAAAATATAGGACCTCTTGAGGATGAATTTCGTAGTGCATGGACTGCACTAGAAAAGCCTCAAAATGGTGGGCAAAGCGTAAGATATACAGCAGAAAGCTCCGGATGCTAAGCCCGCAAAATATAAGGTGAGCTAGCCTCCAAACTACACAACTCTGGAGATACTTATGGTTCCCCCTGTCGCAGGAGAAGAGCAGAAGAACGTGCCGGATGCTAAGCGTTTTTCCGTGGATCGTTCCGCGGGACTTGCTGGCCAGTATCAAGTGGCATACAACCCTGAAGAGAACGTTCTTTTTGTAAGTGGAAGCTATAACCACACAAAGACCCACGGCACTCTCTGCGCCACAATTGCTCGCATAAACGCGGATACCCTGCAGATTGAGCAGACGGCTACTCTGCCCGTTATCCCGGAAAATAACCCCGAACTAGCAAACCTCTTCCAGGTTCAAGCTGCCTATGGGTTAGCCGCAGACAATGAACGGGGGCTTCTCTGGACCGGAGGAACCCGCACAAACTCGGTTACCGCATACTCCCAAAAGGACCTATCGCGCGTATGGGATTCTCTCGTTCTAGAAGTAGAGATGCTGACTCCGCGTGAGCTATACGTCGCACCCAACGGTGCCGTACTCGTTACCGGAATGGGCGGCTACCAGGTGATTTCTGCACCCACCGCAGAGGGGGAACGTAGGGTTAGCCCCCTTCAAGGGGAAGGCCCTGCCATGCTACTAGGACCCGTAGCGGACGAAAGCCGTAGCCTCCTGTACATCCCGAATATTATGCGAGATGAAATCTGGGTTGTGGATATGAATACCTGGGAGCTTGCACGCAAGCTGCCCGTAATTGGCGGGGAAGACGCCAATACTCCAGTCGGTGTTCACGGTGTGGAGATTGTTTCGACGCGCGGTGAACTATATGTCTCTGCGCAAGGGCGCGAGGGTAAGAATGGCGGTCTGTATGTTCTGAGCTTTGAGGGTGAGCACCTCGCTTATCTTCCGTTCGGAAAGATGCCCACCGATATCTTGCTCGATGCAGAACGTCACCTGCTCTATGTTGCTGATTTCGGTGGCAAGGGGGAGGCGGCAGTTGCTGGTGGCGGAACTGTTACCGTCATTAATACGCTCAATCGAGCCATTATTGACACCGTGCAGGTGGCTCCCACCCGCATTAACCACCAGGTCCTGTTGAAGGACGGGAGTGTTATTGCTGTCGATAAAGCAGGAGACTACCCCGCAGCTGAGGTTCCCTACGTGCTGGATGCAAACTCTGGCGAATACTACGAGGCTGCAGAAGAGACTCGACCGGGAGAACCTCCTCGCCCTATCGTTCGTGACGGTATCGCGAAAGTATATATGCCCTAGCTGATGAGTGAAGAGCGACTGAGAGCAGCTGATATATCAACGTAGTGCGTGCCGCGCTCTAGCCGCGCTCTAGCACTGTGCGTATGTCTGAGAGGTGGGGAGTAGGACCGGGGTGGTCTCTTGCCAGTACTGCGGCAAGTCTGTCGTGGAGGGACATTAAAGCGTAGTAAAATATTAATATCTATCTTCTTTGTTTGACACATTGTTTGATAGATTTCTCGAGGCCCCTTCAGTTTCTTATGCGTCAGGAACTACACGAAGGGGCCTCCTGCTTTAAGTGTCAAATAAGGGGCCTTCTCAATCGATGGTGATGTGGGGTATGGGGTTTTTGCTCTCTAAGCCCGGCTATCCCCAGAGATAGGGTGGAGGAGACTGAAATCATAGTCGGCAAACTCTTGCGCTACATACCTGCTTCCTGTACAGTGTTAAGACTGTGTGGCTGTATCCAAATAGCCGCACAACCACGGGCTTCTCGTGCCAGTGCATAATGCCGCTATTTACGGGTGGGATACGCCCGCTTCACGCGGGTCCAAATGCTTCTGGCATGGGTTTGCCCCAGGCGTTTCCGCTAACCCCTTCCACAGAGATGGGGCCCGGGGCGTCAACCAATCCCGTAAAAATGTTCCGCAAGGCTGGCTCGCGCCTAAAGCGAGTCGGAACCGGCGAGACGACAGGAGAAATATGATTCAGCAGGAGTCGCGACTGAAGGTCGCCGACAACACTGGTGCGAAGGAAATCCTGACCATCCGTGTTCTCGGTGGTTCCTCGCGTCGCTACGCAGGCATTGGCGACATCATTGTCGCAACCGTCAAGGATGCAATCCCCGGCGGTACCGTAAAGAAGGGTGACGTTGTCAAGGCAGTCGTCGTCCGCACCAAGAAGGAAACCCGTCGCCCCGACGGCTCCTACATCAAGTTCGACGAGAACTCCGCAGTGATCCTGAAGAACACTGATGGTGATCCCCGTGGTACCCGTATCTTCGGCCCCGTGGGTCGTGAACTTCGCGACAAGAAGTTCATGAAGATCGTTTCGCTGGCTCCGGAGGTGCTCTAATTCATGGCTAAGATCAAGTCCGGCGACCTGGTTCAGGTTATTTCCGGTGCAGATAAGGGCAAGCAGGGCAAGGTTCTGAAGGTTCTCCCCAAGGAAAACCGCGTGATTGTTGAGGGCGTCAAGGTCGTCACCAAGCACACCAAGGCTAACCCCCTGACCGGCGCAGCAGGCGGCATTCAGAAGGTTGAGGCACCGATCCACGTTTCTAACGTTGCGATTGTTGACCCCGAGACCAAGAAGCCGACCCGTGTTGGTTTCCGCCTCGAGACTGTAGAGCGTGACGGCAAGGAGCGCACCGTTCGCGTGCGCGTTGCTAAGCGTTCGGGTAAGGACATCTAATGACCGAAACCAAGATCACCCCCCGCTTCAAGACCAAGTACGCTGAGGTCGTCGTTCCCGCTCTGCAGGAAGAGTTCAAGTACGAGAACGTCATGCAGACCCCGAAGATCGTTAAGGTCGTCGTAAACATGGGTGTCGGCGAGGCAGCTCGCGACGCAAAGCTCATGGACGGCGCAATCCGCGATCTCACCGCAATCACCGGTCAGAAGCCGATTGTTACCCGCGCTAAGAAGTCCATCGCACAGTTCAAGCTGCGCGAAGGTATGCCCATTGGTGCACACGTCACCCTGCGTGGCGACCGCATGTGGGAATTCCTGGACCGCCTCGTCACCCTGGCACTGCCCCGAATCCGCGACTTCCGCGGCCTCTCGGACCGCCAGTTTGACGGTAACGGTAACTACACCTTCGGTCTGACCGAGCAGTCCATGTTCCACGAAATCGATCAGGACTCGATCGACCGCGTGCGTGGTATGGACATCACCGTGGTGACCTCCGCGAAGACCGACGAAGAAGGCCGTGCAATCCTGAAGGCACTGGGCTTCCCGTTCAAGACCAACTAACGACTACGTTGTAGGTCCAGACCCCGTTACCGCGGGGTAGGGAAACCACAACGAGGAAGGGCTAAAGCCCACAATGACTATGACTGATCCGGTCGCAGATATGCTGACCCGTTTGCGTAACGCAAACTCCGCATACCACGACACCGTATCCATGCCCTACTCCAAGCTGAAGGCTCGCATTGCAGAGATCCTGAAGGCTGAGGGCTACATCGCCGACGTGAAGGTTGAGGATGCAAAGGTCGGCAAGACCCTGACCCTCGTCCTCAAGTACGGTCCGTCCCGCGAGCGTTCCATCGCTGGCGTGCGTCGTATTTCCAAGCCGGGCCTGCGTACCTACGCAAAGTCCACCAACCTGCCCCAGGTTCTGGGTGGCCTCGGCATCGCAATCCTGTCCACCTCTTCGGGTCTGCTCACTGACAAGCAGGCAGCGAAGAAGGGCGTGGGCGGCGAAGTCATCGCTTACATCTGGTAGTCGGTTAGAAGAGAAAGGAAGAGAATAATGTCACGTATTGGACGTCTCCCCATCTCGGTTCCCGCCGGCGTTGAGGTTAAGGTCGATGGCAACCTGGTCACCGTTAAGGGCCCGAAGGGCGAGCTCTCCCACAAGGTAGCTTCCCCCATCACCGTGGCTCTGAACGAAAACGAGATCGTTGTATCTCGTCCGAACGACGAGCGCCTGTCTCGCTCGCTGCACGGTCTGACTCGTACCCTGATTCAGAACCTGATTATCGGCGTTACCTCCGGCTACGAGAAGAAGCTGGAAATCGTTGGTACCGGTTACCGTGTGACCCCGAAGGGTAACGACCTGGAGTTCGCTCTGGGCTACTCCCACCCGATCAACATCACCGCTCCCGAGGGTATTACCTTCGCAGTGGAGGGTGCTAACAAGCTGACCGTGTCGGGTATCGACAAGCAGCTCGTTGGTCAGGTTGCAGCAAACATTCGTGGTCTGCGTAAGCCCGATCCCTACAAGGGTAAGGGTGTTCGCTACGCAGGTGAGCACATCCGCCGCAAGGTCGGAAAGGCTGGTAAGTAAACATGGCTATCAAGTCGAAGGCAGCGCAGCGTGCACGTCGTCACGCTCGCATCCGCAAGTACGTTTCGGGTACCGCTGCGCGTCCGCGCCTGTGCGTCACCCGTTCGACCCGTCACATGTTCGTTCAGGTTATCGACGATGTCAAGGGCGTAACCCTGGCATCCGCTTCCACCATGGAAGCAGAGCTGCGTGCAGCTGACCTGGACAAGACCGCTAAGGCAAAGCGCGTTGGTGAGCTCGTAGCAGAGCGCGCCAAGGCAGCTGGTGTTGAGGCAGTCGTGTTCGACCGCGGTGGTAACAAGTACCACGGCCGTGTTGCAGCCGTTGCTGACGGTGCACGCGAGGGAGGTCTTGCACTCTAATGAGCGAGCAGAACGTAAAGGAAACTCAGGTGAGCGAAGCAGTAGTAGCTGAAACCGCTGAGACCTCCAACCAGCGCGAGGAGCGCCGCAACAACCGCGGCGAGCGTCGTGGCCGTGGTGAGCGCCGTAACAACCGCGCTCGCGAGGAGGAGAAGGACAAGTACATCGAGCGCGTTGTGACCATCAACCGCGTTTCCAAGGTCGTCAAGGGTGGTCGTCGCTTCAGCTTCACCGCACTGGTCGTCGTTGGTGACGGTAACGGCCTGGTCGGCGTTGGCTACGGTAAGGCTAAGGAAGTTCCCGCAGCAATCTCCAAGGGTGTCGAGGAAGCAAAGAAGAACTTCTTCCGCGTTCCCCGCATCGAAGGCCGCACCATCCCGCACCGCGTGCAGGGTGAAGCAGCTGCAGGCGTTGTGATGCTCCGTCCGGCAACCGCTGGTACCGGTGTTATCGCAGGTGGCCCCGTGCGTGCAGTACTCGAGTGCGCAGGCATTCACGATGTGCTGTCCAAGTCGCTCGGTTCCTCGAACCAGATCAACATCGTTCACGCAACTGTTGCAGCACTCAAGGAGCTCGAGGAGCCCCTGGCAGTGGCAGCCCGCCGTGGCCTGCCCACCGATGAGGTTATCCCCAGCTACCTGCGCAACACCAAGTCTGAAAAGGCAGGTGCGTAGTAATGGCCAAGCGTATTCAGCCCAGCGACGCAAAGCTGGAAATCACCCAGGTCAAGTCCTATGTTGGTCAGAAGCAGAACATGCGCGACACCCTGCGTTCCCTGGGCCTCAAGCGCCCCGGCAACAAGGTAGTCCGCACTGCTGACCCCGTCACCGTTGGCATGGTTAACACCGTTGCTCACCTGGTGAAGGTTGAGGAGGTCAAGTAAAGATGGCAGAAGCTATCAAGATTCACGATCTGCGCCCGGCACCGGGTGCCCACAAGGCAAAGACCCGCGTTGGCCGCGGTGAAGGCTCCAAGGGTAAGACCGCAGGTCGCGGTACCAAGGGTACCAAGGCACGTTACCAGGTTCGTGCAGGCTTCGAAGGCGGCCAGCTGCCGCTGCACATGCGCCTGCCGAAGCTGCGCGGCTTCAAGAACCCCTTCCGCACCGAGTACCAGGTTGTTAACCTGGACCGCATCCAGGAACTGTTCCCCAACGGTGGCGACGTCACCGTCGAGGCACTGGTTGCTAAGGGTGCCGTTCGTAAGAACGAGCTCGTGAAGGTTCTGGGCAACGGCGAAATCTCCGTCAAGGTGAACGTTGTTGTCGACAAGGCATCGGCTTCCGCTATTGAGAAGATCGAGGCCGCTGGCGGTTCTGTAACCGTTAAGTAGTCTTCAAGACGAGAAAGCCCCCGTCCGTACACTGTACGGCGGGGGCTTTTTGCTGCTCGGAAAGACTCACAACGGGGTATATTCCTGTATTCGTATATTTGAACGCTTGGTGTGCGCCACATTTGGCGTTCAAAAATCACGCTAAGAGAATATAAAAGCTACATAATCTGCTAGGGAGTTATCGTTACCCGCTCCAAACACGATAGACTGGAAGATGTGTTTACTGCGCCCTAAAACTCTTTGAGAGGGATGGGCGCCCCATAGACTTACAGGAGGACATGTGCTGAGCGCATTCGGGCGAGTCGTCAAGACCGCCGATTTGCGGCGTAAGCTGCTGTTTACCCTGGCAATGATTGTGCTGTACCGCGTGGGCACTTTCATCCCCGCGCCAGGCGTTTCCTACGGAAATGTACAGCAGTGTCTGAACGCCAATGTTACAAGCGGTGGCGTCTACGATATCGTCAACCTCTTCAGTGGTGGCGCACTGCTGCAGCTTTCGATCTTTGCCCTCGGCGTGATGCCGTACATTACCGCGTCCATTATCATCCAGCTGCTACGCGTGGTCATCCCGCGATTCCAGGAGCTGCACGATGAGGGCGCGCAGGGTCAGGCAAAGCTCACCCAGTACACCCGCTACCTGACCATCGCTCTTGCTCTGCTGAATGCAACCACCATCGTCTCGATGGCACGCTCTGGCGTTCTGCTGGGTAACTGCCCGGGCATCATCCCCCAGGACGACGTACTGCACATCCTGCTGATTATCGTCACCCTGTGTGCAGGTACCACCGTCATCATGTGGATGGGTGAGCAGATTACCGAGCGTGGCGTCGGCAACGGTATGTCCCTGCTGATCTTCACCTCCATCGCTTCCTCCTTCCCGAGCGCTCTGGGCTCCATCCAGCGCACCCACGGTTGGGGTATCTTCGCGGCTGTCTGCGGTATTGGCCTGCTGGTCATGCTTGCCGTGGTCTACGTGGAACAGTCCGTTCGCCGTATCCCCGTGCAGTATGCAAAGCGCATGATTGGTCGACGCACCATTGGCGGCACCAGCACCTACATCCCGCTGAAGGTCAACATGAACGCATACCTGGTGCGCGGCGATCACCCGCTGTACATTGCTCTCTACTTCTTCATGATTATTGGCTTCGCGTACTTCTACGTGGCGGTCACCTTCGACCCGGTAGAAGTAGCGGACAATATGAAGAAGTACGGTGGCTTCATTCCCGGCATCCGTGCGGGTAAGCCCACCGCGCGTTACCTCAGCTACGTACTCAACCGAATTACGTTGCCTGGCGCACTTTACCTGGGTGTAATTTCCATGATTCCCCTGGTAGCGCTTATCCTATTCAACGCAAACCAGAATTTCCCGTTCGGCGGCGCCTCGCTGCTGATCGTGGTGGGTGTTGGTCTTGATACTCTCAAGCAGATCAACGCTCAGCTCCAACAACGAAACTACGAAGGACTGCTCCGATGAACCGTCTGCTCATCGTCGGCCCTCCCGGTGCAGGTAAGGGCACCCAGGCCGTCAAGATCGCTGAAGCGCTGAAGATTCCCGCGATTTCCACCGGTGATATCTTCCGTAAGAACATCAAGGAAGAGACCGAGCTGGGCAAGGAAGCGAAGTCGTACATCGACTCCGGCAACCTGGTTCCCGACTCTGTCACCAACAACATGGTGCGCGCACGTCTGGAGGAAAGCGACGTCGTCAACGGCTTCCTGCTCGACGGCTACCCCCGCAACACCTCCCAGGTGCACGAGCTAGACTCCATCCTCGAAGCCAAGGGTGAGAAGATCGATCGAGTTCTCCTGCTGGTTGCAGACAACGACGAACTCGTTGAGCGTCTGCTCAACCGCGCAGCAGAGCAGGGTCGTACCGATGACAACGAAGAGGTCATTCGTCACCGCCTGAAGGTCTACGAAGAAGAGACCGCACCGCTGATCGCAATCTACCGCGAACGCGGCATCGTCAAGGAAGTTAACGGCCTCGGCGAGATTGCTGAAGTCACCGAGCGCATCCTCGACGCTCTGAAGTAATCTTCTGCTGTACCCCCGCAATTTGAGGTGCATGATGCATCACAAAGACTTGCGGGGGTACAGTGCTGTCTGTAGAGTTCTAAGCTTGGGCGCACCGCCCCTATACCTAAGGAGCCAGAATGGCACGAGTCGAAATTAAAACCAATGCACAGCTTCAGCAGATGGCTCGTGCAGGAGTCATCACCAGCCGCGCGCTCGATGCGGCAGTGGCGGCAGCTCGCCCCGGCGCAACCACCGCAGAGGTGAACGCCGCTTTTGAACGCACCATGCTGGAACTGGGTGGCACCTCCAACTTCTACGGCTACTACGACTACCCGGCAACCGTATGCACCTCCGTCAACCATGAGGTCGTTCACGGCATCCCCGGCGACTACGTGCTCAAGGACGGCGACATCCTTTCTATCGACGGTGGCGCATACGTTATCGACCCCGCAACCAACCGCCAGTGGCACGGCGACTCGGCACGTACTGTGCTGGTCGGTGACAATGTGAGCGAAGCACGCGCAGAGCTCTCCGCCGTCACTCGCGAGGCAATGTGGCACGGCATCGCCGCTCTGGCAACCGCAAAGAAGGTCGGCGAAATCGGCCTTGCCATCGAAGCATATGTGACCGAAGAATACGGCGATAAGTACGGCATTATTGAAGACTACGTGGGCCACGGCATCGGTTCCCAGATGCACATGGCACCGGACGTACTGAATTACGCAGTACGTGACATGGGTCCGAAGATTAAGCCTGGCATGGCTTTCGCCATCGAACCGATGCTCGTCACCGGTTCTATCGAGACCAAGGTACTCTCTGATGACTGGACCGTTGTGACCGTTGACGGTTCCGATGCATGTCAGTGGGAGCACTCCGTTGCTGTGCACAGCGAAGGCATCTGGGTCCTGACCGCAGAAGACGGCGGCGCAAGCGAACTTGCTCGCTTCGGCGTAACCCCGGTTCCGATCCCCGCCTAAGTCCCACCACTGGGGGAGGGGAACCCACCTTTAGCTGCCCCA
>QWCW01000569.1_pt1 | contig 12740 bp, 24 predicted proteins | sample 1972691 | NCBI WGS metagenome assembly QWCW01 (sample SAMN09866698, study PRJNA288562) | Human oral metagenome isolate pre2_saliva, whole genome shotgun sequencing... | reverse complement strand
CCATCGTCTAAATCTAAATCAACAGTTGTTTGACTATTAAAATAAGTCAATGTAATGGCTAATTTATCATCCGTATAGGCCCATAAGTCATCAAACGGTGACATATATGGGTCCATAGCTTGGATTAATTTTTCAATAGCTGAATTAGTAAACATCTTGAACTGCTCTTAAAACATAAATAAATATACATATTTATGTCTTCTCGCGTTCGTCGTCAAATGTATTCTCATATCCGTTTCCGGGTAATGACATTGACATTCTCCTAACGCTTCAAGAGGATTTCTCCTCAGAGACCGAGCCAGCCTCCTTTCATTTTTATTTTATTAACGCTAATAAATTCATTACTGCATTCCTATCACGGTCTGTTTTATACCCACATTCATAACATATATATTCATTATGGGCTGTTCCGTGTTTAGCATTACCCGTTAAAGTGATTTTGTCATCACCTTTTTTTACATGTCCACACTGTGCACACCTTTGCGTTGATGCATAATAACGGTCAGCTATGATAAGCTGTTTTTTGAATTTTTTCGCTTTGTATTCCATTTGAAAACGGAATTTTCCAAACAATGACCTATGCAGATTTTTCGCTTTTTTTGACATCTGCATTGATTTCACATCTAAATCTTCGATGACGATAGTGTCATATGTTCGATAGAGATAGGTTGTAAATTTATGCAATAAATCATTTTGAATGGCTGTTGCTTTTTCATAAAGTGCCTGTAATTTGGTTCTCATTACAGTATAACTTACCCTCAGTATAATCAAAATGATTCACATTGGCATCAACAGCGGTGTTTTGACCTGTTTTTACCAATGGTTCAATTGGTGTCTCAATAACTAATGATGCATAATACCTGTTATTTACTTTTGTAATTGAGCAATGTTTAATATTTCCATCTGGTAAGGAATATCCTTTAAAAGGTATAGTATACCAATCACCTTTGTATTGACGCGGTTTGTCTAAAAGTAATTCCCCATTGCGAATACGGCTTCTATCAGTTTTAAATCCTTGCTTAGGATTCTTTTTCTGTCTAAATGTTGGTTTACCTGCATGTAAGGAAACCGTTTCTTTATTGTTAAAGAAATATTTCCAGGCATTTGCCAAATCAGCAACGGCTTGCTGTAAAACACGTGATGACAATTGATATTGCCAATCCTGTTTTTGCTTTGTCAGTATTCCTCGCACCGTATAATGTGTTGGTGCTGGATATCGCAGTAACAAAGCATTTTCATCATCGGTAAACAAAATAGATTTATCGGTTAATGATTGTTTAACTTTAAGACGTAAATCACTAGATAAGTGTTCTTGCCGTTGCTGATATAAAGACATCCAAACATCAAGTGCCTTATTCCAGCAAAACCGTCGATAGTCACAAAGCGTATCAAGAATGGCCACCATTGTTTTATTTGGATATAACCTGACTTTTCTTGTCAAATACATAGATTTCTCCTTTCATTAATGATATTTATATTATATATTATATCATAAAAAAGGAGAATTGTCAATAGATATTTAGTACTTACACCACATCTTGTACACCGTAAATAAGTTCGCCATTTGGCTTGATAAGAGCACGACGACCATCTTTCATACGTACAACTGTTGTAAATGTTTTTGCAAACACTTCAACGTTATAGGCTGGAATTGGCAACATATGTGCTTGTGTATCTGGTTGTTCAACCGTACCTGATACATATCCGACTTTAAGATATTCACGCAAAAGTTCTGTCACATCTACAAGAGGTTCTGTTGAACCAGTCTTAAGTTCATAATGAATAATTGCATCATTATCATAAGACATAAGTGTATATTTATTATCACCTGATGGCACGAGAAGAACTTTTCCACTATTTAGAAGTGTAACAAGCTCTTGATTCGTGATTTCACGCGTATTTTGCGTGTATTCTGCAAAACTAGGGGTTTCACCCTGATTTTGAGCATACAATTCTTTTCTCAATTCTTGAGCCATTTATACCCCTTTCACAGTTACTTTATAGAGATTGCTATCAATATCTGTCAATGATTCGGCGACAGTTTCAGCATTTTCAACCTTTTCCAAATCTACAATAAAGCTCCAACGCTTTTTAAAGCTATATGTGATTTTCACACCTGGAATTTTATCTTCAATTGGTTTGACCATATGTTCATAAATATAATCACGAGCGATTTTACGAGTTGATTTTGACGTAGCCAACAAGCCTGTAACAAAAAGTGGAACTTCAGTCATATATGTAATCATATGAATTTGTTCGATATTTCGTTTATTAGATGCTAAGTCTGGGTCGTAATCACCATATGGGTCTAATTTATTATAAACCTTAAAGTCATCGTCATTAAATACAGTTAGTTGATTAACTTCCAATGTTGGAGCATCTTCAACAGGTGTAGTCAACAATGACAACAGGTTTTCATTTTGTAGAATACGCTTAATAGTACCCAAATCATATTCATTTTTCGCTTGATTAAACAATGATTGTAGCGGATAATAATCCAACATTGTTCGTGATTTAGCTAATTCAAATAGTTCTTTTTCAGTCATTTTATTAGATAATTACCCTTTCATTATTTTTTATACAAAGTTGCGGGGCCTACAAGTTCTGACATAAACATAGTCAATGTCATTTTAGCAGCTTTTACAAAGCCTGTCATATCATCTGGATTATCATTATTATTTGCTGATTTATAGATTTCAAGTACTTCTTCTAATGTGTAATGTTCAATTGAACAGTTACGAGTTGCTACATACCAGCTATCATCGTCATTGACATTGATATGTTGATATTTTGTACCATCAAGTTCTTCAACGAAATCAAGTTCACCTTTAAAGTCAACGTTGAATTCTTCTTTTTTCTGCATGGCAACAATTTCGTTGAGTTTTACACCTTTTAGAAGTGTTTCCCCTGTGAAGACATCTTTAACAACATGGTCTGGCAAAATTTTTGCTAATTTTTCAGCCAAAAAACCATGGTGCAAGTAGTAACCCGGTTCATCTGTGAATTTATACCCAATATAAAAAGTTGGAATTGCATCGATTACTTGATAGATATCAGAGTCTCCGATTTCTGTTTCAGAATATCCATATGCGTAATATCCAGGTAGATAAGACCCTTTTTCAACAAAATCTTTCGGAAATTGATTCACAATATTTGGTCGATACAATTTTGTATCAAAATACAATGTTTCAAACATGTTCTTTATAACCCTTTCAATTATTCTGGACGTTGACCGATAGTTGCTTCAATGATTTTAGTCATTTCAGGCGTTTCTTTATCTGGGTCCATATCATACGCTTTCAATAGTTCTAATCGTTTTGTATCCCATTCAGCTTGAGCTGTAGAGACGTCTGATTCTTCTGTTTTTTCTACTTCTTCTGGAATAGCACCAGTTGTAAATGCAAATCGCAATACTTTATTTTCCATAAAAAATTCTAGCCTACTTTCATAAATTCATAAAATAAGTGGGGGTTTGGGGATAAGCGATAGTGTTACCCATATAGTCTTGTGTACACAAGACGTGAAAAACCCGCTGTGATGGCAACAGTTGCTTGATGCGTTGACAAATAGACCATAATGGGGGTATAATGATATGATTGCAACATTGACTCATAAATACTATTTAGACCCACAATAAGCAACGATTTACAGCTGACCTATTCACATCTAATAAGATATCTTGGTTTTGTTACTGAGCATGAGGATTCAAGAATACTACCTCTACCTGATATCAAATACATATATTGATTATATTCATCATTATATCTAGGATAACCAATCCTGATTTTATCTCCATAATTATAATAATCATCGTTAAATTCTCGTTCAGCTTCCGTTTTATAATCAATATATACTTCAGTAATCTCATTAAATTTAGGTTGGTTCATTTTTTCCTATAAAAAGACATTTGCTATCGCAAATGCCTCTATGTTATTTACCTAACACTTTGTTAATTGTGTCAACAAGAGCTTGAGCATCTGTGCTGACTTGCATTTCATTAGTACCTTCAGCAATCCATGCCGCTTGTTGGTTACGACGGTCATAACCCATTGCATATACTTGAGCAAAGCTCTTATACAAGTTTTCAGCCGTGATAGTGATTGTATCAGTGCTTGGCAATGAATTCCAGTTATCAAGAGTATCGTTTACGACTTGGATACGAGTACGACGTGGAGATGTGTATGTATCAGCACCGTAACCATACCATGATGATGCTTCTGAGCCAGCGGCTTGGTAACCACCCCATGATTGAGTGTATGCACCGGCACCGGCAGTATAACCCGCTGTAGCATAAGATGCGTATTGTGGACGTGGGCGAGGGATTACTTGTTGGTCCCATACATCGAATACTGATTCATCAAATTCCAAATCTTCTACTGGAATATAATAGCGATTACGTTCACGCCAATCAGCTGATTCTGGCAATTCAACAATGAAATCAAGGTCTTCTTTTTCAAGACCATTTTTAACTACTGTTGAAGCTGTTGCCCATGAATACATTTCAATTTCAGGTTGACCAAAGTGACCAAATACAAGTTGGAAACCGTCATTACCTGAGTTTTCAATATCCGTACCTGACGCAAAGGCATCCATTGAGTTATGGCTATGAGTTTCAACATACATACCATACGTATGGTTGAGGGTATCATACCATTCGTCTTCATCTGCAACTTCAGTCAATGTACCATGGTTGTATTGTTTTGGCGTATAAGAGAAGAGCTTATCAGTCCAGAAATGTACACCTGGAATATCTTTAAGTTCGACTTCATTACCATTTTCATCTTCAACAGTTGTGATATCATTATGAATGTAGTAGAAGTTTACCTGAGCTTCTTCACCATTTTTCGCTTGGATACGACGATACCATTCAAGTACAGTACCCAATGCATGTTTAGGAAGTTTATCCCATTCATTGTGTGTGATGAACATTGCATCTGTAAGTTCTTCACCAACACCAAGACCGTTATAGCTACCAGTATTATGTACTTTATGAATAGCATGTCCCCAATATGATTCTGAATATTCGAACATACCATTACCAGCGGCAATTTGTGTTTTGAGAAGACCTTTTTTAATAGTGTCATCCTCAATTGTATTCATAACACTAAGACGAGTATCATCTTCGACTTTTTTAGCCAAAAAAGATGTCAAGTCAAAGGTTTTATCCATTTCTGTTGTAGTAATACCTGCTACTTTTTTTGTTGCTACCATTATTTACCCTTTCAAATATCTACAAATTATAATGCTGAGAACGAGAGTCGAACTCGTACGACCCAATGGTCGCAGGATTTTAAGTCCTGTGCGTCTGCCAATTCCGCCATCCCAGCAAATTAACCAGGCATAAGCCTGGCGAATGTTTTTATATTAAGTTGTTATGTTAGAAGATTAAGCTTCAGTACCACGTACTTGTGCACGAAGTGCATCATCTTCTTCTTTCGCACGTGCCGCCTTGATTTCAAGAACTTGAACGTTTGTAACGGCGTCTGCCAATTCTACAATTTCATTAGCAGCTGTTACAGCATTCACATAAGTTTCTGTACCGAATTCATCATTCACTGATGATACCTTTTCAAGGTAGTCAATTGCTTCACGAGCTTTAGTAAACTCAGACTTACGGTCTTCAAGTACTTTAGCAAATGCAGCACTCTCACGGTCACCAACTGATTCACGAATGAATTGAGCATATACAGCCAATTTAGCTGGGTCTGCCAATGTTTCCAAAAGGTTATCTTTTTCAAACTCAGGTGCTGCTGCGATGATATCAATATCAGCATCAGTTGGGAATGTTGAGTTACCAAGTGGTACCAAACGTCCACTTTCAAGTACGCGTACGTCAGGCAATGCACCCTTTGAACCTGATGGCAATGCCAATGTCAAAGTTTCACCTGAAACAGATGCTTCATAGTCTTCAACTTTGTATTGCAAAGCTGCCAACGTTGCTTCAACAGTCATACCTGCTGGGACTTTAACTACTGGACGACCTGCCATTACGATGCGTGTTACGCCTTCAAAATTCAAACTCATAAGTTTTTACCTCTTTTTTCTATGTTTTGTACAAAACAGTTTTATGACTTGCTGGTCAGAAATGTTTTCAAAAATAATTTGGGGTTTGGGGCATAGCCCCATTAGCCTAACATGTATATGTTAGGCTTCAACCATCGGAGTGGTTGAGAGTGTGATTGTGTCAAATACAATTTTATTTGTAGTCAACATACCACCATGTAGGAACAATGACATTGTATTAAACAATGTGGTAGCTGATGTCACATTTGCGGTAACATTTTGCGGTGCAGATTCTGAGTGTTCTGCACAAGAGATTTGGTCTGGTCGACGTTCATCACCTTCAAAGTTTTGGAAACTTTCATCGATGTCAATAGGGGATTCAAAACCATCGAGGATTTCACCATTTTCTTTGATACAGATATATGTCTGACCATAACGTTCAGCATTACCACCATCGAGCCAAACTGCATTATCCACTTCTGATACGAAGTCGTGAGCAATTTTACGTGATGCATTGTTGTCAAGACATCCAATAATCATTGGAATTGTGTCTTCATCAAACTCGGCAAGGATTTGGTGAAGAATTGCTGTATCAGAAATAAATCCATGTACATATGACATATTATTTCGACGAGCAACCACTTCTGCTTTTTTCTTACCAATGTCTGACGTGTTGAAATTTTGACGTAGAATATTTTTATCTTCAACAATATCGCCGTCAAAAATAACGACATCATTAAACAGACCTTGTTTGTCTAGAAATGAGCAAAGCCAAGAGCCTGTCCCGCCAGCCCCAAGAATAAATACTGCGTATTTCTTAGGCTTTTGGGCATCAATAATATAAAACATTAATTTCCCCTTTCAAGTTTTTCAAAGACTGCTTCAGCACTACCAAGTTCATGATACAAATCAGCATATTTTTCAAAGCATTCAGTGAAGTAATCATATTTACTACCGGCACCACGACCGTTACGTGATGGTAGACTCAAGTCATTATTACCACGTGTTGTGAGCATTGCATCAATTGTAGCAGTAAAGCGGTTTACAATTTCTTGCAATGTTTTACAGTATGATGCTTCATTATAGGTAGCATACCAAAACTCATTAGTACATACTTCACGAGACAAACGTTCACCAAGAATTGTATCACGTTTATCTGGGCCATACATATTTGTATATGGTTGCCATTCAATATGTTCACCATATGAATACATATTTACACCCTGTAATGAATAACCATCACTGCCTTTATTAAATTTCAATGTGATTTCAGAATATGTTTCTGGAGTTGGTACATCGGAATACCAATCACCTCGAAATTCAATTTCACGCACTTTAGGTGCTGATTTATAAACCATGCGAATGACGGGTTGTGAACTTGAGTTAGCCTCAACATATACAAGACCTTCAGCAATTAGTGGTTCAATATGACGATTATCAATATTGATATCCGTATTAGATGCTTCAGCATCGTGTTTTGCTGGCATTTGTACAGCATTTTTTTCTAGCCATGGTAGCAAAGCTTGCTCACGTGGTGAATCTGGAAAATGAATTGTATTATTCTTAATAAACATTTTTACCCTTTCAAAGTTGATTTCTTTCGCGTAAGCGTTCTGGCGTTTGCTGCACTCTGTTACGCTCAGCTTCTTTTTGTTTTAATCTAGCTTGCCGTTTAGCTTGCATAGCTCGTTGTCGCCTTTTTTGGCGAGCATGTTGGTCTTGTAAAAAACCTAACATAAATCCAAATAAAAATCCCATTTTTCTTTTCTCCTTCGTCAATCACCGGATATTAATCAGCAGTAATTGACGCTTATTTAATTATACAAGAGCATGTTGATTCAATTTAGCAAGTTTAGCGACAGCTTTAAACGCGTCAAGACCACTTGTCATCATTTCGTTCATAACCTCTTGACCATTTGTAGGAGCAAATTGTCCGAAAGTTTTCATACCCCAAGCAACTGCTTTTGTAACAACTTTCAAATTGATATCATTTTCAGAATATTCAGTAAGTTGAATAGTGTTACCAAACATACGACGGTTATTACCATTAAATGTTTGTTTTAGAGTACGACCATTTTTAGCGATTTTATTGTCATTAACTTTAATAACGTCACCGGGTTTAAATTCATTTGCGAATTTGCCTTTAGATTTATTTTCTGTAATGACATATAGTGTATTTGCTTTCATTGTAAAGCCCCTTTCAAATGTTCAATAATTAAAAAATTTCAAGAATTATTAGGGGTTTGGGGATAAGCGACAGCGTTCCCCATATAGTCTTGTGTATACAAGACGTTTAAGAAATTTATGTTATAAAAATTTAGGGTATCAATACTATTATATCATAAATGATAAGATTTGTCAAGTATAGAATTAACCTAATAAGCCAATAATCGGAGTCGAACCGATTGTGTCCCTGTGACTATTGGCTTTGCCTTAATAGGCAAGAACTTTCTCAGTGCTGTACGGTGTGAGTGTGATATTCTTCACATTACCGTCACCAAGTTTATAGATGCATTCATCTGTATCTTCTACATCTGTATGATAGTCATGTTCGTATTGAACTTTTGACATATCAATTTTAGGTACAACATCATCAAAGATGAATGCCTCTGTAGGAATTCGCAAGTTGAAATCATATGAAATGTTCTTCGGATTTCGAATAAATTCTTCGTCTACATTCATACGAATTTCTGGATACAACGTATCAACATCCATTACACGTGTATGCTTAAGACCATGAGACAATGTTACAGTTACTGTAAATGTACGATAACGTGATTCATGCTTAAGACCAAGGTTAAGGTACTTAAGAATATTGTCAATTGATTCACCAAGATTAAGTTCATTAACAATTGTTTTCAATTGGTCATAATTCACATTAAGTCGATACATAAGACTTGCCATACGGTCGACATCATCTGTAGTGTGAAGATTATCACTAAGAATTTGACTAATTTCTTCCAATGAAATAGTATCAAATCGGATGTCATAATAAAAACGACCTGTTCGTCCAAGGAAATAGTCATTAATTCGCTTATAGTCATTAATCGTGATTAGATAGAAATGACCATTATTATTAAGACCATCAAATACACTGAGGAACTGTGATTGTTCGTCTTCAGTGTCATGAGAACCGTCTTTAAAGATTTTTTCAAATTCATCCATAAAGATAAACACTGGTTGCTCAATTGATTGCAAGAATTTTGGAAGTCCAGGTGTGTTTTCAGATACAATGATAGTAGGAATACCTTGTTCACGAAGTCGCTCAGAAATGATACGAGCCATCATACTCTTACCTGTACCTTTACGACCACCTAGAATAGTACCAAAATTATCAGTCGAATGGCTGTAACGGTCAAGAATTTTATCGACCAACATCATATGGTCGCCATAGACTTTACCGTCATGAACGAAGTCTTTACGTCGTTCTAGTGAATATCCGCCCATCGGATTAAATTCAATATCATATGTTCCAACTGGAATTGTGTCAGTGACTTTTAAGTCATCTGGAAAAATTCGAAGGGTCGAACCCATATTTACAATTTTCATTTATTTCCCTCATGTAAATTCATAATTAAGTCAACAACTTTTTCGGATTTTGCTGACATTTTTCGCCATACAACATTTGGCACAAGGTCAAGGGCTGATAAATCATCAGCGGTCAACTCTTCTTTATTATACCAAATGAAGTCATTAAGACTTGAAGCATAGTTATGAATAAACTGCCAACGGTCAAACAATACGGCTTTGTATTGTTCTTCAGTTGCGTCATCCGATGCAATATGCTCAAAGTTATAAACAATATCATTCAAACGCTATATTCTTTATTTTTATCTTCAATTAAAGTTTTTAATTTTTCATACATTTTCATTTTTCCAATCACTCAATATCTATTAGTGGTTTGTATAATCGAAGCCATGAGTTTTTCGCCCACCATGCCTCATTTTTAGCATGTTTGCTTTTAGTAAATCGTATCTGGCAATGTCTTCCATTACCGTGAATTACTTTGCCAACATCACCAACTTGATAGGTAGCTTCATTATAAAACCTTTCATCATCAATTTTCGTGATTTGAACAATATCATCTTTTTTAAAATCCATATTATTCACACATTATTAACATATTTGCTGGTTTTATCCAGTGCTCTTTTGCCGACCAACATTGCCCATTTTCAAACATAATACCATATGTGGGTTTATTTTCCCAAGTGTTTCGCTTTTCAATAGTTCCTTTTGAACCTACTTGATATTTTGCTTGTGCAAAATAAAAAGCATCATCGATGCATGTGACTACAACTTTGTCACCAATTTTATATTTATAATCCATATTAGTCCATTTCCATTAATGGTTTATATTCTTGCAACCAGTTTGCTTTTGCAGACCACAAGCCATTGTCTGTATATGGATTAATATTATATTTGTCATTGTCAAATCGAATAAAGTAAGCTGAGCTACAATAGCCGTCAACACCTTCGATTATTCCAGTACAACCAACTTTGTAGTTGGCATCACCATAAAAGTCCTCATCATCAATTTTGATAATACGAACTTTGTCGCCGTTTTTAAATTTCTTTACCATATTTATTCACATACAATTAGTGGCGCACTAGCAGGTGCGAGCCATTTTTCCAGTACATACCATGATGCGTTATATTTGCTATGTATTAACCGGTCAAATTTGACAAAATAGTCATTTTGTGAACCTTCGCTATCTAACGCGAGTACTGTTCCAATATAACCGATTTTGTATTTAGCTTCTGCATAATAATTATTATGTTCTAATGTAACAACACGTACACGGTCACCTTTTTGAATTTGTAATTTCCCATATTATTCACATATAATTAACGCTTTGTCTGGTCGAATCCATGACTCTTTCGCCCACCATTTTGAGCGTCTAGCGTATTTTAAATTGTCAAAATCAATGTCGTAACAAGGTCCATATCCTGACTTTTCTTCCGCACGGACGACTGTACCAACATCGCCAATTTTATACTTTGCATAACCATAATATCCCTTGTCATCAATGTTGACAACACGAACACGGTCACCTTTTTTGAACTTAAAATCTTCCATATTTATTCACATACAATTAACGCCTTTTCGGGTTTAAGCCAATCTTCTTTAGCCCACCACATGGGGTGGTAAGTGTCTTCTAATCGGTCAAAATGAATCTTATAACAATTTCCCAGTTCCTGTGTGTTACTTGATGTGAGAATTGTTCCGATATCACCGACCTCATAGTTTGCACGACCATAGAATTCAGTGTCGTCAATTTTGATAACACGGACTTTATCACCTTTTTTGAATTTAAAATTTTCCATAGTTATTCACATTTTATTAATGGTTTTTCCAACATAAGCCACGATTCTAAAGCCCACCAATTCATACGATAAGTACCTTTTAAACGGTCCCACCGAATGAGGTAAACATTTCCATATTCTGAATCCTCTTCTGCTAGAACGATTATTCCGACATCACCAACTTTATACTTTGCATGACCATAGTAAACCACATCGTCAATTTTAGCAACACGAACACGGTCACCTTTTTTGAATTTGTAATTTCCCATATTATTCATATATAATTAACGCTTTAGCTGGTTGAATCCATGATTCTTTAGCCCACCAAAAACCATCTTCACCAGATGCTAGCAACTCATCAAAGTCAATACCGTAGACAATACCGTTGCTACCATGACGATGCATTGAAATTGTACCGACATCGCCAACCTCATAGGTTGCCAGGCCATAATATTCCATATCATCAATTTTTGTGACACGTACTCGGTCACCTACACTAAATTTATATTTTTCCATAATTTTACTCACATATTGTCACTTTGTTACATGTACTAATCTATCAATTTGAACAAGATAGCTCGGTTCATCACCATAATTCCTATCATAATAATCAATAGTTCCAGGGTGTTAAGGTAACCAGATGCGATAGCAATAGTGACAAAGAGACCTACACCAAAGATGTCAAAAATGAGTGCATTTTTGTTGAAAATTAAATTGGTGAAAAAGGATTAAATTCATTGTTTGGACGACCTGTATCAGGTTGATGGGTTGACCAATAAGAAGTATCTTCTTTTTTAGAGTCTTTTAGTGTGCTTTGGATTTCATCAAGTTGCTTTTCAATGGCTGTGAGTCGTTGGTCAGTAATTGATTGATGGTCTTCTCGATTGGTTGCTCTAGATGGCTTCCCAAATTCTTCACTAAATAGTTGTTCTTGTAATTGCTTAACGATTTGTTCAACTAGTTGTTTCTGTTCTTGTGATGTTTTCATGTATTAGTTCCCTTTTATGTAATGCTCGACGTGTCATCTTATTCACATTTAATTAATAATGGTTCTGGTTTAATCCATGATTCTAAGGCGGACCAAGAACCTGCGCCACAGGGTCTTCTGTCGAATTCGATACAGTAGGCATTACCATATTGAGTTTGATAGCATACTGAAATTGTACCAACATCACCAACCGTATATGTCGCGCCAGCATAATAGTCTAAATTGTCAATTTTTGTGACAATAACACGGTCACCTTCGCTAAATTTATAATTTTTCATATTTTTCCTATAGTAAGCTTTCAAGCCTACTCTGTTATTAACTTTGCAAAAATTGTTTAATCACTTTTGCAGAGGATTCTAAATTAGCTTTGATTTCGTCATATGGCGTCTTGAGGAGTTCTTTATATACATCATAGTCGTCATACGTAACCGCAAATTCAGTATCC
>QWCW01001253.1_pt1 | contig 12788 bp, 10 predicted proteins | sample 1972691 | NCBI WGS metagenome assembly QWCW01 (sample SAMN09866698, study PRJNA288562) | Human oral metagenome isolate pre2_saliva, whole genome shotgun sequencing... | reverse complement strand
GGAGAGATAAACTTTCCATCACCATCAATAGCACTACCTGTACGTCCGAAAGCACCATTTACGAGATAATCAAACTGTCCCACACGACCATAAACTTGCTGGTTGATGCGATAACCTTGCCCTTTTCCGTGACGGAAGAAGTTATAAGTTGAACCCGAGAGAGTCGTCTCTCCAGCTACAGCCTTGTTTGTGTTATTCTTCTTAGTTATGATGTTTATCAATCCTCCGATAGCACCATTACCATAGAGAGCGGTAGAACCTTTTACCACTTCTATATGGTCGATAGCAGCGATATCGATGGTTCGGATATCACGGTCTGTTGAACGTAAAGGAGTTGATTGAGGTATACCATCAATCAGGATGAGTGCACTTCTTCCACGAAGTGATTGTGCGCGTGAGCTTGTAGTATTACTTGATAGAGCCATACCAGGCGTGAGCATGCCCAAGAGGTGGGTGATATCGGGAGCCGATTTGCTCATTTCTGCTATTTGCTTTTGGTCAATAATCGTAACTGTAGCAGCCGCATTCTGCTTTATTTCAGGCATACGTGTGGTACTGATAGTTACTTCTTCGAGATGTAATGTGGAGTCTTTAATCTCTTCTGATTGTGCATTACAAGGTGTTGTTGCCATTGCAAGCATTGCGAGAGATAGATAAATTGTTTCTTTCTTCATATAAATACAATTCTATGAGTGTTAATTAATATCTGCAAAAGTATTAATATTCTTTATGATATGCAATACCTAAAATGAGGTATATGTAGTTCTATGCGCTTTATTTTGAACGTATTTTTCCATGTGACAATATATCTTTAGTAATGCGACAAGCATTTGATTCGTTTTTTTTTCTTACTTTTGCATTATCTTTTTGAACGTTGTCGGATTGTGATGTAACCAATACATAACAGGATGAGCGACGTTTGAAGTTAATCAAAGTAGGGCTATTTCCTACTCTGATAAATAGTTATGAGAACTATAAAAGTCATTACATATGTATAAAAAAACGGTTTATCTGTCTGGATTAACAGCATTATTAGCGTTGACGGGCTGTGCTTCTCATTATGAGTTAGCTGGCATTCAGCGTACACGTGTGCTGGTTGATAATCGATATGATGCTACTCCTGATGCTGGGGCAGCAAAGTTTATGGAACCATTTAAGCACAAAGTTGACTCGGTGATGGGTCCTGTTGTTGGCGAGGTTGACCACGACATGGTGGCACACCGCCCTGAGAGTGACCTATCTAACCTGTTGGCAGACATTATGGTGTGGGCAGCTCGTGACTATAACGAGAAGGTTGACTTTGGTGTTTACAATATGGGTGGTATTCGTGCGGCACTCTCAAAGGGTAAGATTACCTTTGGTGATGTGTTGGATATTGCACCTTTCGAGAATAAAATCTGTTTTGTAACACTTTCTGGTGAGAAGGTTTTGGAACTGTTCTCACAGATGGCACATACGGGTGGTGAGGCTGTTAGCCATGGTGTAGAACTCGTTTTTACACGCGATCGTAAGCTAAAGTCAGCTCGTTTGAATGGTAAGGAGATTGATCCAAAAGCAAGTTATCGTATTGCTACGCTTGATTATTTGGCACAGGGTAATGATAAGATGGAAGCCTTCAAGTCGGCAACAAGTGTTGTGTCACCACAAGAAAGCAGTAACAACACACGTTTCATCATTATGAACTATTTCAAGGAGCAAATATTTAAGGAGTTAGGAAAATGAAAAGAAATATATTATTGATAATGTTCTGTTTCATGGCTGTTGTAGGTTTTGGACAGGACAAGAAACTGACAATTCTCCATACAAACGATACGCATAGTCAGATTTATCCGCTCAGTCCTAATCTTGCTGATACGATGAAGGCTGATCGTGGTGGTTTTGTGCGTCGTATTGCAATGCTTAAAGAGGAGCGTGCAAAGAACCCTGACTTGCTGCTCTTCGATAGTGGTGACTTCTCGCAAGGCTCACCTTATTACACAATGTTTAAGGGTGATGTTGAAGTGGGTCTGATGAATCAGATGCACTATGACGCAGCTACGATTGGTAACCATGAATTTGACTTTGGATTGGATAATATGGCGCGCCTCTTTAAGAAGGCAAATTTCCCTATCGTTTGTGCAAACTATGATTTCAAGGGTACAGAGTTAGAGAAGTTGGTTAAGCCATACGTTATCTTGAAGCGCAACGGACTGAAGATTGGCGTCTTCGGACTTGCACCAAAATTGGATGGTTTGGTAGTGAAAGCTAACTATGGTCCAATTGTTTATAACGACCCTGTCGCTTGTGCACAGAAGGTTATCAACGAATTAAAGGCAAAGAAGTGCGACCTTATTATCTGTATTTCTCACCTTGGTTGGAATATAGAAGGGGTCAGTGATGAGGAGGTTATTGCCGGTACTCGTGGACTTGACCTTATTCTTGGAGGTCACTCTCATACTTACTTTACTAAATTAGAGTATGTAAGAGATCTTGATGGGAAGCTGGTTGGTGATGACCAAAATGGTAAGCACGCTATTTATGTAGGTAAGTTAGTGCTTGATATGAAGAAGAAAAAGTAAGTTTTTCAAGCAATAAAACCTATATATAAATAATGTGGGCTGTATCAGTATGATTGTCAATGGCAATCTTATTGATGCAGCCCACAGTCTTTTATGTCCTTTGATAGGTTGCTGGAGAATACGAATATATGCATTGTACAGCTGTTCTCATGCTTATAATGCAACCTGCTTGAGGATGATAGAGGAGATTGAAAGCAGTTCTTTTCAAATTATTTTCATGAAAATAAATCTTTTTCTTCGTGAAAATAAATATTTCTTTTCATGAAAATAAATTCTTTTACTCGTGAAAATAATTCGGAACGACAGGCTTTTTGATGTATTAGCAGGAATTTCAATAGTTGTGAAATATGGCTTTTACAACTACTATTAGATGTCATTAAAGATGGTTGTGACGAACTTCATCTTATGTAAATCTGTCCAGACTTCTTGTTGTCCTTCGCCTTCTTCATCTCTTCCTGATGTTTTTGAAGGATAGGTTTCAAGTACTTCTTTGATTTGGTCGTAATTCTGAGGATACCGCCAGTACGTGGATAGAACAGCCTTGTAAGGTCACTGTTCTTGATTACATCTACACTGATGATGTCTTTCAGGTCAATATCATTGATACTCTGAACCTCAACACCATCTACAAGATATACAGGAATGTTCAGGCTGTCTTGCTTTTCTTCTGTTTGTGCACTCATATTCAAACTTGCTGCCAGTGCGATGATTAGGATGATAGATTTTCTCATGCGTTGTGTAGTTTTTGGTTTTGTAATGCTGCAAAGATACTAATTTAATCTTAAAATCCATGTGAACTTGGAGTTCGACTTCAAATTCACATGGATTTTAGTTGTTTTTGTAAATACTTTCCTTTGTCTGTGGTTGTTGTTTTAAGGGTTATTCGAAGTAGAAAGTGAGAGCAATCATCTTTGCACGTGTTTCGTTGACAGAGTTGGTGTACATGAGCATATTCTTGTCTTGGAGGTTCTTTGCATGACTCTTGTCAAGACTGTTTGTAAGGCTGTACATGAACTTCAATTCTGGGCGTAGCTTAAAGTAAGGGAGATAGAAATCGCATCCAAGTCCTACTTCTACGAAGACATCGCTGCGTTTGAGCTTGATATAATCATTGTTCTTACCTGAGAGATTGAGCATAGGATTTAGCCCTAACATCACGTAAGGGCGATGATTATTAAAGCGTGGAGCAGCTGCAATGAGGTCGAAAGCGCAAGAAACGTATGCAGTTTTGAGTTCTTGTACCTGCTCCGTAGGCTCTCCTTGTGCATTGAGGTCTGTGATATTACGGAAAGTCAGATGTCGTGTACCAAAGTACATGGCAGGAGCCATACGCAACTGAAAGGTAGAATTGAGTCGTAACTCACCCAATACTCCCACTGTAAATCCAGCGTCCCAGCGGTCTTGATCCGTCGAAACGACTTTCTGTACCAAACCATTACCATCGTCGAGATCGACCATCTGCGTTCCAACATTATTGAGTTCAAGGTCTTGTAGATGTGTACCAACGAGCACACCGAAATGGAAATCACGCAGATCCGTATAAGGGCGATTCTGCACTTTTCGTTCCTGTGCATGGCTTGTCAGCACGGAAGCCAATAGGGTGAGGGCTAATAATGTTCTTTTCATAATTAATCTTCAAACGTATAAGTTCTTGTTTTATTGTCTATATAAATGAAGTTATCATCCGCCTTTTCTGGCTACTCATCCTTTTTAGGTAGGCGTTGAGAATGATTTTATTATTAAATGAGACCTTAATGGTCGCCATATTGAGAAGTATATGTTTAGTTAAGTGTCTTTGTTTCAGTATTTTGTACGTTTTATTTTTCGTTCATTTCTATTTTTATGCTGTCTAAATATTTGTAATTTCTACTATTATGTTTAGGTATTTAAGAATTTATTTCTACCTTTGCATCATCAAATCTAGGTATTGAGGCCTATTTGTAATACAAGAACATTATTAACATTATAATTTTTATATTATGGCTTACGTAATTGGTAATGATTGTATCGCTTGTGGTACATGTATCGATGAGTGCCCAGTAGAGGCTATCTCTGAGGGTGAAATCTACAATATTGATGCAGATGCTTGCACTGAGTGTGGTACTTGTGCATCTGTTTGTCCAAGTGAGGCTATCTCCCTCCCATAAGGTTTAATAACCTGTTACTGATTAAAATCACAAGGCGAGTCGTAAGGCTCGCTTTTTTTATTCTATAACGATTCCTATGGATGGTTTGAATTCCCAAATGTCTTCTGCATTTATGAACAAAAGTTATGTATTTTAACTGCTTGTCTGTTGTGAATGATTATCATCATTCGCTGTTATACTGATTTCTTGTAGTTTGGTGCGGGTGCTTAGCACAAATGGTGCGGGTGCTTAATCTCTCTTTATATACGCATAATCCCGCAAAAGTTTACTAGACACCCAGTTCCGTATTTGGCCTAACAAGGTGTTGGGAGTTTGTAGTTGACTAAATTCGGGACTTCCATCCATTAAACGATGCATAGGCTATGTTGGAAAAAGGTACGGACAATTCTCTAATTGATATATTTTCCTCCATTTGTACCATGGAAAAAGAAGGGTCTTGAAGTATTTGGTATGAGGAGTGTTAGGTGATGAGCGATTGGTGTTAGGTGAGCAAAATCGATGATTACATAATGACACTGGCTACATACATAAATTTCAATATTGAGAGAACTAAGGCTCATTGCTCTAATTGAGAAATCCTGATATGACAGATTGCCCGTAACTTCATATATAGACCTCCGGATTATGAATCCGACGCTCTAACCAACTGAGCTATCCCGCCGTCCATTTAACTTTCGTTCTTGAAAGCGGGTGCAAAGGTATGAAGAAAATGTCATACATGCAAATATTACGTCAATTTTTTAATGGATATCCGAGAAAAAGTTTTATATTTGCATTTGAAAAGAGGGGGAGTATGGTTGTATAACAAGTTGTAGCTTTGTATAAAATCAGTATTACGTAGGTCAAATAATATCTGTAGATTTGGCTTAGCGCAACAGATTAAGAGAATAAAACAGGAACTTTACTCCTATAAAGGTTGTCTTTCAGTCTTATCGGGTAGAGATATGACATGATGTACGTGATGAAATGGAAGTGGCTATTTTGCTGCTTATAGCAACTAACTTGTATGACGAACGACTTTTAATTTGGATGTCACAATAAGTTTGCTGGCACAAAAAGGTGAGTTAAGAATAGAATAATATTAAACGTAATATTTGAAATGAGTAATAAGATAGAACTAGAATACGAATTGAAAACGCGGTCGGGCAGTGCTGTGTGGGCATTGATAAGTACACCAATTGGTTTAAAGAAGTGGTTGGTAGATGATGTAACGATAGAGGAAGATTCGGCAACTTTTATTTGGGGAGATCCGCTTCGCGAACATGATATCCATACTGCAACGATTGTTGATATGGTGAAAAACAATTACATACGTTTTCATTGGGATTCTTCAGAGAGTGATTCTTTTTGGGAGATAAAGATGTTTCATAGTGAGATAGCTGGCAACTATCATCTCTTAGTTACTGATTTTGTAGAGGACGATGATGTAGAAGGATTGGAACAGTTTTGGAATAAGAAGATCGACCGCCTACATCGTATCACGGGTATGTAGTGTGGTCTAAAAAACTTTGCGAAAATTAGTATGCGTGGTGCGTTGTTGATGTGGTTGCTCATGTATGCCATGCAGTAGTTCTGACAGCATGTGCGTTATTTGGTTTTATAATGCATGCATGCTAAAAGAGTCTCTTTTTAAATTTTCTTCTTCGTAATAAGACAGAAGAGTAAAATGAGAATAAAATATCTGATGCAGGTTTTTATTCTTAGAGGAAAGACTCAGGTTAAAGAATAAAAATACTAAAAAAGACCATTACTCTGATATTTTTATGTAATTTTGCAAAAGGTAAGATGCAGTTTACAAATTGAAAACAAGATTTCTTTGTTTTTATTTGTTATAGCTTTACGCATAAAATAAGAGAGAAAACGTCTCGTTTTTTATATCATGTTTCGAATCAAGAAGTTAGATATCTTCATTGCCAAGCAGTTTGGCATGCTTTTCATGGGAACATTCTTCATCAGCTTGTTTGTGTTGATGATGCAGTTCTTGTGGCGATATGTTGACGACTTGATTGGAAAAGGATTGTCAATGGATGTTCTCGGACAATTCTTTTGGTACATGAGTTTGATGATGGTACCACAGGCTCTTCCGTTGGCCATTCTCCTTTCATCGCTAATCTCGTATGGTAATCTTGGTGAGAGTTCGGAGTTGACAGCTATTAAAGCTGCAGGAATCTCTTTGATTCAGTCGTTTAGAGGATTGATAGTGATTAGTATCTTTATTGCTTTTGGTTCGTTTTATTTCCAAAATAATGTGGGACCAATCGCACATAAGCATATCGCTCAACTTCTTATTTCTATGAAGCAGAAGAGTCCTGAACTGGAAATTCCAGAAGGAATTTTCTATGATGGTATTCCACAAACTAACCTTTATGTTGAGAAAAAAGATTTAAAGACTGGCCACCTTTATAATATCATGGTCTATCGAATGACAGATAGCTACGAAGACCAAGCTATTATCCTCGCCGACTCGGGCATGTTGCAGTCAACAGCAGATAAGAAACACCTTGTACTTAACCTCTGGAGTGGAGAGTGGTTTGAGAACATGCGTTCGCAAGAAATGGGTAATAGTGCCAGTGTACCTTATCGTCGAGAAACCTTTGCACATAAGCATATTGTCCTTGATTTCGATGGCGATTTCAACCTTACGGATATGGCAGGTATCACAAATGATGCTCGAACGAAAAGCATTCAGAAGATACAGCATGATAAGGACTCCTTAGTGCATGTCTATGATAGTGTGGGTAAAGCCTTCTATAAAGATGCGCAGACGATTTACTACCACGATCCTTATCTCAAAGCCGCACAAAGGAAAGAAGCTATAAAGTTATCAAAAGCAAAGGCTTTTAATGTAGATTCTGTATTTAATAAGTTGCCCGCAGATCAACGACGTTACGTTGTTGATCAAGCTTTGTCAACTATTCAGCAAGAAGTTAGCGACCTAGATTTTAAGAGTATGATCACCACTGATGGTGACAAGATCATCCGCTTGCATGATATAGAGACTATTAACAAGTTTACATTGGCACTGATATGTATCATCTTCTTCTTTATCGGTGCGCCGCTCGGTGCAATCATTCGAAAAGGAGGATTGGGTATTCCTATCATTATCAGTGTTATTGTGTTCATCATTTTTTATATCCTAGATAATACAGGATATCGAATGGCACGTCAGGGAGACTGGGCAATATGGTTTGGTAAAGGATTGTCTATGGCTGTTCTCATTCCGATGGCAGTGTTCTTTACCTATAAGGCAAATAACGACTCTACAGTATTCAATGCTGATATGTACAGAAATCTGTTGATGAGGATGTTTGGAATACGCATTAAGCGTAGTATTGCAAGTAAGGAAGTTATCTTGCATGACCCTGACTATCGTACAGATGCAGAGAAACTCAACGAATTGAATGTAAGAATTGCAGACTACGCTAAGACGCGCAGGCTGAAGTCTGCTCCTAATATAATAAAGGTATTTTTCCGTTATCATGCGGATCATGTAATAGAGAAGATTAATGATGAACTTGAGAATGTTATTGAAGACTTGAGCAATACACGTAACAAAGTCATCATGACAGAACTAAACAAATACCCGATATTGGCAGTAAAAGCGCATACAAGACCCTTTGACCATAAGTGGTTAAATATTTTTGCAGCAATTATTTTACCAGCAGGTATCTTCTTCTATTTCCGTATGTGGCGTTTCCGTTTACGTCTTTATCGCGATCTTCGTACGATTACGAACTGTAACGAGACGATTATGACAGAGATTCAACGTCTAAAGGAAAAGAAGGAAGCAAAGAGCCTTTGATATAGAAACCATAAAAATCAGTAACAATATGGAAGATTTTAAACTCGATAGCATCGAAGATGCATTGAAAGACTTTCGGGAAGGAAAGTTTGTTATTGTAGTAGATGACGAAGACCGAGAGAATGAGGGTGACCTTATTATGGCAGCAGAGATGATAACGCCAGATAAGGTGAACTTTATGTTGAAGAATGCACGAGGCGTTCTTTGTGTGCCAATTACGCTCTCACGTGCAGAAGAGCTGGACCTACCTCATCAAGTTTCTGATAACACTTCAGTACTTGGGACACCATTCACTGTTACGGTTGACAAGTTGGAAGGATGTTCAACGGGTGTGTCAACTCATGATCGCGCAGAGACAATCAAAGCCTTAGCCGACCCAACTTCAACCCCACAAACCTTTGGACGCCCTGGGCATATCAATCCACTTTATGCTCAAGATAATGGTGTCCTGCGTCGTTCGGGCCATACGGAAGCGGCAGTCGATCTGTGTAAACTTTCTGGCTGTTACCCTGCTGGTGTGCTGATGGAGATTATGAACGAAGATGGTACCATGGCGCGTATGCCCGATTTGCAGAAACGTGCAAAGGAGTGGAATATGAGGATTATCAGTATCAAAGATATCATAGCCTACCGCCTGAAGAACGAGTCAAGTATTGTCGTTGGTGAGGAAGTAGAACTACCGACGGAATATGGCATGTTCCACCTGATTCCTTTCCGTCAAGCAAATGGTTTGGAACACATGGCACTTGTTAAGGGTACCTGGAAAGAGGATGAGCCAGTCCTTGTACGTGTTCATTCATCATGTGCAACGGGTGATATTCTTGGAAGTAAGCGTTGCGATTGTGGAGAGCAACTTCATAAGGCAATGGAAATGATTGAGAAAGAAGGTAAGGGTGTTATCATCTATATGCAGCAGGAAGGACGTGGCATTGGCTTGATGAATAAGATTGCTGCCTATAAGTTGCAAGAACAGGGACTTGACACAGTTGAGGCTAACCTTCACCTTGGTTTCCGACCAGATGAGCGCGATTATGGTTCTGGTGCACAGATGTTGCGCCATCTTGGTATTCATAAGATGCGTTTGATAACGAATAATCCAACGAAGCGAGTTGGCCTTGAAGCTTATGGTTTGGAGATTGAGGAGAATGTTCCAATTGAGATTACTCCTAATACGTTTGATTATCGTTATTTGAAGACCAAACGTGATCGTATGGGGCACGATTTGCACCTATAAGTGATATGAAAACAATAGAATGGTTCTAAATTGAACCTTGTATAAAATCCCACAAAGGAGAGTTGTCATCTCTTTTGTGGGATTTTATTTTTGGCTCTAATATTTTTTTGCTTATCTGCTAATTGAAACATACAAAATAAAGACACATATTGAGTAGAACTTGACATCAGAAATGATAAGCCTTCCATAAATGAATTGCAAAATGATAGCTTCGGTCTTTATCTTCGATGATGTCAGAAAAGAGTGGAGTAGAGCCTTTTGGTAAAGTGTTTTGTCCTAATATTTCGTCAAACGGTTTTTTTGGCGGTTAACAGACTTATAAAAGATGCCCAGTTGAGTTGCAAAAGACGCCCTTTAAAGCTCTAATAGTCGCTCTTTAGGAAGCCAACTTTTTAGGTGCTGTTTTGTAATGCGTTGATAATATGATGGTTATTGTTATACGTTTTTATTCTTGATTGATGATTTTGCTTAACTTTAATGACACTCTTTGTTAAGACAATTCTTAATCTTTGGACCTTAGTTATGGCTTCAGGCTCATTACAATAATGATATTTAAATATAAGTTTTATAGAAGCAAGAAGCTATTTTTATTTTAGATGTGCATAATCTCACTTTATGAATTTGAAGCTCATAATCTTTCGATTGTTCCTAATTCATCAAATGACAAATCGGTACTAAAAATGTTATATAGATAAAATAAAGAAAGGGAAATTGCGTTATTAAAATGAATTTACGTAATTTTGTGAATGAAATCATACACAAAGAAAGATAAAGTTTAAAATGGCACAACTATCAGATCGTTTAAAGCGATTGGCACCTTCTGAAACATTAGCTATGTCGCAGAAGAGTAGTGAATTGAAAGCTCAGGGGATTGATGTTATCAACATGAGTGTGGGCGAACCAGACTTCATGACTCCTAATCATGTAAAGGAGGCAGGCAAAAAAGCTATTGATGATAACTACTCAAAGTATTCTCCTGTTCCTGGCTACCTGATTTTGAGAGAAGCCATTTCAAGAAAACTGAAGAAGGAAAATAATCTTGATTATACTCCCTCGGAGATTATTGTTGGTACCGGCGGTAAGCAAGGTGTTTGTAATACAGTTTTAGCTTTGGTTAATCCTGGTGATGAGGTAATCATCCCAGCTCCATATTGGGTAAGCTACCCACAAATGGTGAAACTTGCCAGTGGTGTTCCTGTCGTTGTGCCTGCTGGTATCGAACAGGATTTCAAGATTACAGCTGAACAATTAGAGGAAGCGATTACTCCTAAGACAAAGTTGATTATTCTTTGTTCACCAAGTAATCCTACAGGAAGTGTCTATTCTTCAGAGGAATTAGAGGCCTTAGCAAAAGTTGTTTTGGCTCATGAGGACTTGTTTATCCTTTCAGATGAGATCTATGAGTACATTAATTATATAGGTGGACATAGCAGTATTGCATCTTGTTCAGGGATGAAAGAGCGAACGATCATCTGCAATGGAGTTAGTAAGGCTTATGCGATGACGGGGTGGCGTATTGGATGGGTGGCTGCACCAGAATGGATTGCGAAGGGACTCAATAAACTACAAGGCCAATATACGTCAGGCACATGCAGTGTTAGTCAGATGGCTGCTGTTGGGGCATACGAGGGTGATCAAACCTGTGTAGCCGGGTTTCGTGAAGCATTCCAACGTCGTCGTGACTTGATTGTAAGTTTGGCAAAAGAGATTCCTGGACTTGAGGTAAATGTGCCACAAGGTGCTTTTTATCTTTTCCCCAAATGTTCTAGCTTCTTTGGAAAGTCTTACGGGAAGCATGTTATTAATACTTCTTCTGATCTTGCAATGTATATTCTTGAAGAAGGAGGCGTTGCAACCGTGGGAGGAGATGCTTTCGGCTCACCAGATTGCTTCCGATTGAGTTATGCGACAAGTGATGAGAATATAAAAGAAGCACTTCGTCGGATTAAAGAAGTACTCTCAAAACTAAAATAAGTGTCAAATAGCTGCGCTGATAGTAATATAAAGATGAGAGAAACTGTGAATTTCTAATTGTTAAATGTTATTAATCGTGTCTGTAGTTTTCTTTTAATTACTATCTTTGCGGAGATAAAGTAGCTATGGTCATTCTCCGTTTATGGTAATGATTACACACAAAGAGTTATAAATCAGAAAGATATTAACAAATTAATTCAATAATAACCTAAAAATTAAAATTTTATCAAATTATGGCAACTACACAACAAAAACCAGCCCCAAAGAAACAGTCTGAGGGCTTCACAGGAGTTAGAGGCGCATTTTGGATTATCGTCGTTTGCGCTGTCGTTGCGTTCACATTGTTCTACACATGGTTCGGCAATCCAATGCACTTCCAGGATGGAGCTGCACGTGAAAACCCAGCTGACGTATGGGGTACAATCTTTAAGGGTGGCGTAGTCGTACCTGTTATCCACACACTCTTGTTAACAGTGCTCGCTATGTCTATCGAACGCTGGATGGCTTTGAAGACTGCTTTCGGTAAGGGTTCACTTCCAAAGTTCGTTGCAAACATCAAGGCTGCTCTTAACGCTAATGACCTTGCTAAGGCTAATCAGCTATGCGATCAGCAGAAGGGTTCTGTAGCAAATGTTGTTAAGGCTTCATTGAATGCTTACAAGGATATGGAGAGTGGTGCTAATGTAAACTTGAAGAAGGCTCAGAAGGTAGCTAAGATTCAGCAGGCTCACGAAGAGGCAACACAGCTTGAGATGCCAACTCTGACAATGAACCTCCCTATCATTGCTACTCTTGTAACTCTTGGTACACTTACTGGTCTTCTCGGTACTGTAACCGGTATGATCAAGTCGTTCTCTGCTCTTGCTGCAGGTGGTGGTGCTGACTCAGCTGCACTTTCTGCTGGTATTTCTGAGGCGTTGATCAACACTGCATTCGGTATCGCAACATCTTGGTGTGCAGTAGTATCTTATGGCTACTACTCTAACAAGGTTGACAAGTTGACTTTCGCCCTCGACGAGGTTGGTTATTCTATCGCTCAGACATACGAAGTAAACCACACAGACGAGGCTTAA
>QWCW01002957.1_pt1 | contig 12814 bp, 19 predicted proteins | sample 1972691 | NCBI WGS metagenome assembly QWCW01 (sample SAMN09866698, study PRJNA288562) | Human oral metagenome isolate pre2_saliva, whole genome shotgun sequencing... | reverse complement strand
GGCAAATTTAGAATTATTAGTCATGTGAGGTGAATCATGTATCAACCAGAAAAATTAAAAGCTCGGAGGAAAGAGCTAAAACTAACACAAAAAGATATTGCAGATAAGCTAGGAATTAGCTATCAAGCCTATTCTGCTTGGGAACGTGGAGTTAAAGAACCATCTACTGAGAAAGTAGCATTACTAGAAAAGATTCTGAGTGTCCCAAAAGGTTATTTCACTGAAATAGAGATTGTCAGACTTTATAATGTCCTCTCACCCAATGGAAAAAATCAAGTTGTGTCTTATGCTCGTGACTTAGTCGCAGAAGAGAAAAATAAGAAGGTTGTCTCTATTGCTGAACCACGTTATGAATATCGGGTCTATGAAGAAATGTCTGCTGGTCTTGGAGCCACTATTTATGGAGAAAAAGAATACGATACGGTCTACTATGATGAGGAGCTGGGACATGATTTCGCTTCTTGGGTTTCAGGGGACTCTATGGAGCCTAAATATCCGAATGGTTCCGTTGCCCTCATTCGTGAGACAGGCTTTGATTATAATGGGGCAGTTTATGCAGTTGTTTGGAATGAGCAGACCTATATCAAGCGAGTCTACTTGGAAGAAGATGGCTTACGCCTCGTTTCCATCAATAAAAAATACAAAGACAAATTTGCTCCTTATGACGATGATCCTCGCATTGTTGGTAAAATTGTAGGAAACTTTATGCCTTTGGAGGACTAGCCTATGGGAATCATTGACTATTCAAAAGAGCCTGTCAGTGATATTGCCTTTATTGATATGAAGTCCTTCTATGCTAGTGTTGAATGTGTGGAGCGAGGACTTCATCCTCTTAAAACCTCCCTCTGTGTGATGAGTCGAGCGGATAATTCTGCTGGATTGATATTGGCATCATCACCTATGTTTAAGAAAGTATTTGGAAAAAAGAATGTTGGTCGGGCTTATGATTTACCATTTGACGTCAAAACCAGAAAATTTTCTTACTTTAACGCAAAAAAGCAGGGACTTCCAACGGATCCAGACTTTGTAGGCTATATTGAGGAATGGGCGAAGGCCACCTTTATCGTTCCACCTCGAATGGACAAGTACATTGAGGTTAATATGGAAATACAACGAGTTTTCCAAGACTACGGTAGCCCCAATGAAATACACCCTTATTCAATTGATGAGGGCTTTATTGATCTAACAACTTCTCTTAACTACTTTGTTAGCGATCAGACCATATCCCGAAAAGATAAGTTGGATATGATTTCTGCTAAGATTCAAAATGATATTTGGCGAAAGACAGGTATTTACTCAACTGTTGGTATGTCAAATAGTAATCCCTTACTTGCAAAGCTAGCCTTAGACAACGAAGCTAAGAAAATGTCCACCATGCGTGCTAACTGGTCTTATGAAGACGTAGAAAGTAAGGTTTGGACAATTCCTAACATGACTGATTTTTTGGGAATTGGTCATCGTATGGAAAAGAGATTAAATGATTTGGGAATCTTCTCTATTAAGGAACTTGCTAATTGTAATCCCGACTTACTAAAAAAGTCTTTAGGAGTAGTAGGGCTACGTCTCTGGTTTTACGCAAATGGAGTAGATGAAAGTAAAGTTAACACTCCATATAAACCAAAGAGCTCAGGATTAGGTAACTCTCAAGTCTTACCAAGAGATTATATCAAGCAACGGGATATTGAGATTGTCCTTCGAGAGATGGCAGAGCAGGTTGCTATACGTCTTAGACGAGCAGGTAAGAAAACAACTGTTGTCTCTATTCACGTAGGCTATTCCAAACAAGAAAATAGAAAATCAATCAACACACAAAGAAAGATCGAACCAACTAATCAGATTGACACTCTAACTAATGTGGTTTTACAGTTATTTCATCAGAAATACAGTTCTGGTGCTGTAAGAAGCGTTGCCGTCAACTATTCGGGTCTAGTGGATGAATCGTTTGGACTCATTTCTTTATTTGATGATGTTGAAAAAATAGAAAAAGAAGAAAGGCTCCAATCAGCGATTGACAGTATCCGAGATCGGTTTGGGTTCACTTCACTATTAAAAGCCAATGCGCTTGAGTCAGCATCAAGAAGCGTCGTTAGAAGTAAACTAATCGGAGGTCATTCTGCTGGTGGATTAGATGGTTTAAAATGATTGATCGTTCTTATTTGCCCTATCAGTCAGCCCGAGAATATCAAGACTCAGGTATGCAAAAGTGGATGGGCTTCTTTTTGTCCGAACATACCAGGTCACTAGGAGAAGAAAAATATCGTGTCGATCTAACTAGTGACTTGAACAAAACAGAAAAATTATTGTTACTTTCTCAGCTTTATGTTGGGAATTTAAAGGGTCGCTTTATAGTCAAACAAAAAACTCAAAAAGTAATTCTGATTGGCGAAGTTAGAGAAATTTCAGCAAAAGAAATATCTCTCAAGACCTATGAAGGATACCGACTGATTCAAGTAGAAGACTTCTTGAGCATCCAGTTATTAGAAGAGGTTACCTATGAGTAGAAAAGAACTATATGAGAATAAATTGCAGATGGATTATTTCTCAGAAGACTATATACGATTCGAAGAAGACTTCCAAAAATACTCAGCAATGGACGTACCACTTACTTTTCTAATTGATGATATTCTCAGAACTATGGCAATGAACCAGAAGAACTTTTTCAAGTTGAATAAAGAGAACGCAAAGGATAGACGGGATCACTATTTTTATTTTCTTATTAGAAGTAGTGGAGAAATAAGGTGCTTTGAGTATAAGCAACATAGGTTTGAAATCAAATAAAAAGTACGGTTGATTTTCCGTACTTCTTCTATTTCTCAATTTTTTTAATAAAATCTCCAATTTTACGAACAATTTCCGTTACTAAAGCATTTCCCATAAAGAACATACGCATTTTATCAGAAACTTCAACAATAGATCCATTGGATGCAACAGACATATAAAACAATGGTTACAAATGGAAAAGCTTTTCATGAGGATAAGGCTCTCAAGGTAATTTTAGATGACGAAAAAGTATATTTGAATGTGCTTAATTCACAAAATACTGACAAAAAAGGTCCTCAAATTATATATACTAGTCCTAATAGGAAAAAAGAGCATCCCTTGAATATGACGGTTGCTAAATACTATTTGAAAAAAATGGGAATTTTTTCTGATAAACTAAAATGAAAGAGGGGTGTTTGCTCATCTTTTATTATCCATAGTATTCAATTTTAGATGGCTCAATAATCTCATTGTGGAAGTTCTCAACACCCATCAAACGCTGGATTGAGCCAAGTGAGATTGCAGAAGTCAGCTTATTCTTAGCTAGTGGTCATGCATCTGCCATGCAAGGACAAATCCTGACGATTGATGGTGGCTGGTCTTTGAAGTAGGAGGAGTAGGATGGAAGTTATTAAAGAAAATTTAAGACGTTGTGATGCTTTTTATCAATTTTTAGAGGAGAATAGTCACAACTATATCCCCTATTTATTTGATCATTTATGTGAAGATCCAGATGCAAGTGACAGAACTTTGTACCAAGAATTAAGTAATAAGTTTCAAATCCCTGCTAGAAAAGATCATTTGATAGATGATATTGAAGGACGAAAGATTAGACTTGCGTCTGATATTATTTGTGGTAGAAAGCAAATTGTTAAGTTTCACGAAAATGATTATAAAAAGTGGAGAGAAGATTTTGAACTTGTTCGTTCCAATTTAAACCTTCATTTTTTGTGGCCTAAACACAAGGCGCCAACAATCAATACTTATCGCTACACTAAATATTTAGATAGGATTGATTATTTACTTTTTGATCTAAAATGTTATTTTAGAGGACAAGAGGCTCCGATGATTGCTGCCTATCAAGGTGAAGAGACAGAGATTTGGTTAAGGCAGTTTAATAGAGGTTTCAAGTATTTCATTGATAAGATGAAGTTGAATGCTTTCGTGAATGAAAACTATGAAGTTTTAGGTATCAGTAAAGCACAATCAGAAATTATCCAGAAAATCATTTCTAGAAAAGAGATTTCAGATACATTAAATCTGTACATGGAAAATATGTTAAATTTAAACCGGAAAGGTATATTCAGTTGAAAGGAGAACTCATGACACCGCAAGAAACGTGGAATGCCTACAAGCAAATCAACCCCTCTATCGGTGATGAGATAGACGCCTGGGCTTTTGGAGTAGAGGCAGATCTCTTAGCTGACTTGGTTTTAAAAGGCGTAAAGACGGCAACCGCTTCAGCTTACGACCTTTATGCACTAGAGGATGAACCCCTTCCACAGGAAGGGACATTCGATGTTATTTTAGACAGTCAAGGTCAAGCTGTCTGCATTGTCGAAATTACAAAGGTTTCCGTTGAACCCTTTGATCAAGTGTCAGCTGACCATGCCTTCAAGGAAGGGGAAGGTGACAAATCCCTAGCCTATTGGCGTCAGGTTCATGAGGACTGTTTCGCTGAGTGGCTGAGAGAGGCAGGAATGACTTTTACACCTAACAGCAAGGTTGTTTTGGAAGAATTTCGTAAGGTTTATCCATTATAGAGCTGATGAAATCAGCGTAGTAGAGCCCACTCAACCACTGCGTCTTGCTCGACAATCCAAAGACAATTGAGAGGCTAGGACTTTTGTCCCAGCCTCTTTATGTTCAAGTTCAAAGGTTTTATTATCTTTATCAATCCCAATTTGTAAAATTAAGCTAGACAGAAAAAACCATCTATGTTAGGGCCAGATAAACACCACATTTGTCTGACCCTAACATAAATGACCTATGCTCATCTTATCACAAACGAGCTTGTAATGATAGAGGTTTACTATCAAGAAAACATAAAAGTTTCAGATATTGTGACTTCACTTGGCAGATCAAAACAGACAATCTACAATGTCATCAACTATCTGAAAGCCGTGGTATTCTAAAGAAAGAGGATCTCCCTTGGAAAGGCAAAAGAAAACCAAATGGTCATAGCGAAAAACGAGGAAAACAAGCGTTGCGCAGAGATTTACGTGAGAGAGCAGACAGTTATCCTAATTTTAAGACGGAATCGGTCATCTAGAAGGGGATACAATTGTGGGAGAAAAACACAAAAGTGCAGTCATTACCTTAGTAGAATGCTGCTCAAAAGCCATCATCACACTGAAAACCAATGTTCTGACACACTTGAAAGCTTATTTGATTAAAACTCCATAACTCTACTAGGGTGTTTACACAAAATTATTGATAGTATCTCTGTTATAAAAATAGAATAGTCCTACGACTACTCTATTGTGACAATTTGTAAAAGAGAATAAATACTAAAAGATTAGTGTCATACTAACACAACTCTCTCAATATCACAACAATTATACTCATTAACTAGCTGACAATATCTGCTCCCCCTCATAGTAAGGAACTTCAGTACTCATGGTAACATCTTCCCATTCATCACCATCACCCATGCAATCGCATAACTAGCATATTGAAGACAATTTTTTTAAAAGCGTCCCTCACTGTATATTTTTCTATAAGTTTCACTTTGCTGAAGCAACTCTTGATGTGTCCCACAATGTATTACTGTACCATCTTCCTCCAACACAATAATTAAATCTGATTCAACAATAGTTTTTAACCGATGAGCAATAACAATGGTTGTGATAGTTCCTTTTAGCTCTAACAAAGTATTAATAATAAGACTTTCAGTCATTGTATCAAGATTTGCTGTTGCTTCATCCATCAATAAAATTTTAGGATTACTTATTAGAGCTCTGGCAATATTTAACCTTTGTTTTTGCCCTTCGGAAAGTTCTATCCCACCTTCACCAATAACTGTATCCAAACCACTAGAAAACTGATGAACAAAATCATATGCCCCTGACCTTTTTAGAGCCCTGGCAATACTCACATCATCTGATTTCCAATTTTTTCCATACAATAAGTTAGATTTAATAGTTCCTGAAAAGAAGCCACTTTCTTGGAAAACACAAGAAATCTGATTTCGTATAGTATTTGTAGAAATATTTTTTAATGAAACATTATCCACTAAAATATTCCCATCATAATCATTAAAAAATTTTAACAGCAAAGAAAACAAGGTCGTCTTTCCTGAGCCACTTGGACCAACTATAGCTATAAATTTTTTTGAAGGTAACTCTACATTGATATTATTTAAAACTTTTGTAACACCATCGTAACTAAAAGATAAATTATCTAAAGTGATAGTTCCTTTTAAAATGTTAAAATCAATTGAATCTAATGAATCACTTTCAATATTAACAGTCAAAATATCTGTAATACGTCTTAATGTCCCTTTAACTTCAAAAAATTCTGATATACTAGTAAAAATACTCGTGATTGGACTAATAGCTTGAATAATATATAAGATGAAAGTTACCATCTCACCAATAGACAAAAGTCCTTGATTCACTTGCCAACTAGTATATAGTAAAAAACTAAGTACTAAAAGAATTAACAAACCAGATGTTAAAGTATTAAGAACAGCGGCTGTAGCAACCATCTGAACAAAATTATAGTAAATCTTATTAAATTTACCTTTAAATGTACTTACTTCTTGTTTTGATCCTACATAAGACTTTACCAACTTATTATTTAAAATCTTTTGAGTAAAACTTCCACTAACATCACCTAAATATGTCTGGTGTAAATTGTAGAGCCGTTCCAGTTTTTTATTAAAAGGCATGATAAGCAAACTGGCTAAAGCTGTTGCTAAAAAGGCTATAATAGTAAGGCGAAAATTTATTGACACAAGTATAATACTCGTTCCCAAAACAATAATAGCATTTATTATTAATTGAGGAATAGTCGTAGTAACAATTTTAGCCGTTTCTGATATATCATTTGTCAGACGACTCGTAAGATCTCCTGCTGAAAATTTATTTAACTGATAAATAGGTAAATTCAAAGTATGGTTAACAAACTCATTCTCCATATTCTTAAACGATCTGCTAAACTGCCCATAATTAAAGGCAAAGCAAGTGTAGATAAGGCACCGATAATACTTAGAATTAATCCTACTATAAATAAAAAGTACTCAGGTATAAGAAAGCGTCTAATTTGAGATAATACTGAAGAACTTTTTTTACTCTCCATAATAGTACCTCAACCCACTAATACTCAAGTCTACTGTAAAAATATAAAGAAGCAATATACAAAATTGCATAGTAGACTACAAATAATAACATAATAAGTAATATACTACTATTAAAAGACATATGACCTAACACATTAACATAACCGTTCGGAAACACATATTTTAGCGAAGCAAGATGTGGAGCTATAAAAGAAAAAGATGCAAAAATAATTCCTACAAGCATAGTGAATCCATTTGTCAAGATAATTGATGCCAAACTGGCAACTAATAAACACAACAAAAACACCAAAATAGTCCCTAAAATACTAATTACCGTATACTGTACATCATCAATTTGGGAAGGCCAAAACCTACCTGATGTATATGGTTGATGAACCAAATAGACATAATAAGTAAACAATGATGAAAAGAAAGTTATTACTATATACAATATTTGAAACAATAAAATCGCTCCTAGCTTTGCATTTAAAATAACTTTTCTACTAATATCTTTGTAAAGATACATAATACCACTTGTAATTTCATCTCTAAAAATCGTACTTACAATATAAATAAAAACTACTAATGGCAAGGTCATTTGGTACTGAGTAAATAAAACTGCACTAAAAAACTCAAAAAAGCTTAGTGACCCCACTGGGGCGCTCAATTGCATAAAATTGGTATTAAATAATCCTACAACAATTAATAGCATTGGGAAAAAGCTAAAAGCTAACGCAATTTTTGATTCTTTTTTCTTCAACAATGCTTTAAAAAAAGGTAATGTTAAGTAATTCATTCCTATTCCTCCACAAATAATCTTTCTAAACTATCCTTTTTTGATAAAACATTATTAATTAGCTTAGCAACTGCAAGTTGTTCCAAGATACTATTTAATGCTTCATTATTTACAGAATTATCAATTTCAATATTATTTTCACTATACTTTAAGCTATATTTTTTCACAAGATTCTCTATCAAATGATTATCTTCATCTCTGAAAATCTCATTCAGCTCTATTATAATACTATTTTGCTCCGTACTGATTTTATCATCAATTATCCCTGATTCAATGAAAAGATAACGTGTACACAAGTCTTCTAATTCTGCTAACTGATGACTAGATATTATCATTGATGTTTTATTAACTTTTGACCATTGTTTTAAAATTTCCAATAAATTTTTAACACCAATAGGATCTAAACCCACAAAAGGCTCATCTAATAACACAAATTGAGGTTCCGTAACAAGAGCCAATGCTAAAGCAGTTCTTTGTTTCATACCAAAAGAAAAATCTATAGGTTTTCTATCTTTAGCTTCCCAAAGTCCGACTAATTTCAGTATTTTTTCGATATTATCTTGATACTGTTCTTTCTTATGAATTTTAAGATATAACTTTAAGTTTTCTTCAACACTAATTTGTGGAAAGAATACAGGTTCTATCATGATTCCAAAATCTTTAAGAATATTATCTTCTTTAAAAATGTCCCTACCATTAAAAAAAACAGTCCCTTCTGTAGGATTTTGAGATTTTGCTAATATTTTGAGCAAAGTACTCTTCCCTGAACCATTTTTACCTACTAAACCACAATTTGAGAAGGCTCAATTAAACTATTATTTATCTTGATATACATTTCTCCACTTGTTATTGTATTTTTTTGAATAAAACTAGTCCAGACACTAGAACCTTTTAAAAATAGCCCTATAATAATGTAAGCAATTAAAGAGATTGCTGGAAAAATAAAACAATAGGTTGGCTTTACATGCTTTTTTAAAATCGCTAAAACTGAAAGTATTAAATTCAATATAATTGGAAACAGATAAATAATAAAAATAAATCCTAAAATTGTTAAGCTTGATAAAAATTTTGTCCCAACAACAATCAAAAATATATTTATTATGCTTGCAATAATAACATAAAGTAACAAAAAATCTCCTCCTTAGCCAAGAAAAACCCCCACACAAATATTATAAAGCCAGTGAAATGCAATTGAACTTTGTAATCCAAAATAATCTGCTAAAATATATAAAATAATACTAGCAGGAAACTTCACCACAAAATTTAACAAAAAATCACCATTTAAATGTAAAAGAATTGCAAATACTAGAGAACCTAAAATAAAAGCCTCTCGTTTTGTAAAACAAGACAATAATACACTTAAAATAATTCCTCTGAATAAAAATTCCTCACAAGTTGCTATAATTAATGCATGTATTGTTTCTCCTGATTTAAAAACAAAAATAGAAATAAACAGAATAACAATCAATAAAATAATAGCAAAAACAATATTAAACTTAGGCTTAATAAATTTAAATCCTAAAAGGTGTAAAAATAATAACGGTATTGCTATAAAACCTACTGAAGATGAAAAAGCCAAAATACAATTAATAATCATTTGATTGTCTACACTCCAAAAAAGAGCAAAGACATTACCAATATTAACAAATAAACCTGCTAATACCACCATACCAATTGAAATGATTATTGCTTCAAATTTACTATGGGATTCTTTCATAAACATAAATTAAACTTTTAACAAAAATAAAAACAGTTGAGAGAATCAGCTACCTTTCTCTCAACTGCAACCATCAGTAGCTACTGTAATAATTGACACATACAGTAAGGTAATTATATCTTACCAGTGCCAATTTTTACCAGTGTATAGTTAGCTCAAACAGCTTTTTTGCGGACTGATAGCCATGAATTCGTCTAGGTCTTTCATTGATAGCCTTTGTATAGTCCTCTAAAAGATTCTGATTTAGTTCTTTTAACGAACACCCCTTCGGAATGAACTCTCTTAGTAGTCCATTGAAATTCTCATTTGTTCCTCGTTCATAAGATGAATAGGCATGTGCAAAATAAACATCTAATCCCTCTATTTTACTCAATGATGAAAATTCGTTTCCATTATCTGCAGTTATGGACTTAATGGGATAAAGTTTCATACACTCTAAGACTGCTTGATTGACATCACATCCATGAATAAAAGTTTAACTTTAGCACCTACTGGATATTTTCTAAGTAATTCTTTCTTATTAAATGTATTCATTTTAGCCTCCTTAATAAATAGAAAAGCCACTTCATAATCGAAGTGGCTTTAGTGCTTTTACCCATAATATTCTATTTTAGACGGCTCAATAACCTCATTATAGAAATTCTCTACGCTCATCATAACGTATCCTTTTGATCGTTCAGGTGTAGACAGGACAAGTTCTTCATATGAAGATAGAGAAGTAACGTCATTTAGCAAGACATTCAATTCTTTGGTCTTGCAAAGTTAGTATAGTTCATTGCTGAAAGTTGATAGTTGTTCCGAATGATTAGAATGAAAAACATTCTTTTGGATTCTGATTTCTAGGTTTTGGATAAAATCATATAGATTATCATAGATTTCTGAGTTGATTTCCATTCAAATGACCTCCTTTTTAGTTTTGTAATTCATTGTATTTCTTGACGGCTTTTTTATAAGCATTAGTACCTTCTTTATAGTACTCATGTTCAGTACCACTAATATCAACGGTGATGACTCCATCAGAATGTTTGTAAGTCACTTCTTTGGCTGAAGCATCTTCACCAGAAAGTTCAAAGGTGTTGTTTTTACTATTGATGGTGAATTTGTCGTACTCCCCCTTCTCAATCGTACCTTCAATACCTTTGATAGTGAATGACAACTCATTTCTTAGACCATTTTCGGTATCAATCCAGTAGTAATTGCCATCTAGTTTGTCTTGTGATGAGCAAGAAAAGAGAAGGAAAGCTGATAAGGTAAGAAGTAGAATTGATAAGATTTTTTTCATGATGAATTTCTCCTTTTCTACTATATGTAATAGGTAATTATTTCTCCATCATAATACGGGATGCTTTTTCTATTTCCCTCAATTTTTTAAGAAGTTTATATTTGAAAAAAACAATTATTTTTGAGCTAGCAATTAGCGCAATAATTGATAATGAAAGTAGTAGAATCTCTATCAATCTTATCATAAAATACACATCTTTTTATAGTTTTTTACCAAAAGAATTTTATAGGATTATGCTAATGTCTGCTATAACGGCAAATAATCAACTTTCGGGAAAATTGTTGTTTTTCGGAAAGTCATATTTAGAAATTGAATGGTATTGGTCGAATATTTCTAGGAAGTCTGAGTGGATGATGTGGGGTTCCGTTTTTATTTTTTCTAAGACAATATAAATTGGGTACAAGATCCTTAATGATATTTTCCCTATTCATATACATACCATTATTTCCCCAGCAGGCAACTACTAAATCAGATTGTGCAACACATTCTAAAATATAATTATCATTTTCGTCTCCTATAGGATCATCAACTAAATATATATCCTTTGGGTAAGTGCTTCTAAAAGCAAATAAGTTAGTCATAAGTAAGGTTCCATATCCCCAAGCTTTTGCATAATTTATACATCGTGTGATTGTCGGATCATCGATAGTTTCATCGGCAATTGAAGGATTCAAACCAATAAAAAGAATCGTAGGTTTTGTTGAGTCCCAGGTACGAGATAGTTTATAGCGATAAAGCTGATTGTCTGAAATAGTAGCTTCTTTTTGCATAGTTGACCTCCGTTTTCTTCTATTATATCATTATTGATTTTTCCAAGTAAAAACATTTATAAACTGTTCGGATTACTTTTGATAAAATAGAATCAGAAATAGAGAGGAAATTACAATAGAAAATAACAAGTCGATGTTTACTTTAACTTTATAGGCAACTGTCAAGTGCTATGAAAAGCGGGCATAGAAAAAATGACTTAAAAACGGTAAAATATTATTAGTTAATTTAGACTAAGTTGCAATTAGCTTTCATCTTTAAGGAATAATGTGAAATGCTAAAAGCGGAGAGAGTTTAAAATTTGTTGTTGGGAGGAGTTTTGCTGGTGAGTGATAAGAGTAACAAAAAATTTTGGGATAAATTCGCCAAGTTGTATGCTCCTTTTATGAAGAAGGATAAAGGTGTTTATGATAAAGTTTGCGGATACATAAACCCTTATTTGAGTAAGGATATGAATGTACTTGAACTTGCTTGTGGTTCAGGTCAATTATCCTTTAACCTTTCAAAATATACGAAAAGTTGGATTGCAACTGATTTTTCTAAACAAATGATTTTTGAAGCAAGAAAACATGGAGAATACGAGAACCTTGTCTTTGAAATAGCTGATGCTACTTCATTGATTTATACAGATGAGAAATTTGATTGTGTAGTAATAGCTAATGCACTTCATATTATGCCCGAGCCTGACAAGGCAATGAAAGAAATATATAGGGTATTAAAACCTAATGGTACTTTGTTTGCTCCCACTTTTTTATGGAAAGAGGAAAAACAAAGTAAATTCAAAAAACGGCTGATGTCTATTGTAGGGTTTAAGATGTATAAAGAATGGGATAAAAAGCAATTTGAAGAATTTATCCATGAATATGGATTTTCAGTAGCTGAAATGAAATTGGTAAATGGAGGTCTTGCACCAGTTGGTGTAATGATTGCATATAAAAAGTAATATTAAATTATTATTTACAATGATGGAAACTCCTTAAAGTATCAAGATACAATAGTTTTACAGGAGAAAAAGAGATGTAAGTAATGGCTCTTTGTAAAATCGTGTTGGTAGAAGTAGACGATTTTTCTACCAACACGATTTTTAATTTATTATAGAACTGATTTCTGTTAAAATCCTAAAAGCCACCTATTTCGACAGTTTTATAGCTTGTTATTCTATTTTCTTGACAATAATACCACCGTCTCCACACGTTTTTTAACCATAAA
>QWCW01001159.1_pt1 | contig 12891 bp, 11 predicted proteins | sample 1972691 | NCBI WGS metagenome assembly QWCW01 (sample SAMN09866698, study PRJNA288562) | Human oral metagenome isolate pre2_saliva, whole genome shotgun sequencing... | reverse complement strand
TGATTTTACGCACAGCTTCTACTTTATCGTGTGGTGCTAGTGCAACGATACAACCGCCGAAACCACCACCAGTCATGCGTGCGCCGCCATTTTTCCCGATCACTAATTGCGCCAATTCTACCAGGTAATCAATTTGCGGCACGGTAATTTCAAAATCATCACGCATAGAATCATGTGATTGCCCCATCAATTCCCCTAAACGGCTGAGATCGTTATGTTTCAGTGCTTCAACCGCATCAAGAACACGTTGATTTTCGGTAACAACATGTCTAGCGCGTTTAGCTACAACAGGATCTAACGCGGTTAATTCAGCTTCTTTGGCTTTAAATTCGCTGACTGAAACATCACGCAATGCTTTTACACCAAAGAATTGTGCGGCTTGTTCGCATTGTTGGCGGCGAGTGTTGTATTCGCCAGTCACTAAATCATGTGGGACGTTGGAGTTCACAATAATTACAGAAACATCTTGCGGAACTGGAGTTGGCTGCGTTTCTAAGCTACGGCAGTCAATCATCAAAAGATGATCTTTTTGACCTAATGCGGAAATGAGTTGATCCATATTGCCACAGTTTGCACCAACAAATTGGTTTTCAGCTTGTTGCCCAATGAGTGCAATATCAGTATGTGTGAGCGGTAATTGTCCAAGTTGTTGGCAGAATTTACCTACAGATACTTCCAATGCTGCAGAAGAGCTTAAACCTGAAGAAAGTGGCACATTACCAGAAATGACAATATTCGCACCTTGTTTGAAATCAGGGCAACGTGCTTGAATAAATTTTACCACACCACGGACATAGTTTGCCCATTTATGTCTGCTTTGAGTAATGGGTTCAGCTAAAGAGAATTCATCTTTTGCATTTAAGTCGGCAGCATAGACTTTCCAAGTTGCATCTTCTCTCGGTGTGCCGGTAACCGCAGTACCAAAGTTAATCGCACAAGGCATAACGAAACCATCATTATAATCAGTGTGTTCACCGATAATATTTACGCGCCCTGGTGCATAAACTGTTAACGTAGGAGCTTGATGGTAAAGTTCTTGGTATTTTTGCTGCGCTTGTTGAATTGGGGTCATATTACTTATCCTTTTAAATTATCTTTCTTTGTAATGCACTTCACTTAATGCACGTAAGCGGTCGGCTGCTTGTTCTGCAGTTAGGTCGCGTTGACTTTCGCCTAACATTTCATAACCGACCATAAATTTGCGCACCGTTGCAGAGCGTAATAGTGGCGGATAGAAATGTGCATGAAGTTGCCAATGTTCGTTATCTTCTCCATTAAACGGTGCGGCATGGAAGCCCATGGAATAAGGGAAAGACGTTTCAAATAAATTATCGTATTTGGTTGTGAGTTTTTTCAAAATCACAGCTAAATCTGCCGATTGTTCTGTGCTTAATTCAGTTAAGCGTTTTACATGTGCTTTCGGTAGCAGTAAGGTTTCAAATGGCCATACCGCCCAGTAAGGCACGACTGCTAGCCAATGTTCGGTTTCTACGACAATGCGTTCTTTTAATTCGAGTTCACGTTTGGCGTAATCAACCAATAATACGGCGCCATGTTTTTCAAAATATTGGCGTTGAGCTTTATCTTCACGAGCGACTTCATTAGGTAAAAAACTATTTGCCCAAATTTGTCCATGTGGATGTGGATTTGAACAACCCATTGCAGCACCTTTATTCTCAAAAATTTGTACCCATGGATATTTCTGACCGAGTTCTTCTAATTGGCTTTGCCATACGCGGATAACCGCTTCAATTTCTGCCACACTTAATTGTGGCAAGGTTTTACTGTGATCTGGAGAGAAACAAATTACGCGACTTTCTCCTCTAGCTTGCGCACTTTTGAATAGTGGATCATCACTTTCAGCTGGTGCTGGCGTATCAGTCAGTAAAGCGGAGAAGTCGTTTTGGAATACATAAGGTTGTTGATAATTCGGATTCTTCTCACCGGTAATGCGAGCATTCCCTGGACAAAGATAGCAGTGCGGATCATAACTTGGTTTTTGTTCCTCATTAACTTTCTCTTGCTGCCCTTGCCAAGGTCGTTTTGCACGGTGTGGTGAAACTAACACCCATTGGTCAATTAACGGGTTATAGCGGCGATGTGGATGATCTGTGGGTTCAAAAACAGCGGTATTCATACTCTATTCCTCACATTGTAATCGGTTACATTTCTAGCCGAACAAGATACGGGAAATTATTAGAAAAAACTGTGATATAGCTCACAAAAATGAAATGTAAGCGGTTAATTTTTGGGATTTTTTTGCAAAATGATCTATGATTAAACGATATTATTTTCTGCGGAGAAATCATCATGACGACAATTAGAGATGTAGCTGAATTAGCTCAAGTTTCTGTTGCTACGGTTTCGCGAGTATTGAATCACCATTCAGCCGTTAGTAATAAAGCTCGTGTGGCTGTTGAATCTGCGATGGCGCAACTTAACTATCAGCCAAACGCGAATGCACAAGCACTGGCAGTGCAATCGACCGATACCATTGGTGTAGTGGTTACCGATGTGACTGACCCATTTTTTGCTATTTTGGTTAAAGCGGTAGATCATGTTGCAGAAGAATATAATAAGACGATTTTAATCGGTATTGGGTATCACCACGCAGATAAAGAGCGCAAAGCAATCGATACGTTATTACGTAAACGGTGTGGGAGTATGGTAGTTCATTCCAAAGCATTATCTGATGATGAATTGCGACAATATTTAAGTCAGCATGAAGGAATGGTAATTATCAATCGGGTAATTAAAGGTTTTGAACACCGTTGTGTAAGCCTAGACAATCGACAAGGGACATATCTCGCGACAGAAATGCTGATTCAATATGGACATCAGCATATTGCTTATATTGGTTCTAATCATAAAATTTTAGATGAATTTGAGCGAGAGAGTGGTTATTTACAAGCCTTAAAAGCACATAATTTACCTGTGTTAGACCAATCGATGGTGCATCATACGCCAGACTTTGAAGGCGGTGAAAAAGCGATGATTGATTTATTAAGTTATAACAAGAATCTTACTGCAATCGTAGCTTATAACGATTCAATGGCGGCAGGCGCCATTTCAGTGTTACATGAAAATAATATTGCTGTACCAAGTCAGTGTTCAATTATTGGTTTTGATGATATGCCGATTGCTCGTTACTTGATTCCTAAACTAACTACTATTAGGTATCCTATTGATTTAATGGCAAATTATGCTGCTAAGCTAGCACTGAGTTTAGCGCATAAAGAGATTAAACCACCACCATTTATTCAATTTAATCCCACTTTAGTTCGGCGTTTTTCAGTAGAAACACACCGGTAAAATGTGATCTAGTTCACAAAATTTGATTTTTCTTTGTATTTTTTTGTAAACGTTTTCATATTTGTGATATGGATCACATTTTAAAAGTAGGTTGTTCAGTATCATAGCGCGCAAAAGGTACAACCTCTTTTACTTACCTCAGTATTCCAAACAGGAGCGCTATTATGAAAAAAACAGCTATTTTAAGTGCAGTTGCATTAGCAGTTGGTTTTGCAACTGCAGCACAAGCCGCAGACACCCGTATCGGTGTAACCATTTACAAATATGATGATAACTTTATGTCTTTAATGCGTAAAGAAATCAATAAAGAAGCAAAAGCGTTAAATGATGTTGAGTTGCTCATGAATGACTCTCAAAATGCGCAATCTATTCAAAACGACCAAGTAGATGTATTGCTTTCTAAAGGTGTAAAAGCATTAGCAATTAACTTAGTTGACCCAGCTGCGGCACCAACCATTATTGGTAAAGCAAAACCAGATAACATTCCTGTTATATTCTTTAATAAAGACCCAGGTGCAAAAGCCATTGGTTCTTATGAACATGCTTATTACGTAGGTACTGACCCGAAAGAATCAGGCATTATCCAAGGTGATTTAATCGCAAAACAATGGAAAGCAAACCCAGCTTTAGACTTAAATAAAGACGGTAAAATCCAATATGTATTATTAAAAGGCGAACCGGGTCACCCTGATGCAGAAGCTCGTACTAAATATGTTGTAGAGCAATTAAACGCAAAAGGCATTCAAACCGAACAACTCTTTATTGATACTGGTATGTGGGATGCTGCAATGGCAAAAGACAAAGTTGATGCATGGTTATCTAGCTCTAAAGCTAATGAGATTGAAGTGATTATCTCTAATAACGATGGTATGGCAATGGGTGCATTAGAAGCAGCACGCGCACATGGTAAACAATTACCGATTTTCGGTGTGGATGCTTTACCTGAAGTGTTACAGATGATAATATCCATAAAATAGCTTTGGAGGATATTTCGCCAGGAGTTAGAAACATAGACTTTATAATTAAATTAAATAATATTTATCGTATTGAAAGGGGGAAAGCGATTTCCCCTTTTTTTGACGAGGTTGGATATGACAGCACAAAATTCTAGTCAACCGAGCGAAGTCTTACTGACCATGACGAATGTCTGTAAGTCCTTTCCTGGGGTAAAAGCCTTAGATCACGCGAATCTTACTGTCCGCTCGCACTCCGTGCATGCGTTGATGGGGGAAAATGGCGCAGGCAAATCGACTTTGCTCAAATGCTTATTCGGTATTTATGCTAAAGATGAAGGCGAAATTCTTTTTTTAGGTAAACCTGTTAATTTTAAAACCTCTAAAGAAGCGCTTGAAAATGGGATTTCCATGGTGCACCAAGAATTAAACTTGGTTCGCCAACGTAGTGTAATGGATAACCTTTGGCTTGGCCGTTACCCACTAAAAGGCCCATTCGTTGATCATGCAAAAATGTATCGCGATACTAAAGCGATTTTTGATGAGTTGGATATTGATATTGATCCAAGAGAAAAAGTAGCAAAACTTTCGGTTTCTGAAATGCAGATGATCGAGATTGCTAAAGCTTTCTCTTACAATGCCAAAATCGTGATTATGGATGAACCGACTTCTTCCCTTTCTGAAAAAGAAGTAGAACATCTCTTTAAAATTATTCAAAAATTAAAAGATCGTGGTTGTGGCATTATCTATATTTCACACAAAATGGATGAGATTCTCAAAATTTGTGATGAAATCACTATTCTTCGTGATGGTAAGTGGATTAACACCGTTCCAGTGAAAGAAACCACCATGGAAAAAATTGTTTCTATGATGGTAGGTCGTGAATTAACTCAACGTTTCCCAGAAAAAACTAACGTACCAAAAGAAGTTATCCTAAAAGTAGAACATTTAACCGCGGCAAATCAGCCTTCAATTAATGATGTTTCTTTCGAATTACGTAAAGGCGAAATTCTTGGTATTGCAGGTTTAGTGGGAGCAAAACGAACTGATATTGTTGAAGCAATTTTCGGTGTACGTGAGCTAAAAAACGGTAAAGTCTTCTTACATGATAAAGAAGTTCATAACCATTCTGCATTTGATGCTATCAATAATGGTTTTGCTTTAGTGACTGAAGAACGCCGTTCAACAGGGATTTATGCGAATCTCAGTATCGAATTTAACTCGTTGATTTCAAATATGAAATCTTATCTTACACCATGGAAATTGCTTAGCAATAAAAAAATGCGTAGCGATACTCAATGGGTAATTGATTCGATGAATGTAAAAACGCCATCGCATAAAACCTCAATTGGTTCATTATCAGGTGGTAACCAACAAAAAGTAATCATTGGACGTTGGTTACTTACTCAACCTGAAATTTTGATGCTTGATGAACCAACTCGCGGTATCGATATCGGTGCAAAATTTGAAATTTACCAACTTATTCAAGAGTTAGCGAAAAAAGACAAAGGCATCATTATGATTTCATCTGAAATGCCAGAGTTATTAGGGGTTACCGACCGCATTTTAGTAATGAGTAATGGTAAAGTGGCTGGTATTGTTGAAACGAGCAAAACCTCACAAGAAGAAATTTTGCAGCTCGCCGCAAAATATTTATAGAAATAAGGGATTCACTATGAGTGCTTTCGAAAAAAATAAATCTTTCGATTTTCTAAAACAAAATGCTATTTATTTTGTATTGTTAATCTTACTTTTTGTCATTATTGCGCAAGATCCTTCTTTCTTGAACTTAATGAACTTCAGTAATATTCTTACTCAATCATCTGTGCGCTTAATTATCGCACTTGGTGTAGCAGGCTTAATCGTAACACAAGGTACTGATTTATCTGCTGGTCGTCAGGTGGGTTTAGCTGCGGTAGTTGCAGCAACTATGTTACAAGCGGTGGATAATGTGAACCGTGTTTTCCCTGAAATGGGGCAAGTTCCAATTCCAGTTGTGATTCTAGCTGTTTGTGCTATTGGTGCTTTAATTGGTTTATTTAATGGCTTAGTAGTCGCTTACCTTAATGTAACACCATTTATTGCAACCATGGGGACTATGATTATCGTTTACGGTGCAAACTCACTTTATTACGATAGCGTTGGTGGTTCTCCAATTGCTGGCTTTAGCCAAGAGTTCTCTGATTTTGCACAAGGCTTCTTCCGTTTTGGTAGTTTCAAACTTTCTTACATCACCATTTATGCAGCTATCGCAACCTTATTCATGTGGGTGCTTTGGACTAAAACTCGCTTTGGTAAAAATGTGTTCGCTATCGGTGGTAACCCAGAGGCAGCAAAAGTTTCTGGTGTAAACGTAGCGAAAAACTTAGCGTTAGTTTACATGCTTTCTGGTGCATTCTATGCTTTTGCGGGTATGTTAGAAGCAGGTCGTATCGGTAGTGCAACGAACAACCTTGGCTTTATGTATGAAATGGATGCTATCGCAGCTTGCGTAGTTGGCGGTGTATCTTTCGCAGGTGGGGTAGGCTCAATCATTGGTGTTGTAACAGGCGTGTTAATCTTTACGGTAATTAACTATGGCTTAAGTTACATCGGGGTAAATCCTTACTGGCAATACATCATTAAAGGTAGCATCATTATCCTTGCGGTAGCGATTGACTCTTTAAAATATGCGAAGAAAAAATAACGCTTAAATGCGTAAATGTTAGCGAAGACGGAAGTGGAATATCACTTCCGTTTTTATTTTGTAAATTCTCTACAAAAAACGACCGCTTACACTTTGGAAAATATTGCTAAATTCGCTATACTTCACCTAATTTCACCAGATTTTCTCTTATCATTAGGTCTATTATGTTAAAACTTCTTCGCATCATTGCGATAATTATTTGTGCTATTTTTATTTGTTTAGCTGGCGTAGTTTATGCGATTGTTCGCTTACGCAATCCAAACTGTGTAGGAGATGTCGCTAGAATGTTTAGTTCTATGCGCCACCTACTTGGTATCAATTTGATTCGCCGAACGAAAGCCCCTTTAGACACACCTGCGATTTATATTGCTAATCACCAAAACAATTATGATATGGTGACTATTTCATCAATGGTACCACCTAATACAGTGACTATTGGTAAGCGTAGCCTCATTTGGATTCCTTTCTTTGGTTTAGTTTATTGGGTGACGGGTAATATTCTTATTAACCGAGAAAAACGCACCAGTGCGATTGGAACCATGACTAAAGTAGGTGAAATTATCAAGGAGCGTCAAGTGTCGATTTGGATGTTTCCTGAGGGAACGCGTAGCCGTGGGCGTGGTTTATTACCATTTAAGACAGGGGCTTTCCATACCGCGATTGCAGCGGGAGTACCAATCGTACCGATTGTTTGTTCAACGTTGCATAATAAAGTAGATTTAAATCGCTTAAATAATGGAACAGTAATTTGTGAAACACTTGAACCGATTGATACCAGTGGCTATAGCCGTGAAAATATCAAAGAATTGATTGAAAAATGTCATGCTATTATGCAAGCAAAAATAGAAGCGTTAGATAAAGAAGTTGCTGAGTTGGAGAGCAAAGCCTAATGGATGCTTCATTTACACGAAGAGAACTATTACAGCGTGCGACATTGGCAGGCGCAATGCTTTCATTGCCGCAATCACTTTTTGCTGCTGAACGAAAATCCTTATATATTCCACCGCTTATTGACGTAGGAAGAGGACGTCCAGTCCGCTTAGATTTACGTACAGCACAAGCGCAATTTGAGCAAGGAAAACTTGTAGAAGTGTGGGGTGCTAATGGACAGTATTTAGCACCAACAGTGCGGGTTCGTGCTCAAGATTTTGTTAAACTCACTTATGTGAATAATTTAACCCAAGCTATTTCAATGAATATTCAAGGTTTATTAGCACCAACAGAAATGGTTGGTTCTATGCATCGAACCTTAGAACCGAAAAGTAGTTGGTCGCCCATTGTGACCATCAATCAACCTGCCTGCACCTGTTGGTATCACGCGGATACCATGTTTAATAGTAGCTTGCCACTTTATCGTGGGCTTGCTGGTCTGTGGATTATTGAAGATAAAGCGAGCAAAGAAGCAAAATTGCCGAATCAATATGGTGTCAATGATATTCCGCTAATTTTGCAAGATCATCAATTTAATAAGCAAGGCGTGCAAGTGCTAGATATGAATCAAGCACAATTTTTTGGTAAAACCTTATTAGTAAATGGTCACCCAGCAACTTATTTCAACGCAAATCGAGGTTGGATTCGTTTACGTATTCTCAACGCCTCTCTTTCTCGCCCTTATGAATTACGTTTAGATAACGGGCAACCACTTCATCAAATTGCTACGGGCATGGGGATGTTTGCAGAACCTATTGCTCGCCCAATGATTCGTCTTGCCCCAAGTGAACGAGTAGAAGTGTTAGTTGACCTAAGTCAGGGAGAAACAGTTTCACTTATTACTGGCGAAACTCGAGGTATGTTAGATCGTGCTCGCCGATTATTCAGTGATGATAAAGAGCTCGACGATAATGTTATTTTAGAACTTAGGTCAGAAGGTGCGGCGGCTGTTGTTAATGAAAAACCGCAATTGCCACCATTCGAATTAAGCGAATTTGAAATGAAAATTACCAAAGAGCGCCATTTTCAATTTCGTCCATTAGATAGACTTATTAACCAAAAGCAATTTGATCCGAAACGCATTGATGTAGAGGCGAAAAAAGGCACCGTTGAACGTTGGTATCTCACTAGTACAGAAGCTATTGGATTTACCTTACAAGGTGCTAAATTTTTGGTAGAAACGCGTAACCGCCAAAAATTAGCAGTAAAAGAATATGCTTGGAAAGATACGCTGTGGCTAGAACCTAATCAAGAAACGACTATTTTAGTTAAATTTGAACATACGGCTAGCGCAGAATTGCCATTCAGTTTCGGCGTGGCTGATTTTATGTTGCGTGACCGTGGCGCAATGGGACAAATGACGGTAAGCGAATAATTATGTTCCAACAAGCGGTCGGATCTGTATAGAAATTTGCAAAAAAATCAGGAAAAATGACCGCTTTTTCCCACAACTTGTTCTCTATCAGGTAAAATACCTCACAATTTTCTCTGGAAAACAGAAGGACTAATCATGAGCCAAGAATATTTAGATTTTGAACTGCCGATTGCTGAATTAGAGGCAAAAATTGAATCGTTACGTGCGGTGGCAGAGCAAGATGACAAAATCAATTTAGATGATGAAATCGCTCGCTTACAAAAGAAAAGCGAAGAACTAACAAAAAAAACCTTTGCAAGTTTAGATGCATGGCAAACTTCAAAAATGGCGCGCCATCCAAATCGTCCTTATACATTAGATTACATTGAACACATTTTTACTGAGTTTGATGAACTTGCTGGTGATCGCGCTTTTGCAGATGACAAAGCGATTGTTGGTGGTATTGCACGTTTAGATGATCGCCCTGTGATGGTAATTGGCCATCAAAAAGGTAGAACAACTAAAGAAAAAGTAAAACGTAATTTTGGAATGCCAGCACCTGAAGGTTATCGTAAAGCATTGCGTTTAATGGAAATGGCAGAACGCTTTAACTTACCAATTATTACATTTATTGATACGCCAGGGGCTTATCCTGGCATTGGTGCTGAAGAGCGCGGTCAGGCAGAAGCGATTGCGCGTAATTTGCGTGAAATGTCACAATTAAAGGTTCCTGTGATTTGTACCGTGATTGGTGAAGGTGGCTCTGGTGGCGCGTTAGCGATCGGCGTAGGCGATAAAGTGAATATGTTGCAATATTCTACTTATTCAGTTATTTCGCCTGAAGGTTGTGCCTCTATTTTATGGAAAAGCGCAGAAAAAGCTTCAACAGCGGCAGAGGTTATGGGATTAACCGCACAACGCTTAAAAGAGTTAAATCTTATTGATAGCATCATCGCAGAGCCGTTAGGTGGTGCACATCGTGATTATGTATCAATGGCGGAAAACCTTAAAACGCAAATTCTCGCCGATTTAGCTGAGTTAGATACGCTTGATCAAGAAGCGCTACTTGCTCGTCGTTATGAACGCTTAATGAGCTATGGATATTGCTAATATAGAATAAACAATGCGAAGTCCCTTAATGAATATTAAGAGGCTTTTTTATATCCTATATGCCTGAAATAAAAAACCGACCAAGCGGTCGGTTTTTGTTTGCTTTTTGCAAATTAGTAGTACATTTCAAATTCTACTGGGTGTGGAGTCATATTTAAACGTTCCACTTCTTTACGGCGAATACCGATGTATGCATCGATAAATTCTTTAGTGAATACGCCACCTTGTGTTAAGAACTCAAAGTCTACCTCTAATGCATCTAACGCTTCACTTAATGAACTTGCTACCGCTGGAATATCTTTTAATTCTTCTGGTGGTAAGTCATATAAGTTCTTATCCATAGCATCACCTGGATGGATTTTATTAATGACACCATCAAGACCTGCCATTAATAGTGCAGCAAAGCATAAATATGGGTTAGCAAGTGGATCTGGGAAGCGAGCTTCTACACGTGTTGCTTTCGGGCTAGTTACCGCAGGAATACGGATTGATGCTGAACGGTTACTTGCTGAGTAAGCTAATAAAACCGGTGCTTCAAAACCAGGCACTAAACGTTTATATGAGTTAGTTGATGGGTTAGTAAATGCGTTCAATGCTTTCGCATGTTTGATAATACCACCGATGTAGTAAAGCGCAGTTTCAGAAAGGCCTGCATATTTATCACCCATAAAGACGTTCTTACCATCTTTACTTAATGACATATTACAGTGCATGCCTGAGCCGTTATCGCCTGCAAATGGTTTTGGCATAAAGCAAGCCGTTTTCCCGTGTTCAAGTGCAACGTTTTGTACTACATATTTATAAATTTGAGTTTCGTCTGCTTTTAACGTTAGGCTGTTAAAACGGGTTGCAATTTCGTTTTGTCCTGCTGTTGCTACTTCATGATGATGTGCTTCAATAACAAGGCCCATTTCTTCCATAATTAAGCACATTTCAGAACGAATGTCGTGTGCGGTATCAATTGGGGCAACCGCGCAGTATCCGCCTTTTTTCAATGGACGGTAAGCGTTATTCCCGTTTTCGTATTTGCGGTTGGTATTCCACATCGCTTCAATATCATCAATATGATAAGAAACATTTTGTGGATCAGTTGAAAAACGAACGTCATCAAATAAGAAGAATTCTGGTTCTGGGCCAAACAACACGCTATCTGCGATACCAGTTGATTTTAAGAAGTTTTCTGCACGGATCGCGATTGAACGTGGATCGCGGTCATAGCTTTGCATGGTGTTTGGATCGTAGATACTGCAGCGTAGAGAAAGGGTAGGAATTTGTGCGAAAGGGTCAACAACAGCGGTTTCTGCGATTGGCATTAATAACATATCTGCTTTATTGATGGCTTTCCAACCTTCAACGGATGAACCGTCAAACATTTTACCTTCTTCAAAAAGGTCCTCAAGGTCATCTGCAACAAGGCTAACAGGAAGTGATACTCCGTGTTCTTTGCCTTTAATGTCAGTAAATCTTAATAAGACGAATTTAATATCATTTTCACGAATTAGCTTCGCCACGTTTGCAATTGCGGTTGCATTTGACATGTGTGTTAGTCCTCTATGGGTTATTTTTAAATAAAAAAATCGCAAATATCATAGCATTTTTGGCTAGAAACGATCCGCGAATAGGAAAAGCGGAATTAACTAAACTCAAACGTTGGGAAGCTCAAACGAATATTGATGCCAATATTGAAATAGAATTGAACCGACGTAACCCACAAACTGATGAAAGTTTCATACAAATCGTTAATGAAACCGTAAAGCGGAGTGTAGAAAAAGAAAAACAGCAAATTAGAGCACTTAAGCTAGAACACCGTGAAGTAAGAAAAATCGCACAATTATATGAAGAAATGCTAACAATCACACCAGAGTTATATCAGGCGACTTTAACAAGTGATAAAAAACGTGTTGTTATGCTACAAGCGAAAATAGAGCAGCTTAACCAGCAATCTGTTAAGTTAGAAAAGCAAATATTTCAATAAATTTGTAAAAGCTCTAATAAAAATGACCGCTTCCATGGTGTAAAAAACAGCAAATTATGTAAATAATCGCCTTTTTGATGAAAATAAAGACTTTTAGCAAGAAAAGTGAAATTTTTTGAAAAAAAAACTAGACAAGCATAATTGAAATCTATAATATACGCCTTCGTTGCGACGCACTGATTAAACAACGCGTTCGTAGCTCAGTTGGATAGAGCGTTGGCCTCCGGAGCCAAAGGTCGCAAGTTCAAATCTTGTCGAGCGCGCCAGAAGCAATGCGATATCAACTCTTTGGTGGCTATAGCTCAGTTGGTAGAGCCCTGGATTGTGATTCCAGTTGTCGTGGGTTCGAATCCCATTAGCCACCCCATTTAAAAATCTCGAAAGAGAATCAGACGGCGAGTAGCGCAGCTTGGTAGCGCAACTGGTTTGGGACCAGTGGGTCGTAGGTTCAAATCCTATCTCGCCGACCACTTTTATTTTTGTTCTTTAACAACATATCAGACAATCTGTGTGGGCACTTGTTGATTGACTTGATTTAAAAATATTTTTTTAATTTTGAAGTCTTAATAGG
>QWCW01001985.1_pt1 | contig 12912 bp, 12 predicted proteins | sample 1972691 | NCBI WGS metagenome assembly QWCW01 (sample SAMN09866698, study PRJNA288562) | Human oral metagenome isolate pre2_saliva, whole genome shotgun sequencing... | reverse complement strand
ATAGAATTTATATACGCTTATATTTTGAGATTCATTAAAGTTTTATACAACGAAAAAAGGACTCCAACTGGAGTCCTTTTTTCATGTAAGGGGAGTGTTAGTATTAATATCAAATGAACCATGTATTTAAACAAGTAGTAGGTTTGGGGTTAGTAATACTTGTCGGGAGATAAATACACGTATGGTAACCAGGGAATTGTTACCTCTATTTATCATTTGACATTGTCATTATAAGAACAAAAAATGAGTTGAAAATGAAATTTTTTAAGAAATTTCTTTTAATTTCTTGAAATTCTAAAAAAGATAATAATTAAGTTTAATTATTGTTGATAAATATGGGGCAATTTTGGTATTATATATAAAGGAGAAGTTGTATATTTTATAAAGGTTTAATGGCTATTAAAGTTTTATAAAGTATACAGCTCTAAGGCATGAGAGGAGCAGTCATATGAGGAAAATATTAACCATATTGTCCCTTTTGTGGCTACTCAGTATAGGGGGGACCGCTAACGCAACGGACTGGTATTATGTTGGGCCAGATGCGTCAGGAAACCAATTATTTATTGACAATGACAGTGTTCAAAAAAGTGATTATGATGCGCTTTTGTGGCTGCGGGTCAATGAACTGGGTGGCGACGAATTGCGATATAAAGTGTATATAAGTAGATATAACCGTACCATGGAAACATTAAAGGTTGATGCATACATGGCAGACGGTACACCTTATGAAAATGTAGAGTATAATGAAAATCCTGAACCTATTGAAGGCAATACAAATGGTCAAGCCATTTATAATTTATTGTGGCAATAAAAGAACCATCTAGCACAGCAAACTAGATGGTTCTTTTTTATATGTGTAAAAAATTTATAAATCTTAGGAATATTTTTTATATACAACATCCTCAAATGAGAATGGTATATACGAAAACTTAAACTTGGGCAGAATTGCGACTTAGCTCCAAGTCTTGAATCATTTGGAGATCGTCTTGTGGAGAACGACCACCAGTTGTTAAGTAGCCACCAACCATGATGCCGTTAAGGCCACCTTTTAAAGCATAAGCTTGTAAGTCACGAAGATTTACTTCACGACCGCCAGCTGTACGAATCAATGCATTTGGCAAGATGAAACGGAATACAGCGAAGGTACGTAAAATATCTAATGGACGTAATGCTTTATTGCTTTCAAATGGCGTACCTTTAACAGGATTCAAAATGTTGAGTGGTACAGAGTCAATATGTAAGCGTTTAAGCTCAAATGCCATTTCTACGCGTTGTTCTAATGTCTCGTTGAGTCCAAGGATGCCGCCAGAGCAAACGCGAATGCCTGCTTTTTGAGCGTTGTCGATGGTAGACATTTTATCTTCGTAGGAATGGGTTGTACAAATATCTGGGAAGTGACTAGGTGCTGTTTCGATATTGGAGTGGTATCGAGTTACACCCACTTCTTTCAATTTGAGAGCTTGTTCATAAGTTAACAAACCAAGAGAACAGCAAATTTCGAGGCCTACTTCATCTTTAATGCGGCCTAATACGCGAATGATTTGATCGAATTCGTTTGGGTTATTAGTATTACGACCACTTGTTACGATGGAGAAGCGAATAGCGCCTGCCTCTTTAGCTTTGCGAGCCGCATCAAGGATGCTTTCATCATCCATGAACGGATATACTTGAACGCCTGTTTCGTGATGTGCAGATTGAGCACAGAATTTACAGTTTTCAGGACATTTGCCAGATCGTGCATTTACAATGGCGCATACATCTACGGAGTTGTCATTGAAATGTTGACGAATTTTATCTGCCATAGCGAGCAGAATCATCGTATCATCATCAGATGTATGAATTAACTCAATTGCTTCTTCTTTTGTAATTTCACCACCATGCATAATACGATTTGCTATAGTAAGGATTTTTTCGTATGTTCCCACCTGGGATGGTTGTTGATCTGTAGGCAAAGCCATAATAGCCTCCTAATTGTTAACTTAATAAAAATATAAAATATTGACAATTTGATTGTAAACGTTAGTGCATAAATTGTCAACTTAATGTATTTTTGAGTTAACAAAAATATGTATGTAGTTTTTAGAGCGCTTTTAATACAGAGGAATTATATGACTTACAACTAATTTTAGAGGCTATATTTTACTATATATATTAAGGTGTTAAATCTATGTTAAGGTTTTAATTGATAGTTATTTTTAAGTAATCTTTAGGGTTTTGTAGTATAATAGAGTATTGTAATTACTATATATAACTATAATAAAAGTACTAATATAAGGAGTGGATATAGATGCAGCCATTTCGATTTATACACTGTGGTGACCTGCATTTAGGGGCACCCTTCCAATATGCTACAGGTATTAGCCGCGCCGTTGATCGCGCCGTGAGCGAAGCTACCTATGTAGCCTTTGATACAATTATTGACACTGCTATCGATGAGCATGTTCATGCTGTTGTCATAGCTGGTGATATTTATAATAGCGAAGACCATAATTTAGAGGCTCAAGTGCGCTTTGTACGTGCCATGTATCGCTTGGCAGAGCATCGCATTGCAGTTTATATGGTGCAAGGTAATCATGACCCTGCTGAAAGCTGGAAGGCTCAATTACAGATGCCTGACAATGTGCATGTATTCTCTAGTGAACAAGTACAACGTTTTCCATTGATTGTTAACAATATTGAAATTGGTGGCGTTTACGGTATTAGCTGTGGTCATGGTAATGAAAGCGACAATTATGCGCGTCAATACCGCGCCTTTGAACGAGATGAGTTTTCTCTTGCTGTTATGCATGGTACGGTAGGTTCTAGTGCGGGCTCTGAAAACCATAATGTAACTGGTCCATGTAGTTTAACAGACCTAGCAGAAGCAGCTATGGACTATTGGGCGTTAGGACATATTCATAAATCTCAAGTCCTTAGCGAGGAACCTCTCGTTGTTTATGCTGGTAATCCGCAAGGTTTACACCGCAAAGAAATAGGCCCTAAGGGGTGCTATCTTGTTTCTGTATCCCATAATGGTCATTGTGAACCTCGATTTATTGAGACCAGTGCTATCCGTTTTGAAGAAATCAAAATTGATATTGCAGGTATGAAAACTGAAGCAGAATTCTTAGAAATTTTACGCCATAAAAAAGAAAACTTGCGTAAACAGTATAAGAAAAACATTTTGCTTTCTATTGTTCTCGTAGGCACAGGGCCATTGCATCGTTTATGTACCCAAGAAGGGGTGCGTAAATTATGGTTGCAAGAGACTCAAAGTGAAGAGAAAAGCAAGTCTATATTCGTTATGCCGTACCGCATGATGTGTAATACGCGTCCTAGTATTAATTTAGCAGAGGAAATTGAAGGTGTTACTGTATTGATGGGGGCTAACGATGAACATTAAACGCATACGATTTGATGAATTTGGCCCGTATCGCGACTGGTCTTTCACTACTGGTGATCATGGGGTTCAGCTCATGTATGGCCCTAATGAAAGTGGTAAAACATCTCTTCTTGAAGGGATGCGCACGCTCTTATTCGGCGGCACGCATAAGGCTTATGGTCCTATGACGGGTGCCCTCGATGTAGATCGTAATGGTGAAAGCTACTACATTGGTCGTAAGGGTAAACAACTGGACTTTTACAGTCCTGGAAATCCAGCCATTCATGAGGAGCCAGCCCAACACTGGTGGCATGGTATCGACAAAAAGACATATAATCGAATTTTTGCATTGACCCTTGATGATTTACAAGGCCTCGATGTTCTACAAGAGGTAGAGGTTCGGTCTCGCTTCTTCGGTGCTGAAGGGGGCGAGCATTTAGGCTCTGTCGTAAAAGACATTGAAAAAGGAGCTACTGATTTATTGGTTGCATCCTCCAACGGTAAACGTCGCATCAACGTGTTGATGGATGAGCTTAAGGAAAACCGCCAAAAGTTAAGCCATTTGGCCGAGCATGAAACGCAATATGTAGAATTGCAAAAAGCCTTTCACAGTACGGAGCAGACTGAGGCAGAATTGCAAGGTCAGTTGCAAGAGTGGAAGGAATACCGTGATGGCATAGATGTTGTATTGCGTGCTTGGGATACGTATCGCCGTAGTGAAGAAGCGCGTATGCACATGCAGCAGTATAATAGCGAGCTTGCTTTGAGTCGTGATGAGTTCCTTCGCATCGATGAGGAAATTAAACGCGCTAGAGACAATATGCAACTATGGCAGGAAAAAGAAGCGTCTTTGATGCCAGCCAACTTTAGTCCTGATAGTCCGTTTGGTACCTATGGTCAAGATATTGAAGACCTTATTCAACAAGGTGCCAAATGGGAGCAATTACGCCGTGAGTGTGAGGAAGGGGATGCATATATTTTTAAGGTACGAGAACAATTAGAGTTTTCTCGTTCCATGCATTCTGCATGGCGTGATGATGAGCCGATGGCCGATGATGTGAATTGGTTTGAAGGTGAGCGCTTAGCAAGTCGCTTGCGCACTGCTAAAGATCAATTGTTACATTGGCAAGATCGCAAACCTGCAGAAGCATCTGATGATTTGCCGGCAGCTAATCTAGATGGCGCATCTTTGCCAAGTTATAGTGAAGCGGATTTAGCCAAAAAAGAACATCTTGAACGTGAATTAGAACTTATCTTGATGGATATAGATCGAGTTACGGAAAAACGAGATAGCTATGGTCCAGATGCACAACCGAGTAATTTGCCAAAATGGTTACAACGCATTAGCGGCATAGCAGCCGTTATTGGTGTACTACTTGTATTAGCGGGCCTCTTAGTATTAGAGTCCGTCCTATATACAATCGGTGGATTTATATTGTTAATCCTATCTATGGCATTGTTCTGGTATGCTACATGGCGACGTCATAATGGTAATTCCGATGTATCTAAACTGAACTATGAGTTACAAATCTTGTCCTCTCGTAAATCTGATGTAGAACATCAGTTAGAGGCATTGGTTAAGGCCGCAACACCTGTAGTGAGCCCAATTCCATCCATAGAAGGGGCGGCACATCTTGATCGTTGGATTCAAGAAGGTCATACATTACAAGCTATTTATGATGAAGCCCTTGCAGCTTGGCAGAATTGGTTACCTCAAGGGGCGGCGAAGAGTCTTAACGAAGATGATTTCTTTGGTCTCAAACAAGAGTATGACCAATATCATGAGCAATTGCGCACCATTGAAGGTTATGAAAAGCGATTAGCTGAACATAAAGAAGGCTTGCGCGTTATCGAAGACCAAGCGATGACCTTGTGGTATAACCTTGGTGTTGAAGCGCCAGTATCTCCAACAGAGTTAAAACGTATTTATAACCAATACAAAAACTTCCAACAAAATATACAAGCAAAGTCAGGTACAGTTAGATTTATTAGCTCCTGATGCGGAGAATAAAGATTTATTCTATCGCCGCTTGCGTGAAGGCAATAAGGATAATTGGCTTGATGAGTTGGCTCATTCTGAACGAGAAATAGCATCCATTGAAGACAAGCTGGCAATCTTATATGAGCGCCGTGGTCAAATTGTGGAGTCTATGCGCGCCCTAGGTTCTGACCAAGAGCAACACCAAATGCTTCAAGAGCGTGAAGCGTTACAAAATGAACTAGAATCTGCTCTTGAAGATTGGGCTACACAAGTGTTGATGAGCCACTGTATGGATAAGGCTCAACAATCTTACGAGCAAGAGAAACAGCCTCATATGTTAGAACTTGCATCTTCTTATATAGAACGGTTAACTGGTGGTATGTATACCTTTGATGTTCTCGGTATCAACGAAGGGGTAGCATTGGTTAATGGCAATGGAGAGCGATTAGAACTTAAATTCTGGTCTAGCGGCTTGGCTGACCAAGTATACTTGGCATTGCGCCTTGCATTAGCTAAGGTATTCTCTTACCAAGTTGAGTCCTTGCCAATCATATTAGACGATATTCTCGTGCGTTTTGATGAAAACCGTCAACGTAGTGCATTAGAATTATTAGCAGAAATCGGAAAGAACCAACAAATCTGGTTATTCACGTGCCAACGTTCTGTATTTGATATGGCTCAATCTATTACAGGCATTGATTGCCACAAATTGAGTCGCAATTAAACATTGATTGCCACTGATTAAGTCGTAACTAAATTGAACCCCTGTGAAAGTGTTTAGCTTTCACAGGGAATATTCATAGTGATGATATATGTGATGTAACTAAAGTAACTGTTTTAGTTATCATAGTGTGTTAGTATAAATTAGAAAGAAAGGGGTTGAGTACTTGAATACAGCATATTTAGATATGATCCAAGGGAAGAACCCTGGTGTAACACCTGTATGGTATATGCGCCAAGCTGGTCGTAGCCAAGCGGAGTACCGTAAAATTAAGGAAAAATATACGCTCTTTGAAATTACAAAAGAGCCTGAATTGTGTGCTCGTGTTACGGAACTGCCTGTAAAAGAATACGGCGTTGATGCGGCAATTCTTTACAAGGATATTATGAGTCCTATGGTGGGGATGAATGTAAAGGTAGAACTCAAGGCTGGTGTGGGCCCTGTGTTTAATACACCGATTCGCTCCATGGCTGATGTAGATAAATTAGATGCCTTTGATCCTACAAAGGTAGATTATATTGGAAAAACCATTACACTGTTAACGTCTGGCATGCTCGACGTACCTCTCATTGGGTTCTGTGGCGCACCATTTACAATTGCGTCATACCTCATCGAAGGGGGACCAACAAAGAATTATAATAAGACTCGTGGCATGCTCATTGGTGCGCCTGATGTGTGGAATGCATTGATGACAAAGTTAGCGGATATGTCCATTGAGTACTTGTCCATGCAAGCCGAAGCAGGTGCGAATGCGCTACAAATCTTCGATTCTTGGGTAGGCGCTGTGAATGCGGACCAATACAAACAAGGGATTTATCCTCATATGGAACGCATTATTAAGACTGTAAAAGAACGATATCCTCATTTGCCTATGGCAATGAATGGTGTTGGTACCGATCATTTAGTATCTATTTGGTCTCACTTGCCATTGGATGTAATCGCCCTTGATTGGCGGAGCTCCATCGTTATGGCCAATGAACGAGGTGTAACACAAACGGTACAAGGCAATCTAGATCCAGCTTACTTATTCGCTGATGAAAAAACATTAGCTCATGAAGTAGATCGTATTTTACTTGACGGTGTTCGTTACGGTCGCCATATCTTTAACTTAGGTCATGGCGTATTCCCAGAAGCGGATCCTAAAAAGCTTCATTGGCTCACAGACTATGTACATGAACGTAGTCGTGAACTATGGGCTCAAGAGGGCTAAACTAGTGAACATTGAGAAAAAAGGATTATTATTTTTATCCTATGGTAGCCCTTCAAGTAAGGATGATTTAGTGCCATATATGACGAGTATTCGTCATGGTCGTGTACCCACCGATGTTGAGGTTGCTAACCTTACACGTCGCTATGATGCAATTGGACAATGGTCCAATGTAGAATTACAAACAATGGCAGAGCGTCAATATGAAACATTGATTACATTGTTACCATCTATGCCAACAGCTATTGGCTATCTTCATATGAAACCTTCGATTGCTGATGCAGTAGATGCTTTGGTTCAACAAGGCGTAGAACACATCGTTGCTATCGTAACGGCTCCATTTTTTACGTCTCTTGGTACAGGGGCCTATGAGAAGCAAGTACAAGCTGCAATTGGTAACCATCAGGGTGTAACCTTTGATGTGATTCGCTCCTGGTGGGATCAACCATCATTCATGGAATATTGGGTAAAAGCCGTTTCGGATTGTATCAATGCCACTAACGATGTATTTGTAATTTTTAGTGCTCATAGTATACCGCTTATTAATAGCCATAATGGAGATTCTTATGCGTTAGCCTTAGAGGAAAGTGCCCGAGAAATCGCAGAACGTTGTGGTTTATCTAATTGGTCTGTGGCTTGGCAGAGCGCGGCCCCACATGGTCAATGGTTAGGTCCTACCGTAGAAGAGGCCATCAATCAAGCTCTACGTAATGGTGCGATACATATCGCCTTTGTACCATTTGGCTTTGTCAGCAATCATGTAGAGGTGTTGTACGATAATGATGTGGAGTGTAAAGAACTCGTTGATGCGGGCGGCGCTGTATATATGCGTGCACAGATGCCGAATTGTAATGAAACATTCTTACAAGCTATGGCGAGTGCAATATTAGAAAGGATTCATTCGTGAATGTAACAATTGTGGGCGGTGGCCTAACAGGATTGACAGCGGCTTATTATTTAGGTCATGCAAAGCCGGACTGGAACATTACTCTTTACGAACAAGCACCACGGTTTGGTGGGAAAATACAAACACAACGGGTTGATGATTTCGTAGTGGAATTAGGCCCCGACTCGTATTTAGGTCGTAAAACAGAAATGACGGACCTAATCTATGATCTTGGCTTAGGCGATACCCTTGTATCGAATGAAACAGGGCAAGCCTTTGTGTATGACAAGGGTTCAATCCATCCTATTCCAGGGGGCTCCATTATGGGAATTCCAACGGAAATGATGCCCTTTGTGAAAGCAACGCTTATTTCGTGGCCTGGGAAATTACGCGCTGGTTTAGATTACTTTAAAAAGCCCTACCAACTTGATAAAAATGGTGACGTATCCATTGGTCATTTCTTTAAATACCATTTGGGACAAGAAATGATGGATAAGCTCATCGAACCATTATTAGCAGGTATCTATGGTGGCGATATCTATAAAATTAGCCTATTGTCTACGTTCCCTCATTTTATTCAAGTAGAACAAAAATATGGGAACATGGTAAAAGGTATGATGGCTGCTAAGATGGGACACTCCAAAGCGGGGGTTACCAAAGCGGCTAAAGGTGCTGTTGCTGAAGGTGACGTACCGCGTGCAGGTAAAGGGACTATGACAGACCGTCAATTTGAAAGTCATGAAGCGAAGTCTACTAAGGCACAAGCTGATATGGCAAGCCGCAAGGGCACTGCTGCTCAATCTGGCATGTTCCGTCAATTGACAGGCGGTCTTGAAAGCGTTATTACGGCCATCGTTGAAGCCATGCCTAGCAATGTAACACTTTATACGAGTACATTAGTATCTGATATTCGTTATACCGATGGTCAATATGTATTAGACATCGTAAAACAAGATTTTGAGGATTGTAACTGTAATGGTCAGTTAATTAGTCATGAGTGTTCTGATGTAGAATCTAGTCTCGTTAAGGAAACCACTGGTAATAGTGTTACTGCCCATACAGATCAGGTCATTATCTGTACACCACCGGCAACATATAATCAATGGTTTAAGGATGACGAAGGTTTTGATTTCTTGCGTTCTATGGAACAATCGAGTTGCGCTATTGCTATCATGGCCTTTGATAAAGCTACATTTAATGGTGATTTAAAAGGTTCTGGCCTTTTGATTACACGTAATACAGATACGCCTCTTACAGCGTGTACTATTCTTAATCAAAAATGGCCTCAAACAACGCCTGACGATAAAATCGTATTGCGCGTCTTTATTGGTAAACCTGGCAATGATGTAGTAGAGCATCTCAATGATGAGGAACTTTCAGAATTAGCGGTAAAGGAAATACAACGTATTATGAGTTTCTCTACCCGACCTGAATGGGTTCGTATTAACCGTCTCATTCATTGTATGCCGCAATATAATGTGGGCCATCGTGCAGGTATCAAGGCTGTACGTGAACATGTGGCGAAACACTATCCAAATTTACATCTCATTGGTACACCATTTGATGGCATCGGTATTCCTGATGGTGTAAAACAGGCGAAAGAATTAGTACAGTCTATTGTGGATAGTAATGAAAATTGATATTAATAAATAATTATAAGAAAAGACTCCATATGCTATAATAATATATGGAGTCTTTTCGATTCTTAAAGTAATAGAAATATATCATTTTTATATAATCACCATAGTTAGGAGTGATCACAATGGGAAAAGCAATCCCTACAGTAGAGGGTTGGCATAGCCAACACATGGTATTTGCCATGGATTTCAGTGCATGGAACTGCTTTACAGCTGAAGAAAAAGCAGAAGCACGCAACGAATTAAAAGCATTTTTGGCAGACCTTGAAGCTAAACATCAAGCTGAAGAAGGTAGCTATGCATTCTATGATTGTAATGGCGCTAAAGGGGACTTAATCCTATGGATCCTTGGTCCATCCCTTGAATACTTGGCACAAGTAGAACGCAAATTCCGTCGCCTTGCTATTGCAAGTGTATTAGTTCAAACATATTCCTATACATCTGTAACAGAAGTAAGTGCTTACGTTAAAGCTAAACTCGATACAGAAGAAGTTAATCAAAAACTGTACCCTCATGTACCTCGCGATAAATACATCTGCTTCTATAACATGAGCAAAAAACGTGAAGGCGATGATAACTGGTTCATGCTACCACCTCAAGAACGTGGTATGTTAATGAAATCTCACGGCGAACTTGGTAAAACATACTTAGACGTTTTATCTGAATTCACTACAGGTGGCTGTGGACTAGACGACTGGGAATGGGGTATTACCATCTTCAGTAACGACGACATTCAATTCAAAAAAATCGTATACGATATGCGCTTTGAAGTAGCCAGTGCAAAATACGGCATCTTTAGCGACTTCTACGTTGGTACCATCATCGACGATGCACTACTAGAAGAAATTTTTGGATAATAAAAGAGCCTGCTTTAGCAGGCTCTTTTATTATTTAATTCATATATATCAATAAATAACTTCTTATTGTATCGTATATTTGTTCAGATTATAATGTTCTTAAGGTAGTCAGCGAGGTTGGGTCTCTCTTCGTTATAGAAGGGGGTGAGCTTATGAGTGACTTTGAACTTATCACAGTTATCATTGGAATATTGACATTAGTCATTTCCTTTGGTGCACTTATAGCGCTTATTTGAGATGCGCCTGACGTTCCTACTCGTCTGACTATCTATTTATATTATAGAGATAAAGATATATATCGTCAAATTAGAATGAATGGACTGCTTAGCAGTCCTCTTTTTCTTCCCTTAAAATGAAGGCTATAATTTTGAACAGAAAATTTGCTGTACGCACTATACTTGTACTGCGTAAATATAATTCACTATGTTTGAGTAGCTTATTCATAACTATATTCTTATAAAAGAGAACCCCGCATCGATCCGACTTACGAGGTCAATGCCCTAGGCCGCAGACCTGATAAGTATGGAGGAGAGATGCGGGGTTTCTTTTATCACTTAGTTAAGAAAAGCGAATTATATTTTGTAGTATGCTGATGTGAACGTAAATTTTCTGTTCCAGAAAATTATACATTCATGTTCGCGCTTTTACGCACATAGAACCAGTAGCATACTGCTACAGTTACGATGTTGAAGGCTAACAATACTGCGAAGGCTGGATAGATATTACCGAATGTGGAATATGTAAAGCCGAAGATTTTAGGTGTAATGAATGCACCGTATGCAGCTACGGCAGCTACGAAGCCTGTGATTAAAGAGGAAAGCAATGGATTGCCAAATACGTGAGGAATCATACGGAATGTAGCACCAGTTGCGAAGCCACAGCATACGAATGTCAATACGGACATAGCAAAGAAGAATGGGAAGTTGTGCATATCTACGCCAACAGCAATCAATGCAGTTGTAGCACATAAACCGAGAAGGCTCACAAAGGTAACTTTTGTACCGCTGTTGATTTTATCGGCTAACCAACCACCTACAGGACGAAGCGCACCTGCTACAAGTGGGCCTACGAATGCGATAGAAGCAAATGGAATTTCAGGGAATTCTTTACCTACTAAAAGACCAAGTGCAGCTGCATAACCAGAGAAGGCACCGAAGGAACAAGTATATAACAATGTAAGTGCCCAAGTGTGTTTGTTACCAAAGATTTGTACAAGGTTTTTAGGATTTGGTTTGCCCAAGTGTGTTTGTTCCCAAAGATTTGTACAAGATTTTTAGGATTTGGTTTTTCTAGTGGTAAGTTATCCATGAAACGTGTCATAAGTGCAAGGATAACAACGAGTGGTACGATCCACATGAAAGCTGCATTGGCAAGGTATACTGCGTTACCTTTGATGATAGCTGGTGTTACACCAAATACACTACCTAGTGCAGTAGAACCCATAGCAAATGGAGCCAAGAAGTAGATTACAGAAACACCAAGGTTACCAACGCCGCCGTTGATACCAAGAGCAGTACCTTTTTCGGATTTAGGGAAGAAGTTGCTAAAATAAGTGTGGAAATAAATGTCCAGTTCTTACCACCGATTAAGGCCGGCATGTAGGTATATACGAAACGTAATGTAGCACCTACAAGACCTGGTAAGGCTGCGAGTGTAAATAATTGTTCAGTTGTAAAGTGGAAACCTGCGCCATTTAATTGTGCTGCGATGGTAGCCCATAGATACCAAACGCAAAAGGCTAAGGTTAAGGCAATAGTGGATATTACCAAGTTTTGTTTGGCGATTTTTTTACCAAACTTTTCCCAAAATTCAGGGTTTTCTGGTTGCCAGTTAGCGACGATTTCGCTGCGACTAGCACCGGGTTGAGGCATTTTCAGTTCTGACATGAGAGCTCTCCTTTAACTAAAACACATGTGATAAAGGGTAGATTTTTCACACGAATATATGGCACATCTCGTTAAAAGTCCTTGTAAAATGTGGTACTATAATAATAGAGAGTGTGCCTAAAATCACACCATTATTATATAAGACAGAATATAATGTGAATGTGACGAAAAACACACTTATATAAGAATTAATCGGTTATAATAGGGGTAATATACGTAAAGTATATAGTATATGTGCCTTTTGTACATGACTGATTGTGAAAGCTACTTTCACAATCAATATGGACAAATGACACTGAAAGATGCACGGTGATAGTATGGAACAGGAGTTAATTAACCAGTTACTTGCATTGCCAGGAGAAACAATTCACCTTGA
>QWCW01001516.1_pt1 | contig 13000 bp, 12 predicted proteins | sample 1972691 | NCBI WGS metagenome assembly QWCW01 (sample SAMN09866698, study PRJNA288562) | Human oral metagenome isolate pre2_saliva, whole genome shotgun sequencing... | reverse complement strand
TACAAGGGCATCGCCGACGGCATGGTTTCCGGTGCAGTGAACACCACCGCGAACACCATCCGCCCCTCGCTCGAGTTCATCAAGACCCGCCCCGGCACCAAGATCGTGTCCTCCGTCTTCCTGATGCTGATGGAAGACCGCGTTCTGGTCTACGGCGACTGCGCAGTGAACCCGAACCCCAACGCAGAGCAGCTCGCCGACATCGCGAAGGCATCCGCAGAGACTGCACGCCAGTTCGGCGTCACCCCCAAGGTTGCTATGCTGTCCTACTCGACCGGCACCTCCGGCGCTGGCGCAGACGTGGACGTTGTGCGTGAGGCAACCGAGCTCGTGCGCGCATCGAACCCCGACTTCGCGGTCGAGGGCCCGATCCAGTACGACGCTGCATCGAACATGTCCATTGCATCGACCAAGCTGCCCGGCAGCGAGGTTGCTGGTCAGGCTACCGTGTTCGTCTTCCCCGACCTGAACACCGGTAACAACACCTACAAGGCTGTTCAGCAGTCTTCGGGTGCTGCCGCTGTGGGCCCGGTTCTGCAGGGTCTGCGTAAGCCCGTGAACGACCTGTCGCGCGGTACCACCGTTGAGGACATCATCAACACCGTTGCGATCACCGCAATTCAGGCGCAGAGCCTGTAAGGTGCACGCGGCGCTGTAGCGTGAAGGTTGCGGCGTTCCGTTGATATAGAAATCTCCCGCACTGGGGGGCATGCCTTGGAGGTGTGCTCCACCCGGTGCGGGAGATTTTTTGTAATTACAGGGTTTCTTGTAGTGCCATTCCCCGGTTAGTCCTTGCGGGTGCGGTCAAGGCGCACATAGTTAATCACGCCAAGACCAGCCATGCCCACGGCGGTCAGAACCGGGCCGAGGGCGGGCGGGAAGAGCCAGGTGAGCCCCGCCTCCACGGTGTAGGCGATGAGGCGGCAGACAAGGTAGGTACACACCGCCACGAAAAGCGCGTAGGCGACAATGATGCCGACCGAGCGGGGCTCGTAGCCTTCTCGCCGGGCGCGCAGAGCGGCACCCAGGGCGTTGCCCAGATACAGGGCGAGAGCACCGACGACGACCGCGGCGGTGAGGGCACCGTCGAGGAGCGTGCGCGGGGTCAACGGTGCGGTGCCTGCCTCATAGAAGAGGTTGAGGATGCGCACCGCGGCGTAGGCGTAGCAGAAGATGACTGCCGCGCGGATGGTGAGGGGTAGGTTAGTCCAGAAGGTTTTCATGCGGCCCCTTTCGAGGTGGAGGGCGGGCTTCTGTCTGGGTGTTACCCCAAGGATACCTAAGAACGCCGGTGTGTGATGCGAATCAATAGCGTTTTGACTGGTGCGTTCTGCGTGCGGGGCGGGTGTTTGGTGCGCCGAGTTTAATCGCCGAGAAGCCACATGTGTTTCGAAAAGCAACATATTACGTGGCTTCTCGAAACACATGTGGCTTTTCGAGGAAGATGCAGGGCAGAATTTTTGTAATTACAGGATTCCACCACCCCTACCCCGTGAGCCGATGACCACCCAAGCAGCAGCAAACCGCCCGGGCTGCTAGGCTGCTGCTATGGACAACAACTCAACGCCCTCACTGCCGGACCTCGTTCTCCCGTCCGTGGTGACGACCCTCAGCCTCCCGAGCAAACACGCCGCAACTGACATGCGGCTCCCCCAGGCGTGGCTGCTACGCTCCGTTCCCGATGAAGAGAACCGAAGCGCCGCCAGCGGAAAAGTCTACGATGACGCCCTGGAGTTCCGCTACGTTTACGACTCAAACGTTCCTAATGGACAAAGTATCCGAGAGGGCGACTTCGTGCTGATTCGGGATAATTCTATTCTTCTCGGGTCGGCTGTTATTCGAAAAATTGAGGTGCGCAATGCAGACAAGGTAATGACTATCTGCCCTCGTTGCGGCAACAGTAACATGTTTCTGAGAGCTGACGGTCTATGGCGCTGCGATGGAAGATGTACCAAAACTGACAAGCTGAAGCCTGAGCAGCGTCTGCATAAGAATCCGCCGCAGAAGACGGAAAAAGTTCAGCGGTTCATCGCCTACTACGGCGATACATGGACTGAGCTCATCGGCGTATTGGACAAAGATTCTTTTAAAAGGCTTTGTGAACCGGGCAAATACAACCGTCAGAACAGCATTGTTGCCCTCGATACCGCGAAAGTCCTCACCTGGCTTGAAAGCCTGAACACTTCGGGTATTCACCAGCTCAACCTGAGTGAAGCTCACGGGCTGCCTGTTAATCCTCGTGGCGGTTTTACGATGCGCACCGTCAAGGCTCGCAATGGTCAGGGGCAGTTCCGTCAGGAGCTGTTGAACCGTTTCGGAAGCATGTGTGCGTTTACGGGTGCTTGCCATACGGCGGCGCTGGATGCGGCGCACCTGTACAGCTATGCACGCGAGGGTGAGCATCGCGTGGATGAGGGTCTGCTTCTACGCAAGGATCTGCATAGGCTTTTCGACAGCGAGCTGGTGGGTGTGAGTTCTTCGCGGACTCTTCTTCTGCACCCCGGTTTGGGAAATACGCAGTATCAGTCGTTGGCGGGTGCCCGCCTGAAGGTTGAGTTGCCTAACCGAGCTCTGGAGCTTCTGGATGAGCACCGCTCGGGTCTGAGCTGGCTTGATGAGGCGCTGGTTTAGCCCTGCTCTGGCTTAGGCTGCCGGGCGTGCAAAAGGAGGTGCGGTAGCTTTCGGGCTACTGCACCTCCTATGCGTTTTACTGGTTATGTCTTACTGGTTGTGTCGGCGGGCGATAGCCTTACCGATTTCGTGCGGGATACCCACCACGAGGGCGTTACCCATACAGAAGGCACGGTTACCGTCACTCATGCCGGTGTCAGTCCAGCCGCGGGGGAAGCCCTGCAGCTGATCCAGTTCATCGGGAACGAGGCGGCGGTACGCACCGGAATCACCAACCACAACGTGCTTGAATCGGGAGGCACCCGAGCCTCCTTCGCCGGTCAGGATGGTACGCGCCGGACGGTCGAGCGGGTCAGGGAAAGACATTGAGCCTTCGGTGTAGAAGTATTCAAAGCCGCTCGCCTTATTGATGCGCTTTTCCTTCTTTGCGCCCTTGAGGTATTCCCAAGAAGGCACCTTGTCAGGGGCGATAAAGAACTGTTCCGGCACCTCAGAGTCAGGAAGAACTACGTCACCGAGCGTCTTAAATTCGCCGCGGTAATCGGGCTCTACCTTGCTGGTGAGCACGGTGCCGTTCTGCATGACACCGGCAATCTGGAAGGGTGAGGTCTTAGCGCCAATTCCAAAGTGTTCCGTCTCGTAGTAGGGGTCATCGGAGATGGTGAACTCATCAGCCTCATTGAGCTCTTCGAAGACGGAGAGAAGACCCTCAGATTCTGCAGTTTTGACCGGGAACGCTTCCGCCAAAATACCGGTGTGGGTGATACGGCGCGACAAATCCCATTCAGGGGCGTTGTGTTCGGCGTAAATGTAAACGCGCTTACGCTTCTGCGGGTGGCCGTACTCTGCCGCGTTAATAACGCGCCATTCGACGCTGTAGCCGAGCGCGTAGAAGCAGGAGAGCATAATGGCGAAGTCGCGGCCTCGCTGTTTAGCGGGTGACTTTAGCAGGCGGTCAACGTTCTCCAGAACAACATATTTGGGGGTCTTAAGTTCGAGCGCGCGGTGAATATCCCACCAGAGCACGCCCTTCTTACCTTCAATGCCGTGCGACTGCGAAAGGGGCTTGGTGACCGAGTAATCCTGGCAAGGGAAACCGCCGCAGAGCAGGTCAGCGTCGGGAATTTCGTAGAGGCCCGCTTCCACGTCATCAAGTACGGCGTGGATGTCGCGGTTTTCGAGGTTTGCTTCTTCGCCGAAACGCTCTTGGTAGCAGCGTGCCGCGAACTGGCGGCCAACGGTTCCCGGGGGCTCCCACTGGTTCGCCCACACGGTCGTGAAGGGGCCTGCGGAGGGCAGGGTCATGCCATTGGCGTTATAGCCTTCAAATCCTAAGCGGAAGCCACCTACACCGGCGAAAAGCTCGATAACTCGGATAGGCTGGCTACTGCTGGTGGTTTTCTGATCCATGAGTCAGTAGTCCTTATAGTCCTCTGTAAATATATTCGAATACTAATACTATAACATAGAACAGCTATTCAGATCAAGTGGTTTACAGAAAAGCCAGTGACGAGCCAAAGAGCGCAGCTGCGCTATCTGACGTAGCATGAGAGCAAGAAACAGTACCGCCACCACCCCTCTACTTCTGGAAGGAACACCGACTATGGGCCTTTTTGATTACGACAAGTCGAGCATTGAGAGCATCCTCAATTACACAGATAGGGAGCTCGTTGGTCGCTCGCTCTATGACCTCTTGGAGGAGTACCAGAACTCCGAGTACAAGACCTATGAGGATAAGGAAAAGGGTGCTCCCTCGACAGCTACTCGCAAGGAAATTAGCGAGCTCTCCAAGGGAATCTACGGCAACCTCATTGAAGAGCTGTTCTATGGAATCAAGCCTAATAATTCTCCAGAACCCGACATTCCCGACGCTAAGGTCGAAATCAAAACGACCCCTTACAGGGTCAATACGAACGGTACTATTTCCGCCAAAGAACGTCTAGTTCTCAGCATGTTAAATTTTCATGATGAAAATCTAGACGATTTTTATCAGACGCACCTTTGGCAGAAGTGTCAAAATATTTTGCTTCTGTTTTATAAATATCGAAAGACTCGAGATATTCTGAGGAATATCATCGACAAGGCCTTCCTTTTTGACTGGCCCGAAGAGGATATGCCGACCATTCTCGAGGACTATAAACGTATTACCCAGAAAGTTCTGGAAGGACGCGCGCACGAGCTTTCCGAATCTGACGGCATGTATCTTTCAACCTGCCGCAAGGGTGCCGGTAAAGACAAGGACCGCACTACTCAGCCCTATGGCCCCGAGCTGGCCAATAGGCGCGCCTGGTCGCTAAAGAGTAGCTACATGACCACCCTCCTCCGCACCAAGGTTTTCAGCCAGGAGGAACAGGAGAGTATCGCTCGCGCAGCACAAGACACTTCTAAGCCTTTTACTCAGATCATTGAAGAAAAGCTTTTGACATACCGAGGCAAGAGCGAGAAAGAACTCTGCAAGGAGTTTGATGTTGAATTCGACCCCAAGGGTCACAACAGCACTCTCGTAAGGAAGATTCTTGGCCTTTCTTCAGACGTTGATAATACCACCGAGTTCAAAAAGGCAAATATGAATATCCGCGCTATCCGTGTCAATCAAAACGACCTCCCTGAACAAGAATCTCCCTTTAAAAATTATATTTTCAATGAATTATTAAATGAAAAGAATTGGGAGGAATCACATATATACACCGAAATATTCTCTAAGAAGTTTATGTTTGTAGTATTTCGTAAAACAGCTCCAGAAACCTACGTTTTAGACTATATCAAATTCTGGGGTTTTCCCGATTCGCTCGAAGCAGACCTCCAGAAGGTCTGGCAGGAGACGAAGGACATCATTAATCGAGGTGTTGAGTTAACGGTTAGGCCGAATGGCAAGGGTGGCGTTAAGGTTTTCACCAACTTCCCAAAGAGCAGGAAGAATAAGATTCTTTATACCAAGGTTCACTCCAACCAGACGTACTACGAAGTTGAGCCTGGTAACTTTGTCGGAAAGGGTAGTCTCAAGGACACCGACGAACTACCCGACGGTCGCCGCATCACGAAGCACTCCTTCTGGCTACCCAAGAAATTCGTTCAGCAGATTTTACGCGGTGAGTGGGACTAATAACCGAATGTAAATGACCGCAGCAGGCGGCCCCGGATGCGCAAGTGTTCGGGGTCGCCTGCTTTTTAGACAGAGGTTTTCGATAGGTTGGTGTCTTCTCCGTGGGTCTTTAACCCGCATTAAAGTCACTAACCTATCGACAAAAAGGCTAAGTCATAGCCTATAACCGACTCTCACCTACCTGGCGCAGCCGGAGATTCGGTTATGAGTTCCGGATTTGTGCCATAGGTTAGTGTCTTTGGTCGTAGTTAAAAACCATGGTCGAAGACGCTAAACCATGGCACAAATTCTGCAGAAGCGGCGCCTCCGCAGGCGCAAAGATATTTGATGCATAAAGCATTGAGAAGCCCGAATAATGACCAACCACCGTCATCATCCTCAAAAGAATGCAAACGACGGCAAACATGCGGTAGGGTGGTAACTGTAGTACTCAATAGCGCACCGATGCGCTTGTTGAGTGAACTACAGGGCTGTTTTCCTTCCGGCAGTCAGCTTGACCTGCAAATAACGGCCCGACTAGTAACTAAACAACACACCATCACCGACGATAGGAGCGTATCTTCTATGGAATCGACCATTCTTAATCGCCGTACCCTGCTGGGTAGCGGCGCACTTGTGGGCCTGGGGGCCCTGCTTGCGGCATGCGGCCAGCAGGCAAATAACGAGGCGGCAGCCACCGCAACTGCCGCACCAAGCGAATCGGCATCTACTTCTGCTGCGGCATCTGAATCTGCATCAGCTTCAGCAACCCCCTCTACTGCCTGCTCAGAACGTGCCGAAGCCTAACGCCCCTGAAGAGGGCTATCGTGAGAAGTCTATTGAAGGTATCCGTAAGACGATGGATGCTTGGGTGAAATGGACTAATTACGGAATTCAAGTAGGCGATTTTACGGAATCCCGAAAATACATTTCCAGTAATTTTGAAAGTGAACTTAAGGGATATAAGAGCTTTGAGGACTTGTATAAGCGCGGCGGGTGGATTATTGATGGCATTGACAACTATGTTGCTGATGGAAATCCGTGGTCTGAGGATGGGGAAACCTATTTTTGGAAGGCATATCGCGAGTGGAATTATATAACTCTTGTGGAGCCTACCGGAGAATGGCACCGAAACCGAAATATCCAGAAGGATAATGACACCTGGAAATTTGAATTTAAGTACTCCGACTCTTCATGGAAAATTATCGGTTACGAACAGGTAGAAGACTAAAATAATGAACAAAATAATAAAATGCAGTGGGATTTTTTCTCTATCTTGCATTCTAGGATTTTGCGGTACCACTAACGTTGATGCATACGTTATTACTGCGCCTTGTTCTGACACATCAGCTAAAGTTTGCCAAATCGAAGTTGAAACAACTACTTCGCGAGGCAGTCAAGATGGTTACGATGAGAAAAATACAGGTGCAGATAATGCCAACCAGGAAATTCAGCAACAATATACTTATTCCACGGTAAATCAGGGAAACGGCGTAAAAGTTACCTACGCCAACGAAAATCCCAATATTATGTCATGCACAACCAAAGACGGAAGAATAGGAACATTCAAGTTCACAAATATGTCGCTTGAATCTGGCATTCCTGTAGATCACGGAAGTCCCCGAAGCCCTTCCTCTGCTAGTTGCATCCCGAACAATACCCGCACCTTCACCAGTGCCGACAGCCCAGGTCCCACCGGCCCGACCTACGAAGAAGTCATGGAGGAAATCCGCCACGCAGCAGAATCGCTAGAACCGGGTAAGCCGACCCTGCATCAGTCCTATAACAACCCCGCAGGCACTGGCCGAGCAGAAGGCGACCCCAACGTCTACAAGGGCGACCAGATCAACTTCTACGTCGATGACGGAGGCCCCTACCGCCTCGAAGCAGACATGCTCGCCGGACACGTCGAAATTGAGCTCATGCCCTCCTCCTATGTCATCGAGTACGGCAACGGAGATACAGACACCCACTACACGGCAGGTCAGCCCGTGACCACCTATCCCCGTGAACGCCCGCGTGAAACCGCAACGAGTTACGCCTACCAGCGCTCTGGCAACTTCCACGCGTATGCGACCGTGCACTACACGGCTCGTTTCCGTGTGGATGGTGGCCCGTGGCAGATGATGGAAGTGACCCCGCAGGCGACCAGTGACCCGTTGCTGGTGCGTGTGTGGTGGGTTGATGTGGGACGCGTGGCAGGTGACTGCAGCTACGACGACACTCGCTGGGGCTGCAAGAACGATCCGACTATGGGCAAGCCGGATAACCCGAACCCGCGTCTGCGCAAGGCCGATATTCGTACCGGTCAGCGTTGGCACCTGAACGATAATGGTGATGGGGATACGGAGTATTCGTTGCACCGCGACTGGCCCGACATGTAAATCAGCCCCGTGGGTCTTATGCTGAGAAGCCACATGTGTTTCGAAAAGCCACTTCTTTGGTGGCTTCTCGAAACACATGTGGCTTTTCGCCGTTCATAAGGGAGGACCGGGGGAACTTTCGATAGGTTAGTGTCTTCGCCGCGGGTCTTTAACCCGCATTAAAGTCACTAACCTATCGAAACAGCCAGTTACCCGCCGCCGGTAAAAATTCAGTAATGACTTAGCGTCTTTGGTAATGGGTTACGGATTTGTGCCATAGGTTAGTGTCTTTGGTCGTAGTTAAAAACCATGGCAGAAGACGCTAAACCATGGCACAAATTCTGCAGAGGCAGTGCCTCCACGCGGGTAGAAATTCGGTCATGACTTAGCAATTTCGGTCATGACTTAGCGTCTTTGGTAATGGTTAAAACCCCAGCCTAAAGTCACTAACTCATCACCGAAGATACTAAACCATGGCACAAATTCTGCTGAGGCAGCACCTCCGCGGGCCGCCTGCTTTTTAGACCGAGGTTTCGATAGGTTAGTGTCTTCGCCGTGGGTCTTTAACCCGCAGTGAAGGCACTAACCTATCGACAGGGCCGTAACCTATCGAAGAATCCCCTATCGACAAGCCCCCGCACCCATACCGCGTAACAATCCGTAACACCCCCTTGCGTCATACCCCCCTAGGGTATAGACTGGAGACATGGAAACCACCAGCAACCAGTGCTGCCACAGCACATCCGACCAGGTCAGCACCGCATCCGGCGCCCCCACCGAGGCGCACACCGGCGCATGCTGCGGCGGCGAGGCGCCCGAAACCCAGCACGGTTACGCTTCCAACAAAGAGGCGCACCTCAAGCGCCTGCGCCGCATCGAAGGGCAGGTTCGCGGCATCGCCCGCATGGTCGACGAAGATAAGTACTGCATCGACATCCTCACCCAGGTTGCCGCGGTCTCCAAGGCGCTCCACGCCGTCTCCCTAAACCTGCTCGAAGAGCACATCGGCCACTGCGTGACCGGCGCCGCCGTCGAATCCGAACGCACCGGCGACCCGACCATCGCAGAGGCCAAGGTCAAAGAGGCAACCGCCGCCATCTCCCGCCTCATGCGCAGCTAAACGCGCTGCCCCTAAACACCGGGCGGACCCAAGTTTTCAACCCATTACCGAAAGGAAATCATCATGAGCACCACCACCGTTAAGGCAACCGGCCTGACCTGCAACCACTGCGCTATGAGCGTCAGCGAAGAGGTCAGCGAAGTTCCCGGCGTGACCGGCGTGACCGTGGACGTCGTCAAGGACGGCGTCTCCACCGTCACCATTGAGCACGAGGGCGCCCTCAACACCCAGGCTGTTGCAGACGCTATCGTAGAGGCTGGCTTCACCCCCGCCGTCTAATCGACCGCCACACAACAGCCCCGGGACAACTCAAACCGGTACGCTAGACATAGCAACCCACACCCAGGAGTCACCATGGCATACCCGGCTAACTACATCGCAATGGTGGCGCGGTCCGCACCCTTGTCGGCGCCGAAAACATGCACCTGCGCGACGCGATCACCCGTGTGGCCAGGCAGATGAATCTGGATGCGGCGCTGGTCGATTCCTGGGTCAAGCAGAGCCCCGAATATACGGCGCGTGAGGATGCGCCCGGTGCGGCGCGGCGTAGCGGCACGAGCGCGAATAAGCGTTCCGCCGAGCACGAGCAGGGCGTGAAGGCGCGCGAGAAGGCGAACGCTTCGCCGTTCCCGCGGGCTACCGTGAAACGTGCGTACGGTGTGTCTGATCGTGGCGCGAAGGTGACCGGTATTCGCCCGCATACAAGCAGGCCGGATGGGCTGCCCGGCGACCACTAAGCCGCCGCTTTCACAGCCGCAACCCTACGCTCGCCGCCGCGTTTACCGCCTCGCGGTTTTACCCGTGGCTTCACCCTCGCGCGCTCTCGACGCTGCACCCCTGATACTGCACCAAACACCGCCCGGGGCGGGGTCCTTCGAGGCCCCTCCCCCGGCTTGGTGTGTACCTTTTTCTACCCTCCCGTTTTTGAGTTTTGAGGAAGTATTGTGTCTTCTACACAGCCTTCACTAACCACCCGTGAGCCCTCGTTACAGAGTGAGCGCTCTCTTTTTAATTCCGCCGGAACGACCGTAAAATCAACGGAGTCAACCCGAATCATCCACGTGGATATTCAGGGTATGACCTGCGCATCCTGCGTGGGTCGCGTGGAGCGTAAGCTCCGCAAAATCCCCGGCGTTGACCCGGCGGTGAACCTGCCACTGGAGTCGGCGCGCGTCATCGTACCCGAGGGTGTGAGCGACGAGCAGATCGTTGAGACCATCAACAATGCCGGCTACACGGCGCACCTCAAGAACGGGCCACGCGCGGGCGCTGGAACGAACGCGAGCGCATCCGGCGGCGGCAACCAGCACAGCACCCCGAGCATGAACGGCGGCTTCACTGACCGCATTATTTATGCGGCGATTTTGGGTGTGCCCATCTTCCTGATTTCCATGTTCCCGGCGTTCCAGTTCCCGAACTGGGGCTGGGTCGTGGCGATTCTGACCGCGCCGGTCGCGTTCTGGTGCGCCGCGCCGTTCCACCGCGCCGCGCTCATCAATGCCCGTCACGGCTCCTCCACGATGGATACGCTCGTGTCCCTCGGCGTGGTCGTGGCGTACTTCTATTCGCTGGCGCAGCTGCTCATGAACCCGGCGTTGACGGCGCACGTGCACCATGCGGGCGGCAGCTTCTGGTCGATGTTTACCGGCCACCATGCGCCGCTGTACTTCGATTCGGCGTCCATGGTGACGCTGTTCCTGCTGATTGGCCGCGCAATTGAGCACCGCACCCGCCACCGCTCCTCGGATGCGCTGCGCACCCTGCTGAGCATGGGCGCGAAGGAGGCGACCCTGCTGCGCACCGATAAGCAGGGCGTGACCAAGCAGGTGCCGAGAAGATTGCCACGGACGGCGTGGTGGTCGAGGGTACCTCCGCGGTGGATGCGTCCCTGCTGACCGGCGAGTCCGTGCCGGTTGAGGTGCATCCGGGTGATGCGGTCACGGGTGCGACGGTGAATACGTCTGGTTCGTTGACGGTGCGTGCGACCCGCGTGGGCGCTGAGACGACTCTGGCGAAGATGGGTGAGCTGGTGGCGAGCGCGCAGGAGACGAAGGCTCCGATTGCTCGTCTGGCAGACCGTGTTTCTGCAGTGTTTGTGCCGGTGATTTTGGCGATTTCGGCGCTGACTCTGGTCGGTTGGTGGCTGGTGTCTGGTGATGGTGCTGCGGCGTTTAATGCGGCGGTGTCGGTGCTGGTGGTGGCGTGCCCGTGCGCCTTGGGTTTGGCGACTCCGACGGCGCTGCTGGCGGGTACGGGTCGCGGCTGGCAGTTGGGCATTTTGATTCGTAATGCGCAGGTGCTGGAGGCGACGAGCACGGTTGATCGTGTGGTTCTGGATAAGACCGGTACCGTGACGACTGGTGAGATGTCTGTGGCGTTCTACGGCACTTTTGACGACTATGAGTCGGCGGGTGACCTGGCCGGTATTTCGCCGGATTCCGCCGGTTCCAAGAACGAGCGTTCCCTGTCTGTTCTGCGTGATGCAGCCGCCGTGGAGGCGCTGAGCGAGCACCCGATTGCCCGCGCAATTGCCGGTTTTGCCCGCGAACAGGGCGTACTTGCTGAGGGTGCTTCGGCACCGAGCGTGAGCGACTTCGAGGGTGTTCCCGGAGGCGTGCGCGGCGTGCTGAGCGGCGCGGGTGAAGGTGCTGAGAGTGGCGCCTCCCAGCTGGTTGTGGTGGGTACTCCCGAGTACCTGCAGGCAGCCGGCGCGCAGCTGAGCGAGGCCCAGTTGGCCCTGCTGGATCAGGCTCGCCGGGCGGGTCTGACGACGGTGGTTGTCGCCCGCGGCGAGGCCCCGAATAACGAGGCCGCAGAAAACGCTCCCGCCCCGCAGCCGGTCGGCATGATTTCGGTGGCCGACACCCCCAAGCCGGAGGCCGCCGAGACCATGGCGCAGCTGCGCGAGCTCGGTCTGGAGCCCATCCTGCTCACCGGCGACGCCCCGCAGGTTGCGCAGGCGGTCGCCTCGCAGGTCGGCATTTCGGCTGAGAACGTGTACGCCGGCGTGACCCCCGAGGGCAAGTCGCAGGTGGTGCGCCAGCTGCAGGAAGCCGGTCACCGCGTGGCAATGGTCGGCGACGGCGTGAATGACGCCCCGGCGCTGGCTCTTGCCGAGCTGGGCATTGCGATGGGCTCGGGCACGGACGTATGGCGTTTAGTTCGGTGTTTGTGGTGCTGAATTCTATGCGTCTGACGGCGTTTAGGAAGTAGCGCCCTGCCGTTGTACAGAATGAATTGCCGCGTGCGATTTCAAACCGCGCGATTTCAAACGAAAAATTCAAAAGCATATCTCGCCGTGCTTTTCGCACGGTAAAAGATATAAAGAAATGCACCGCCCGTGTAAAGGCGGTGCATTTCTTTATATTCAGTTTTCACGGGCGGCGGCTTGAACGCCTAGCTTGAACAACGAGCTCAAAAGCCTGGCTCAAACGCCTCGCCCGAAAGCCCGAGCTCAACAGCACGAGCTCAGCAGCCCGGCAAAACCTCGCCGAGAACCGGGCAGAACCTTAGGCCCAGGTGACCAGGTCCTCGATGGAGCGGCGGCTCTTCGGGGCAATCTCGCGGGCACGGTAACCGAAGGTCACAGCAACGGACACGCCGTACTCCTCCGGGTCGAACAGGCCGGCAGAAGTGAGCAGCTCGTTCACTGCCTCGTAGTTCATACCCTCAATGGGGCAGGAGTCGATGCCGAGCATTGCGGCGCCGGTCATCATGTTGCCCAGGGCGATGTAGGTCTGCTTGGATGCCCAGTCGAAGAGCGCGCGGTCGCTTTCCAGGACCTTCATGTCGTTCTTCTGGAAG
>QWCW01000514.1_pt1 | contig 13016 bp, 21 predicted proteins | sample 1972691 | NCBI WGS metagenome assembly QWCW01 (sample SAMN09866698, study PRJNA288562) | Human oral metagenome isolate pre2_saliva, whole genome shotgun sequencing... | reverse complement strand
CTCAGAGAATTTCTCTGAGAAGCCCCGCCGCCCTTTTGTTAGCTAGCTCTTAATCTTGACCGCCCAACCTGCTACGAAGGCCGGGTTATTGGGTTTCAGATTCGACCGGCTGGCGGCGATTACCCGGCACCCCGCGTCTTCCAGAAGTCGCAACATTTCGAGTTGCTGCTCTTGGAAGCTTCCCCCGCGCCGTTGCGCCCATTCCGTGAACTCCGTGATGAGTTTCTGGAGCCGGTCGGGTGTCGCCTCGTGACCGGTAACCTCCACCATTGGGTGATGAGTGTTAAGGCTTGCGTATCGCGCCCATACGTCATAAATTGCCATGATGTGCCCTTCTGTCAGGTGGTGGGGCGGCGCAGCACGCGCCGCCCCGTTGCTGGTGATTCTAAGCTTTAGCCTTCGCTAAAGGTGATGGACCACTGAGCCGCCGCGCCGGGATCGGTGTAATCCGGCTGGCTGGACGTTACCACGGCCCACCCGGCGCGCTTAAGCTTGCACTCCATGACTTCGCGGTGCAGCTGTGCCGCCGCCGGAATGCCGACGCTAAAACTTTCCTTGCAGAACTCCAGAAGGCGGCGCAAGCGGTCGGGAATCGGTGCCGGCCCTTCCAAGGTAAGCGACAGACGGGCGGCGGGTGCTTCGGTGTAGAGTGCCTTGACCTCATACATGATTTTCTCCTAACTGATTTGCTGGCGGCGTTCCCGGTTGGGTTCGCCGGTAAGGTTTCGGGGTTTCCCTCCCGTGTTTTCCCTGCACTTATATTGTAGCACAGCTGAACGGATATAAACAAGGTGTGGCGGCGGATTCTTCGAGAAAATTTCAGCGCGCCACTGACCCGGAAAGCATAGAAGAGGGGCGGCTCAGAGTTTCCCCTGAACCGCCCCCTGTGGTTACTCTACGACTTCTAGGCCGCCCTGCTGCTCAACATAGCGGACAATGGCCGCGTAAGCCTCTTCCTCCGTGATGTACTTATTCTTGCGGAAATAAATAATCTCCAGCTTCATATCCTCGTCAAAGTGAATGTGAATATCAATTGCCATGAGGTCATCAGCGGGAAGCTTTTCGCCACGGAAGTAAGCCGCCGGGCCCGTTCCACCGTGAGGGTCGCGGGGGTAGCGTTCGAACTCAAGCGCGGGCCACCACGAAGAGCGCGGCTCCGGGTAGTAGGTAACCTTGTAGCGGTCGTTCTTCCAGTCGCGAGAACGATTACGGCGAACCTTGATAGTCATGATGTTGTGTCCTTTTCTGATTTGCTGGTCGGTGCCGCCGGGATTGGCTGCACCGGTAAGGTGTTCGGGTTGCTGTCCCGTTCTTCCCTACACTTATATTGTAGCATAGGTGAAGGAATATAAACAAGCTGTGGCGGCGAAACTTTGGAGAGATTTTCAGCGCGCCAGGTGCGCCAGAAAGTGCAAGAGGGGCGGCTCAAGGTTTCCCCTGAGTCGCCCCCCTTGTGGCTACTCTACAATTTCAACAGCGCCCTGCTGCTTGACATAACGAACAATGGCCGCGTGAGCTTCCTTCTTCGTGATGTACTTATTTTCACGGAAATCATAAATGTGCAACTTCTGATTTTCATCAAAATAAATGTGAAGATTGATAGCCATGAGGTCATCAGCGGGAAGCTTTTCACCGCGGAAGTAAGCCGCCGGGCCCGTTCCACCGTAAGGGTCGAAGAGGTAGCGCTCAAACTCGATGGCGGGCCACCAGCAATGATTAGGAACGGGGTAATAGCGAATCTCGTAGCAACCCTTCTTCTTGTTCCATACGCTCTCGTGGCGAACCTTGATAGTCATGATTTTCAGCTCCTTGTCTGATTTGCTGTTCGGCTGTGCCGGGATTAGCTACAGCCGGTAGGGTTTCGGGGTTTCCCGCCCCGTGTTTTCCCTACGCTTATATTGTAGCACAGCTGAACGCATATAAACAAGCTGTGGCGGCGGGAATTTCGAGAAAATTTCACCCCAACACTGACCCAAGGAACCTAGAACAATTGCGTTTGTCCTTCCATGACGATACCGCGCCCCAAACGGTCTATGGCCTCTTGACTGTAGCCGTGCTCTAGCACATATTCCCGAAGCTCGCGCGCGTCAGCGGCGCGCTCTGCTCTGCTGCGCCGTAGGAAAACGTGGCCGTGCAGGTTATCCCTTCCCCGTGCGGCGCGCTCTCGCATGTTGTCCGCGTGATTGCCCAAGAAAAGATGTGAAGTCGCGCCCGCTTCCGCCCTGACACATAGGGGGTTATCGCACAAGTGGGTTACCATTTCGGCGGTCTGTACGTCCTCCAGTCCGAACGCTACGGCGGCGGCGTAGCGGTGCGCGCGCCACATGATGAACCCTTCCGGGCTGTCGCGATCTTTTACCCAAAATCTACCGTAGCCGTCCGCCCCTATTGCGCCAATCCAGACCCAACACGCGCCGGGTGCCCGTCCCTTAACCACTTTGTCCCAAAACCTTTTAGTTGCTGCGCTGTCCATCATGGACAGCATGATACGCCACAGGGCGGCTCAGAGTTTCCTCTGAGCCGCCCTGTATTACTTACTCACCGTGAAATGTAATCATCCATTCAGTGATGACCCCTTCATGCGTAACCCGTTTTGCCGTGTCGGGCTCGTAATTTGCGTCGCGAAGCAGGCCTAGCATAATGTCCATATGCTCGCTGACCGGTGCATCAGATGCTTTTCTAATCTCCCAAAAACGCTTAAAAAGCCCCTTAATTTCTTCAGGGATAACCTTACCCAACCGTACCGTGTCCTTGGAACTCACCGTAAGCGAGGTACGAACCCCGCCGTTGGGGCTGGGGGTGTACTGTGCGGTAATAGTAAACTTCATGGTCATGATTTTGTGTCCTTTTCTGATTTGCTGTTCGGCTGTGCCGGTTGGCTTAGCCGGTAGGTTTGTGGGTTGCTGTCCCGTTTGTCCCTACACTTATATTGTAGCACAGCTGAACGCATATAAACAAGGTGGTGCGGCGGGAATTTCGAGAGAATTTCAGCGCGCCAGGTGCGCCAGAAAGTGCAGGAGGGGCGGCCCAAGGTTTCCCCTGAACCGCCCCCCCTGACTGCTTCGATTAGCCCGCGAAAGTCACCGCCCAATGACCATTTACCGGGTCGTGCTGCTCGGCTCCAAACGTGGAGGACGTGCTAAGAATCGTGAAGCCCGCCCGCTCCAGCATCCAAAGCATTTCTAGTTGCTGCTCCTGCGGGGTGTCGAAGAACTTAATGTAGCTCTTGGCCTCTTCCAACAGGGGCGTAAAGGCTTCCGCGCCGGGTGCCTCGCTCATGGCAAGCTGAACCGCTACGTTGCCGGTATAGCTACCCTTGACCTCATACATGATTTTCTCCTAACTGATTTGCTATCGGCTGCGCCGGTATCGGTGCCGCCGGTAGGGTGTGAGGTTTTCCCTTCCCCTTCCCTACAGTTATATTATAGCACGACTGAACGCATATAAACAAGGTGGAGCGGCGGCGCATGAGGGCGAATCCACAACGAAAGAGGGGGTAGATAAGTATCTACCCCCTCCCTGTCTTAGCTACTGTGCGCTGTGAAACCTAATCATCCAGCCGGTGATTTCCTCGCCTTCCTTGAACTCCGTGAACCCTACCCCTTCCATCGTGAAGCCTGCAAGGTACAGCAGGCCTAGCATGATGTTCAGGTGCTCGCTGACCGGTGCGCCGGATTCCTTGACAGACTCAAGGAAGCTATCAGACAAGCTCTCCACCTGTTCGGGGATAGTGTCTTTTGATGCCGTCTTAAGCGAGATGTCCACCCCACCATTGGGGCTAGGGGCGTACTGCGCGACAATGAGGAAGGTGCTAAGTGCCATGATGATATGTCCTTTTCTGATTCGCTGACCGGTGCGCCGGGATTGGCTGCGCCGGTAAGGTTCCGGGTTGCTGTCCCGGTTTCCCCTACACTTATATTGTAGCACAGCTGAACGCATATAAACAAGGTGAGGCGGCACCTGATTCACCCCCGGAAAACTGCCCGGTACCGGATAGCAAACAGGCGGCCCACCCCCATACAGGGGCGAACCGCCTTAGCGCCTCTCAGAGGCTCATCTAGAACACATGCGCGAGAAGCTGCACCATCAGCACCACGCCACAGAAGACCGCTAGAATCCCCGCAAACCACCCGGCAAAAACAGCCTTCTCGCCGCCTGAATCCTTCGCCTTCTTAATCGATCGCTTCCCGCCCGTAATGAGCAAAACCACGAAAGGAAGCGCAACAGAAATATACGCCATGTATCCTACGTGCGCGCCCTCTAGCGGGTCTTGATTCGATTGACTCATCATCAGCGGCGCGACAATAACCAAAGCCTCGAAGATGAACACCCCGAAGATGGTAGCGGCGAGATAGGGCGCTTCCTGGCGTAGGTGCTGGCGGGGAATTGCCAGAGCCCACAGGACGCCGTGCCAAGTGAGGATTATGACCGTAAACAGCAGCAGAGCCGGAAGATGTTCCATGACGTGTTTTCCTTTGCTTATTGTGGTTGGAGAAGAAGAGGGGGAAGCCGGGACGTTCCGGCTTCCCCCTTCTTTCTGTGTGCTAAGCGATTAGCTCAGCGCTTCGGTCGAAACCCCCAAGTCCTGAGCGAGGCGGGCGATAAACTTACGCGCCGGAACCAACTTAGCGGCGCCGTATTCCCGCTTGAGAGCGTAGCGGGCGTATGCCTTCACATTCTTACGGGTGACCGCCACAGGTTCCGCGGTTGCTTCGTCCAGCTTTCCCCACGGGTCGAGGTCGTCATCTTCAAAGTCAAACCATACGGTGCGCGGGGCGGTAATTACCTCAGAGGGGCACCCGTACCACGCCAGGTAAACATCTTCGGTCAGCGGCACCTCCGGGGCCGCGTAGAGCTTTTCCCCGCTGGCACGGGTGCCGTTCGTGACAAGCTCACAGAACGGGTCAATCTGCGGGGTGACGAGCTCTTCAATGATGGAGATGATGCCCTCCAGGGTGCCCACCCCAAGAAAGGTTTGTTGTGCCGGAAGCCAGGGGTTCGAGTCTGCAAACTCGCCCATGCGAAGGATTGCCGGGCGGTAGCACCACAGAGCGTAGGGCTTCCCCCCGTTCTTCTCAATTTCTTCCACCTGGGCGGTGATAGCGGTGATGTCTGCGGCGGTCATCTTTGCCATGATGTTTGTTCCTTACTGATTCGCTGTTCGGCTGCGCCGGTCGGTGCCGCCGGTAAGGTCTTCCGGGTTGCCGTCCCGGTTTCCCCTACACTTATATTGTAGCACAGGAAAAGGTATATAAACAAGTCAGAACAGCGAAAACTCTAGAAAAAATCCCCTCACAAACACCCCGCTGCGGCACGCATTTCATGGCATGATTTAGGCCCCCTCCCATCACAGGAAGAGGGCCTAGCTCCTAGCTCACTGTGTGCTAACCGCTACTCGACCGGCTCCAGCTCCACGCGCCAATCATAGGTTGGATTCTCCCACCGCACGATACGTTCAGCGAAGAGGCGTACATTCTCCGTGGTCACCGCCAAAGGCTGCACGTGTCGCCAGACCGGGAACGGATTATCCAAGGGCTCAAACTCGCGCATATCCTCCGGGTGCTCGCCCGCTTCGTTGTGGCACATGCCCGGCTTGTCGGTGAACCACCTCCAGGCGGTCATGTTCCGCCCCTCGTCGTGGCTGAACATTTCTTCCGGGGTGCAGAAGCGGCACAATCCCCATTCTTCGAGCTTTTCGACCAATTCGGGAAGGGTACCCGTCCACTGGCGGGCCTTATCCCCGTTGGCGAAAGCCTGCACGCGGTAGACCTGATCGCTTCCGGCTGCGGCGGACTCTGCGGTCATTTCAACACTCCAGGGTTCCCCGTCGCTTGCCTCAGCGGTGATGTAGTGGACGTAATTTTCAACGTTCGCGCGGGTCACAGGCAACGGGTGAATGTGCGGAAAGAACTTACCGCCGCCGGGTGCCGGGCGACTGAAGGGGTAGGTTTCGGTCGCTTCCTCTTCGCTGAGGTCTTGGGGGCTGATTCCGCGGGCGCGGTCAGTGAACCATTCCCACCCAATGCCCATAATGCGGCGGTTAAACGGCGCGTCCTGATTCTTCTGTGCCCACTGCACAATGTCGGCCAGGGTGCCGGTGTATTTGGTGGTGGTTTCGCCAATGGCGGCGTGGACGGTAAACAGCTGATAGGCCATGATTTTCAGCTCCTAACTGATGTGCTGGTCGGTGCCGCCGGGCGGCTGCACCGGTAAGGTTTCGGGGTTTCCCTCCCCATGTCGTCCTTACACTTATATTGTAGCACAGCTGAACGCATGTAAACAAGGTGTGGCGGCGGGAATTTCGAGAGAATTTCAGCGCGCCAGGTGCGCGAGGGCATAAAAAAGTTCCCCCCTCGCATCATGCACAAGGGGGGAACCAGCAAATCAGTTAAGAACACTGTACCACGGGTAAGGTCAGAAGTCCAGCGGCACCTCTGCACCGTAACGCTCCTCCAGAATATCGAAGATTTCTTCGTAAATTTGCTGCATACTCTTTTTCTCCCGCTTTGCGGCATACCTGACTAGCTCCTTCTGCTGTTCAGTGCCGCGAAGGGTGTAAATGGTGAACACAATGCCCTCTGCTCGGGCGATTGCTCGCGCTGTCGTATCCATTGCGCGGGTCTGTGCCGCCGCGTCGATATCGTGCCGCTCGCTCTTGGCCACAAAGTCCTCAGCGCGGCGAGAACCTGCGCGACGGGTGCCGCCTCGCTTCTGCTGTGCCTTCGCGTTGATTGCCTGTGCCATGATGGGCACCTCCTAAAAGTCGTCGGGATCGGGTCTTACGCGCCCGCGTAGTCGAGAATTTCCTGAGCCAATGCTTGCATTTCCTCGCTGGCCTGCTCAGTGCGGGCGCGCTGCTCCACCACGCCCCGCCCTTCTTCCAGAGCGTCGGGGTAAATGCGGCGATTGAAAATCACCGCGTCCGCCAGGGCGAACTCTTCCGGGCTATCCTCCAGCGCGGCAATAGCTACCTCGCGGTGCTTACTTCTGGGGTGAGTGGACGCGCGAGTGATGACCACCAGCATTTTTAGCGCGGCGTTGATGATGCGTGCTTCGTCCATGCGGGCGAGAAATTCTTTCGTGCTGTCCAAGTCGGGCGTATCCGCGTTGGTCGGAATGACCAGCACGTCAGAGACAAGGGCTGCGGTACGCAATTCCACAGAGTCTTTACCTGCCGTGTCCACCAGCACAAGGTCATAGACCTTCTCCAGGTCTGCAAGCGTAACATTCAGCCTGTCGGTCTTCCGTAGGACGGTGACCGGTGCCAAGTCTTCGTGTGCTTCGCGGCGGGCGGACCACATAGAGGACGTGAAAACGGACGGGTCGGCTTCAATGACGATTACGCGGTGCCCGGCGCGCTGATAGATTGCGGCGAGATTGACCGCGAGGGTGGACTTCCCGGTGCCGCCCTTGTGGCTGCCAATGGTGATAATCATGATTTTCTGCTCCTTCTGATGCAGTCATTGCATAATGCAATGATAGCACTCTGCAATGATTGCACGGTGTGCGTGCTTGTTGATCCGAAAGGTTTAGACTTCCCCCTCTCGCCCATGCGAGAGGGGGAAGTGAAGAGGTGCCCTAGCGGGCGTTCTCTTCTACAATTTTCCAGAACTCATCTACGGTGACTTTGCAGGCGAACCCTTCATCAACATCACCGAGAACCTTCTCAGCGATTGCGTCAATGTCGAACTCTGCCCGTGCATCTTCCACGTCGCCGTGCTCGATAGGTTCGATAATTTCGCGGAAAATTGCCTCATCAACGCGGCTGTACTTGCGGGTCATTGCGTTATTCCTTCCGTTGGAGTTAGTCGGCCCGTCCAGGATTGGGTGGTGCCGCCGGTAGGGTGTGAGGTTTTCCTCTCCTCTTCCCTATACTTATATTGTAGCACAGCTGAACGCATATAAACAAGGTGTGGCGGCGAAATTATCACGAAAAATTCCGGGCTCCAGGCGCTGATGACCGGTCACCGCCGCCTGCTGCGGGCACTTAAAAAGCTTCGGCACTGAACCTATCAGGTTCAGTGCCGAAGCTTTAATGAAAGTCCCTTAACCCGTCACCAGGTCAAGGGAAATATTGGGAAAGTTCCGCTCCAATAGGGCTACAGTACATTCCTCAATGAAAGCCCCGCCGCTCTTGCGGGCGGCGGGGAATACCCATAGGGAAAAGAGGCTCCCACCCAAAAAATGTTCGCCCCTCAATGAAAGCCCCGCACCCCCTGCCTGTAGCACACAACCACAGAGCGGTAAGGTGGGGGAATGAGAATCAAACAGTCGGCTTCTTCCCACAAAATTTTAATTCCTCAATGAAAGCCCCGCAACCCGCAAGAGCGGCGGGGAATACACATAAAGAAGGGCCTCCCGCTAGATAATGTTGATTCCTCAATGAAAGTCCTTCCGCCCCACCAGCGGGGGCGAAGCGGAAGGAAAAGGGTGCAAGAGAAAAGCTCTTCCAGGACGAACTTTAATCCCTCAATGAAGACCCACCCCCTTGTGAGGGGTGAGAAAAGGAAGAAAGCAATGCTCCATCCGAGGTAAAGTACTACCCTCAATGAAAGCCCCGTTCACCGCAAACGCGGATTCCGGGGAAGGCTTAGAAACAGACGCTCCATATAGCAACAGGTCCAAACCTCAATGAAAGTCCCTTAACCCGTCACCGGGTTAAGAGAAAAGCAGGAAAGCAACGCTCCCAGAGACTTCTAGTGGAGTCCTCAATGAAAGCTCACCCCCTGCAAGGGGGGTGAGAAAAGGGATAGCCTCGCAAAACTTAGCCACTTCCACGTTCCCTATGCGGTTATGTTTTCAGTTTAACACTACCTCTGAAAGTGAGGCAAGCGTTTTCGTCACCGGCTAGTTTTTGCCTTATCCCTGATGGGAATTAGCGAATCCTGCGGTTCCGCGGCGGTTGCGCTGCGGCGCGAACTTCATTCACACAGGTTTCCAGGCTATCGCTCTGTGAATCGGCGTAGGCGTAGGCATCAAGTTCATTACCCATCATGGCCGACCAGCTGTTCATGATGTAGCCGTAGTATTTGGTGCAGTTAGGGACGTCGAGTTCATGAACCCACCCCAGCCCTTCACCGTCTTCATTGCAGACCATCCATGAGCCCGGCGGGCACGGGTTGACGTTGAGAGCGTAGAGATGTTCAGCTCGAAGAAGGCGAGTGTCGAACGGGTAGTCTCGCTCAATCTGGCGAGAAAGCCAGCGTAGCCACTGCGCAAAGCTTTTCAGGAAACCCGCTTGCTGCGTCCGGTGCTGATCTTTGCGAATTTCTTCGGCTTCTCGTTCGAAAAATTCGATGACCTTATCAGCGGCGAAGAAAACGTTCGGGGCCTGGTCTTTGCTGCGAAGGGTGATATGTTCTGCATTCTCACCCAATGCTTCGGCAATGGGGTTAGGCTCACGGTCCATGTTGAGCCAGAGCCTTCGCCCCCTGCTGCGGAAGTACCAGCGGTTATCGAATGGCCCGTTCCCAAAGGGTGAAGGCCCGCCAATGTGTGCCGAGTACGTGCGGCCCTTTTCCTTCCGGGGGTACTTGATGCTGTGTGACATGTTATTTCTCCTTCTCTGATTTGCTGTCGGCTGCGCCGGATTCGGTGCCGCCGGTAAGGGTTTCGGGGTTTCCCTCCCCGTGTTTTCCTTACACTTATATTGTATCACAAGAAAAGGAATATAAGTAGGTTTCACCCCACAATTTCCCCAAAAAAATAAGCCCCCCACTCGCACAATGCGAGAGAGGGGCTGCACCTTCTAGATACCGCCCTTGATGTGCCAGGTCACGTGCTCCTCAGAGCTAATGAGCCTGCACCGTCCACCGTGGCGGTGATGGTGCCCGTCATTGCGGAAATGACGGCGCGGACAGAATCGAGAGTGCCAAATCTCAGCGGTGATGTAGGAGTAATCCCGGTCAGACGGGACAATGTGAACGGCGGTGCGGTAGTTCTTTTTCAGGCCTGCGGGGTCACCGTCCCACCCCCAATCGCGCGGCCACCAGTTCCCGTGCCGCTTATCGAACTCAAAGGTCGATTCCTTGAGCTCTTCGCCGCCGGACACTCTCGTGCGAAGAACCACGCGGGGCTTCTCAAAGTTGATGTCTTCGACAGTAGGGTTCTTGATGTTGGATTCGCGGTTAATGAACTCGTTGAATTTGACGATTTCTTCGACTTCAACCTTTAGTTCATCGTTGAGGTGTTCAACCTCCACGATCTTTTTGCACGTGATGCGAGGCCACAGAACCTCATCCCACAGCCAACACCACAGAGCTAACACTACGTACCCGCCGCCACCAATCCCTATAAGGAATACCAGGCTTTCCCAAAAGCCCAGTTCATGACCTAAGACCTGAAACATGATTTTCTCCTAACTGATTTGCTGTCGGCTGCACCGGGGCTAATTCAGAGCAACCGTTAGCGCCAGATGCCCGGTGCAGACCGCAATTGTTGCCCAGAAAAGCTAATACTGCGAACTACGCCCCCAACCACGGGTGAAGGCAAGCGCGAGGACGGATAGCCCAATGACCGCTAAAACTTTCATTTTCGCCTATAACCCCCACTTAGAGGCCAAAAAAGCACAGTAGCAAAAGCCGACAAACAGCACCGCCGCAAAAAGCAGCCATATCGGATTCATAGAGCTTTTCTCCCCGTCTTCCCCATCGGAGAGCCTTCCGATTAGGACGGCGACTATAGCGAGCACAAGCACGATAGCCGCCAGAAGCAAGAAGAAGCCGGTCATTCCTTCTCACTCTTGACTGCCACACCATGCGGGCGGGGCTGACCGGAACCGTTCCAACCCCAACGGCGCGACTCCGGCGGGTACTTCTCGCGCCATTCCATCCAGCGGCGCACTTCGGGCTCCAGGTATCCCCAGTTGTTGCCAATAGAAGAGGCGGGGTGCAAATGACCTTTCGTGCGGGCGGCGGTCACGGTCGAAACTTTCACCCCGGCCATTTTTGCCACGTCCGAACTCGTCATGTACGCGATGAACTCTTGTTCCTTCTTCTTTTTCTTTGCCATTTCCTGTATCCTTTCTTCTGCGTGTTTAACATGATTTTCACGCACCTTCTGTCCCCCGCGTGTGGTGGGGGTTCCCCCGGTGCCTTTTTCCCCCGCCCGTTTTTGGGCGGTGGCACCGGGGGTTTTATTTTAAAGAATCTTCTGAATGGTAGTAGTGATAAACAGAATGGCAGCTGAGCCAAAAATCCAGATGCCAAAACCCGTGACAAAGATGCGTCCTTCTTCGTAAAAGTCAGCTTCCGAAAATAGCCACAAGGTAACGAACGCAACACCCAGCGAGTAGAGGATGATGACAGCGACTCCGGCAACGCCGATTACGCCGTACAAGGTGGAGGTTTCCGCAAGAAATAGCACCGCCGCCGCCCCCTAGCCCTGTTCGACCTGCTGCGCGAAATGCTCCGTGAGCTCTTCTAGCACCTGGCGTGCCGGGATCAATTCGATTCGCTCCGGCACATGCATCGTGAATACCTCAGCGTGGGTGTAGGCGAGAATGTTCTCCACGGTCAGCGGAAGCGGTTCCGAGTGGACATTCAGACGCGGCATGTCCTCCCACGCTTCGGCGTTCGGGTCGGCCAAGTCTTCCTCGTCGGCGTAACCGTCATCCAGAAGGACGGTTGCGGTACCCGGCGCTTGCTCTATCTCTTCGCAAGTCCACCACACGTAAACATCATCCTGCACAGGGACACAAGGCGCGGTGTACAGCTGCTCTCCAGAGTCACGGTGCCCGCCGCTGATAGTTTCACAGAAGGGCTTCTGAACCTGTCCAGGGTCGGATTCGAGCCATTCAAGAATATCTTCCAGAGTGCCGAACTTCTCACCTGCCAATTCCTTTTTCAGCCCGTCAAAGGTGAAGGGAATACTGTTGGTCAGGACGAGGCCGTAAACCTTCTTCCCCGCGTTCTCCATCTGTTCAACGTTGAAAATCAGGTCGGGCATATCCCTAGACGTTACGTTCCAGGTGTTAGCGCTCATTGTCAGCTCCTTGTCTGATTTGCTGGTCGGTGCCGCCGGGATTGGCTGCACCGGTAGGGTTTCGGGGTTTCCCGCCCCGTGTTTCCCTTACACTTATATTGTAGCATAGGAAAAGGTATATAAACAAGGTGTAGCGCCTATTATTTTTCCACGATTCCTTCGCGTGACTCCTTATTATATACATTCAATAATGCTATAATATAAGTAGGGGTAATCCCCGCACGCCAGGACTGAGCCTGGCGCGGGCTCACACCCATTCTTGGGCAACCATGCGGATACTACCCTATCCCCCGCACCCAAGCCGCACACTTCGGCTTGCCCGGGGGTAAACCAAAAACCACACACCGGCGGGACGCTCCATCTAGGATTAAGCATGTCCCCCACAGAAATACGACAGAAGGAAAAATCATCATGACTACTTCATCTCAGAAGGCACATTCTCACCCGTGGCTCACGGCCTGCTGCTTCGCCTTAAGCATGGGCTCCTTCTTCCTTGGGTTTGCGGGCTTATGGCCTACCTACGGCCCATCCTTGATGTGCGCCCTCTTCCTCATTGCCGCCGGGCCCGTCATCACCTTTGGCAAGCGTGCCAACGTCGAGGCTACCGGCTTCCGCACCGTAACGATCATGGGCGCGGTCGCTTGCGGCCTGGTCGTTAGCGGCTTCCTCAATGCGGGACTGATTCAGTCTCCCGAAGATGCCGGCGCGGGCGCAACCGGCGGGTTTATGTTCCTTGCCGCCCTGGAGATGTGGATCATCGTTCGCCAGATGCAGCGAAGCGTTCCTGAGCTTGTCGAGGGCCTGGATATGAAAATTGCGCTCTCTGCTGCTGCTGCTGCGGGTTCATTCGGTCTCTACGGCTTGTTGGCTCTGTCGCTCTTTTGTGCCGCTGGCTCCGTTGCTAGCTTGTGGTTCCGGGCGAAGGGCTGGCGAGTGGACATTACCGGACTGTTTGCTTCGTGCGCGCTGGTTCTGCTGTCGATTCTGGCGTTTGTGCCGTGGCTGGTTCACTAGTTTAAGCTGAGGCGCTGGGG
>QWCW01000526.1_pt1 | contig 13097 bp, 7 predicted proteins | sample 1972691 | NCBI WGS metagenome assembly QWCW01 (sample SAMN09866698, study PRJNA288562) | Human oral metagenome isolate pre2_saliva, whole genome shotgun sequencing... | reverse complement strand
CAGCCTCTGTTGTTTTAAGGTTTCCCTTGTCGTCAATACCAGAAACTACGGAGAGTTTTCCTGCTTCCTTTTCGTTCTTTACCTCCGTGCGGTCTTCCAAGACCAGCACGTAATTGTCATTGCTGTTTGATTCCATAATTGCTTATGTTTTGCTGATTAAATAATTGTATATCAACAAAATTAAAGAAATAAAACAGGCATCTTGCGAGGTTGAGATAATGCAGGATATGGCGGGAAATATTGGGAGTTTTGACGACCTAACGCAAAGTAAATAATATAGGAAAAGGTTTTTGTCCTCAACATGCACAGATATAATTATTATTGCCTATATTTGCATGTAAATTCAAATGTTTGAAGAGTGAAGAGCAGAAAATATAATCGGATCAAAGTTGTTTTAGCCGAAAAGGATAAGACTGGAATTTGGCTTAGTGAGAAGATTGGAAAAAGCAACACGACTGTTTCTAAATATATCAATCAGCGTGTTCAGCCGGATCTCATAACACTTAATGCGATAGCAGATGCACTTGAAGTCGATGTCAAAGACTTGTTAGTAAGTAATATCGAATAAACACTCGTCCGCGTATTTCTGATTTCAAAATAACCAAAAGTATGGAGTACAACAAAGGAGACAAGATAAAAGTGCAAATTGCCAATATTATTGATATTGGAGCATTTGTAAAACTTGAAGGTCGAGCATCAGGAATGATTCATTATTCAGAAGTTCCATGTAAGTTCGGTCAAGTATCAAACTATCTTAAGGTTGGTCAGGAAATTGAGGTTATTATTCTTGGACCAGGAAAACCCGATAAGTTTGAAAACCCACGATACAATCTCAGTAAAAAGAAAGTTGATGAACAAGCAATAAGGGAACAAGTTGCGGTTGATATTGATAATCTTGCAGGAGAAGAAAAATCAATTCGTGAAATCTGGAAGATATTCACTCAGATTAACAAGTGTCTGCTTCAGTATATGAAGCAGCCAATTTTGCTTGATGTAAACTCTGCGAAACTTCATCGTGCGGATGGCAAATTGGTTATTAAAGCTAATACAGAATCAAAATTTGAACTTTTTCAAAAGTCGTTCAAACAAAGATTCAATACTGAGCTAATCCCTGCTGGTAAAGATTCATGGAACTTTTATGCGAACATAGATACCATTTCTCCTGTATCATTAAAGGCATTTGAAGAGGAATGTGAGTGCCTTTACATGAATTTCTTTCCACAACCATATATTGAAGGAAAAATTTGGAACTACAAGAAAGATAAAAGAGAAGATATTGAAAATCAATTAGGCGACTGCTTCCCTAATATTGTAATTGTCGGAAATAAGCAAGGAGAATTATCTTTCCGTCAAGCTTATAGTTCTCATTCTCAAGCAAGAGATTTCTTTATTGCACTTCGTGACATATTGAAAGAGATCCAGGAGGGTTCGACCGTTGAAGACGAAGATACTGGTGAAACTAAAGAATATGAGCCAATACCTTTTGACTTTGAAATATTCCCTTTAGAGGAACAGGATAAGTTCTATATCGAACGAAATATTTTTGGACAGCAAGAGCATGAATCTGTAGTAATTGGAACGCTCCGTGGAGAAATTTTCAGTTGCGATGGAATTGAAGTTGGCAAGCTTAAAAATGTCAACTACCCTATTCTTACTTTTGTAGTTGAAAAAGAGAAACTTGATGCTGTTGAAAAAATAGTTAGCGAAAGGCGACTAACTAAGGTATCAACAGATCTGGCCGGAGATTCTGAAAAAGTAAATCGCTTACAAGAATCTTTTGATTTTATCACCGAGAATTTTGAGCAGCTTAGAAATCCTATGCTTGCAAGTTATCTTTTTGATGCCAACAAAGCAACTCCAACGGATGAGAAAAAAGTCAAGGAAAGAATTGAGCATATTAAGGCTAACCAACTTAATGAGCATCTTAATGAATGGCAGATAGAAACCATTGCTAAAGCTGTGGAGGCTAAAGATCTTGCGGTTATTCAGGGACCTCCAGGAACAGGTAAATCAACTGCTATTGCAGAACTGATATGGCAATTAGCATTGGCTAATCCAAAGGACAGAACTCTGCTTACATCTGAAGCGAACTTGGCTGTTGATAACGCATTAGATCGACTGAAGTTCTCAGACCATAACATTGTAAAACCTATCAGAATTGGAGCTGGTGATAAATTTTCATCAGAAGGTTTGCCATACGCCATCACCGAGATGATGAAGTGGGCTGACATTGATTTTTCAAAGAACTACATTCTTTCAGAGGACAACAGAGCAATTGAAGAATCCGATGAATATAAGCTTTTCAACAAGGACAATAATGTATTAGTTAGATGGATTAAGAATATTATCAACCGCTCTCAAATTCAAGACGAAACGATTGAAAGAGCATGGTTCCATTTTATGCTAAATCTTCCTGTTGAGTTTCGCAAAAAAGTATTCTATTCTTATCGTAATAATTGTAATGTAATTGGAGCAACATGTAGTTCTATTACAGAGAAGAACTATGCTGCTATAGAATCTCAGAAAGAAGATGTTGAGAGTCGTTTCATGAAAAGATACAAAAATGTCTTTAAGGATGACGAGCATTTAGCATTTGACGTAGTAGTTCAAGATGAAGCTTCGAAAGCAACCCCTTCTGAATTATCTATGCCTTTGGTTTATGGAACAAAGTCTATAATCATTGGAGATCATCGTCAATTACCTCCTAATCTTGACAGAGAAGACATACTATACAAACTTCACTATCAAGCACTCCAAACAGTTGATGTAGAAGAGAAAGAACAGATAATTGAGTTGGAAAAATTTGTAAGATACCATTTTGATCAACTTGAGAAATCTCATTTTGAACGACTCTTTACACAGGCTGACAATTCCATCAAGGGCACCTTTAGGAAGCAGTATAGAATGCATCCTGACATCAATAAAGTCATTGAACAATTCTATACCAAAGATGGAGGTTTGGAATGTGGTTTTATAAATGAAGACTACGAATCTGAAGGTACTCCATTCTCTCGCTATCATGGAATCAATATAGATGGGCTTATATCATCTGAAAATCATGTGATATGGGTTGACACAAATTCGCCTGAAATAGCGGAAGGAACCTCACGTACCAACCGTGGAGAGGTTGATGCCATTGAATGGGTGCTTTCACAGCTGGCAACTTCTGATTCATTTGCAGCATATAATAATAAATTATCAAGCGAAGAAGATAAGGAAATTGGATTGATCACTTTCTATGGTGCTCAGCTGAGACAATTAAGACAATTACAAGGTAAATATTCTGGTAAACTGACATTGAAGCCAAGTTCTGTTGACAGATTCCAAGGTATGGAGAGGAATATCGTTATTGTCTCTCTTGTCAGAAGTAATTGCATTGCTGAAAACGAGAAACAAGCTCCAGATTATCGTGTCTACAAAGAGCTGGGATTTAGGAAGCAAACGGATTTTGGCTTCGCTAAATCACCCAACCGATTAAATGTTGCATTGTCACGTGCAAAGCGTCTTTTAATAATTGTAGGTAATAGTGCTCACTATTCTTCTTATAAAAACAAAGAAGGTGAAGCTATTTATAAGAATGTTTTTGAAAGTATCAAGACAAATCCTAATGGAAAAATAATTCACTGGGAACACAAGTTAATGAAGAAACGTCCACGACCAATATCAAAGAATCGCTCTGCAAATCTCAATACTCGCGATATTAATCCAGAAACAGATGGACATCTTAGAGTAATTGAAACCTGGTTGCGTCCAAATGCAAATAGAACCAATCCGAAAATAGCCGTTCTTGAGCTTTCAACGAAGGCTGTAAAATGTCTAATTGGCAAAGATCAAGAGTTAATAAGGAACGCAAACGTTGATGAGTTCAACTTCCAGAATTTCATCAGAAACGCTAACAAAACAGAAACTGGTAAGGGATTAGACTCTCAGAATGACATGAACATGCGTTATTTTGAGAGGAACGTACTACCGACTATCCGCAATTGGAAGCGAGTAATGATGCAAGAGAATGTTGATGTCGTCTATACGGTAGCAACAGCTGCATATAGAACTGCAAGAAATCGTGATGAGATTGTAGCGTTTATTAAAGATAGAGCAGGCATTAATGTTCGCATTCTCTCCAAGAAGGAAGAATCTGTATCTACTATGTTCGCATACTTATTTAGCTCTAGGTATAAGCAACAAATGCTTACTTCTGAGCATGTTATCATGATAGACCAAGGCGGCGGATCAACCGAGGTGTCTGTATTCCAAAATAGTAATCTAGTAAGTTCATATAGTATCAATCTTGGTACTACTGCTTTGCGAAACATCTTGTTTTTGGATTCTGACAGAGATACACCTGTATCTGAGGCACTAAAACGTAGTGACCAAAAAATCAAAGAACGATTGGTTGTATTCTACAAAAATATGGGGGATGCAATGACATCCGAAACAGAAAGTTTCTGTATTAGCGTTGGAACGGCTATCACTCATGCTACAGGCGGAAAGAATAATGCTGCTCAGCATGATAGAGTTATGACTCGTGAGAAGATTGAAGCTTGCATCGAGACTTGTAACCAAGCAATTCTTGACCAGTTCGATACAGTCGATCAGTTAAATGAGTATGACTTTGAATCATCAAGAGGTAGTAAACGACTTGATGACCAGATAACAATGCGTCTTGGCCTACCAATGTTCTTGTCTCTTATGGATCGCTTCAATATAAAAGAAATCCATGTTAGTGGCACTGGACTTTGGTATGGTATTTATTTGCAATATTTACATAACATCGCAGACAATTAATTATGCAATATAGTGATATTATAAATAATGGAACACTGGTTTACGAGTCTTTACTCAACGATAGTAAACTTCGTGAATGGCCAGTAAAGGAAACTTTATGTGCCGTACAATTCTATAAGACGGAAGAACTGTCTGAATTAGAGTTAGTCTTACTTCGATTGATTAGTTCACTAGAAAGCAATAAAATAACAAAGGAGGACATAGCTTTAACCCTCGGTTTTGATGTTGCTGAAAAAAAAATCGGTGACAAACGCTTCTATCGTGATCAAGCAGAGATCTCTCTTTTTAACAGCATGATCGATTCCATCTTCAAATGGCATCTCGCTGTTGAAGAGTCTGATAGTGTTGATCTATGTTCTGAAGATAACTTTGACTCTGAGGATTCAGAAGAAGCTAATGAGGAAATTTCCACAAAAGAAGAAGCCATAAAATTTATCCGTCTTACTAGATTGGGTAATAAGGCTTTAGAAATGAACTGCAAATTCTCGTTCTATGAAGGAAAGAAACGTTTGCTCGAAAATGTCAATAAGTCAGAACTATCAATAGACACAGTTGATTTCCCATTTTACGCAGAATTAGGTTTCTTCTCTGAAATTACAGACGTTAGTGCGGTTACTGACTTTAATCCAGACGAAATCAATATAGATTATGCTGATGATTTAATAAATCGAATAAATCTTCAGTCTAATAAAGTCACAAACGTTTTTAAAGCAAATACACTTTCTGAATGGAAATACTTTTCAAAAAGTGTTGACGTTTGTCTCTATCAACTTAATGAAGATTTTTATCCAATTATTTTGTTAAATGACAAAGTATCTGTTGCTGCGACCGACATTTTGTATAGAGAGCAAAATGTGTATCTCCTAAATAAGAAAATAAAGAAGGCGTTATATTCAAAGTTAATCAATAATTCAGATTCAACAATTAACTATAATGAAATACGATATTTTGAAGACGAGATAGAGCAAGATGAATTTGATTTTATTGTAAGAGATTCTAGAACCGATTGGAGCGATATAGATACATATAACTATATTGTCTCTAATGAATTTTGCAACAACAATAATTGGGATTACATATCTAAATGTTGTCCTGAGGATATTATTATCCAGCATATTGGAGAACCATGTTCAAAATTTGACATGATTACTCTTTCTCGTAGGTTGCCAGTTAGCTTCATTATTGAGTCATGTGCAAAATATGCTTGGGAAATGAGCGTCGTTCTTTCGCGAAATGATATTACCAAGCAACAAGCGCAGGAATTAATGCTATGTGATGTAAACACAAATATCGAGTGGGACTGGGAAATCGTAGAGCCTTTCCTAGATGTCGATTTTGTAGTTAATAACATAGAACATCTAAACATTGATTTCTATAATCTTACTAGCTGGCTACCATCATCTAACCAGAACCTTATAGTAAAATATTCTCACAAGAGATGGAATTGGGCATACTTTGCCAGAGAAGCAAATGTAAATCTTGTAATACAAAACATTAGTGTATTGCAGAACTATATTGCTGTATATATTGAGACTGTTTTCGATAAAATATTCTCAGACAATACCCTTGTAAAATCTATTGTCACAAACAATGATTTTGCAGAGGTTGTGAAATCTATAAAAGGAAAAGGACTTTTGATTTCTTATAATCTTGGTTCAAAGGACAATTATATATGGTCTGATGAACTTATCGAGTATTTAGAAAAGTGCGATTTATTAATTTGGAATACGATCGGTTTTATTACCGGTTTCGCACAATACTCTTATATTGAATGGACTCCAGAGTTCTTCAAAAAATATCATGTAAAAATTGACTCTGCCAGTGATTATACCTACATTTCTGAAAACATCAAAGACATATCACTTATAACTGAATACCCTGATTTTTCATGGGACTGGAGCGGCTTGTCTAGAAATCAGAATTTCGCAAACTCAGAAGACTTACTATATATTGGTCAGGATAAAGTACTATACAGCGAATGGATGAAACATTCATCAACCATCTTTACATCCGAATTCTTAGCCTCTCATATCCAATGGATGAAGAGTGAGGAAAACGCATCATTTGTATCATCTATAGTTAACGATTTTGATATAGTGATGAGTTTTTTAGATTTTCCTTGGAATTGGAATAAACTCGCAGGCAACAAAACTATCGCTACTGATGAGAGATTTTGTGCATTGCTAAACGATCACACTGATGCAATTACAAATTGGCTTAACGCAACATCATCTGATTTGATCGAGCGTTACTTTGACACTTTAGGACTATCTGTATATATTGACAAAATTGCAGAAAGAGCATCAATAGCAAATAGTTGGTTCATAAACAACAACATATGGGATAGACTGTCTTCAAATCTTAGCGTCAATTTCATTTTTCGTCATCTAAGTGAAAAATGGAATAGAAAGACCATTTCCCAAAGATTGATTCCGTTGTTAGAAGAAATTCCAGATTCTTTGGACAACTGCAAATCTGCACTAGACTGGTCAGTACTCTCTAAGAATTTAGACGTAAGTTTCATTGAAGAACATATCTCGAATTATGTCGATTATTGGAACTGGCCTATTTTAACTGACAGAGTTGATCCATCATTCTTGCATGTCCATTTTAAGGAATACCTGTCTTTATGGGATAAAGATACTGCAGTAAGCAGAATTACTTCTTTGCTTGATGATACTGATCTTTATGATTCTGAATTGGATAGTGTATGGAATTGGTATCTGCTATCAGAATCAGTTACAGATAAGGTATTATTGAATATTCTATCTAGCAAAGCAGATTATCTTGATTGGAACATCGTATCTTCTCGCATTTCAAATATGGAGGATATAGATTTGGGATTATTGATTAAGAGCAATCCAAGCTTAGCAGATCGTCTTGATTGGAATATTTTGAATGAAAATATGGCATTAGCAGAGATTCTTAAATGGAAGGATCTTCAAAATGCTGTATGGGATTGGACCATTATAACTAAACGTTTTGATACCGGTTTTATTGTTGATAATCTGGCACAATATGCTCCATATTGGGATTGGAATACCATCTTAAATGAAAAAATCCATCGTACATATGTTAAGGACAATCTTGAACATATAAAAAATTCCATAGCTGATCTTGAATCCAATACAAAGGAAAAGTGTTGGAAAACAATCACATCTTTGTATACTCCATCTGAATTATTGGAGTTATCGGAACAATACAATCCGACCGATGGATACGAATGGAATTATAGTTATATATATGAAGCAATTCGTGATCTTGACGATTTTGTCAGCAAAGAGCATAGCTATGTAGATAATAAAGCGTTATCAGCATCTCAAGCAGCCAACAACATGTTTGTCTATGATTCTGATATATATGTATTTAGAACATGGAAAGCTATCATTAAATCAAAACTTAATGATGGAAAATACAATTGGGATTTTTCCGAGTTGACTAAACTTGATTCCATTCAGCAGAAAAATGACGTTTTCTATGAGCTCAAACCAGAACGCTGGAATTGGAATTATATAAGTCAGTTTGGTATTTGTCTTCTCCCTGCTCATAACGGAAAGTATCTACGTAAGTACAGAGATCGTCTGAATTTCAAGCTTATATCTACGAGAGAAGATATAAACATTGATGATAATATGGTTAGCAGTTTCATCAAAGAAAATTGGGACTGGCAAGCATTATCCTCAAATGTTGGTACGAATATCACTTTCAGCTTCATCTTCAAAAATAGAGAAAAAGAATGGGATTGGAGTGCCCTTTCTAAGAATTCAACGATCAAATGGAATGATGCAAAACTGCGTGAAATTCTCAAGGATCCAGTTATAAAAGCAGCCATATCCTGGGACGATATAGTAGCAAAGAGAGAGTTGCATATTGATGACACACTTATTGAATTAATGGATGGCATTGACATCAATTGGTTTGAGTTATCAAGTAATCCTTCATTCTCCCCTTCTATTAAGAGCTTAGAGCGAGCAATTGAAAAGGAAGCAAAGATTAATTGGAGTGCTCTGTCAAAGAATCAGAATATTGATTTAGCATTTGTAAGAGAATATAGAGACTTCTTAGACTGGAAGATACTTACAACCAATAAGAAAGTTATTAGTATCCAAGAAGAAAAGATTCTTGACGAATTTAACGAGTCACTCGATTGGTCATATGTATCAGATCATATTGAACTTTCAAATCAAATTTTGGTTAAGTACCAGGATTCTCTGATATGGAAATCCATAAACAAGAGATTTGATTATAATCAGTTTGACCTTTCTATCATTGATAAAATAAAGGACAAAATTGATTGGACCAAGCTTTCGTCATCATCGATTATATTCACTGAAGAATTCTTGCATCAATATAGAAATAGAATTGATTGGTTCGCCTTCAGTAAAAATGAATCTGTTGACTTTACAGCTGACTTATATAAAGACTTTATTCCAGAATTGAATAGAGTGAAATTTATAGAGGCTTTATCAGAATGCTGTACGAATGGCTACAATAGACTCAAGGTGTATCATTTCTCACACATGTTCAACGCAATAGAAATTATCAAGAACAGAAAAATAATGAGCAGAAACAAAGCAGAGGAAACCCAAGCATTGAAATATGATTCTGCAGGAGCTGTTGTACATCGTACAAACAAAGCTCACCCTTATGCAAGATTCTATTATCGTCCAAAATCTCCTACACAATTCTATAATGAATGTTTAGGATGGGATGACTCATTGACTATGAGGGATAAATCATATTATCCTAAGGCATGTGAGTATCATTTGCCTAAGTGTCCTATGCCTGTATTCTTTGAGTTTGACATATGTGAGATTATTGCAAAAATGCCTGGTAAATGCTATTATAGCAGCGGAAATCTTCAAACAGACTTTGCATCGGTTTATAAGGTAGATTCTGAGCCATCAATGATTAGAACAAGTTATCTTTATAATGATATTTCGGACGCATTTTATATGACAAAGCAGCATGGTATGTTTGACCATGCTCTACATCATACGTATATGGGACGTATAAAAGAACAGTCTCAGCAGGAATTTCTAGTACTCGATGAGTTAGATTTTAGTAGCCTTGATACCTTAAAGATTTATTGTTATGATGAATTTCAGAAGAATTTGTTAGTTCAATATCTTGGAGATGATGAAATTATAGATAAAATAGAAGTAAACAATTCTATGTACTTTTATGGCAATAGATCTCTTGATATGTCGGAAGATGAAGATTCAATAACAATTTCTTCTGACTACGACTTGAATGGTTGTGCTTATATTCTGGTCAAAGGCGGTACTATCATCAATAAAGGATCAATAAAGAATTTCATATCTTCTGGAGCAATTATATATCCATCCGTAAAATTCGACAAGAAAAATCCTCCTTCAGAAGTCTATCTGATGGATCCAAATCCAAGAGCTGATACTAAGCAATGGCTTATTTATAAATCATAATTATATGAGTAACATCACATTTCTAAAAGGCAATATATTTAATACCAAAGCACAAACTGTAGTTAATACAGTGAACTGTGTCGGGGTTATGGGGAAAGGGATAGCATTTGTTTACAAGCTGCGCTATCCTAAGATGTATGATATATATAAGGACTATTGTCACCAGCATCTAATAAACATTGGTAAATTATGGATTTACAAAGGAGATAAAAAAGATCCATGGGTCCTCAATTTCCCAACAAAGTTTCATTGGAAATATCCAAGCAAGTACGAATATATTGAAAAAGGATTAGCTAAATTCGTTGAAACTTACGAAAGTCATGGGATTAAATCTGTGGCATTCCCTTTGTTAGGTACCAATAATGGTGGACTAGACAAACAGGTTGTTAAAGACTTAATGGTTCGCTATCTCTCAGAATGCAATATTCCTGTTGAAATCTATGATTATGATCCTTCTGCATCAGATGATTTATACGAAACATTCAAGAGCCGATGGCTTGCAATACCAGACAATAAGAAAAAAACTGTTACAAAGATACGTACACAAAAGCAGATCGATACAATAGATTCTGCCGTCAAATCTGATGATCTTAGATCACTGATTTCTCTAATTAACTATCCTGGAATTGGTATCAAAACAATGGAGTGTTGTTTTAAGGTCGTTATGAATTTTGAATCCGAACCAACACTCTTTGTCTAAAAGAAGAGCGCAAATGCTATTCTTTAATTAAATATTTTAAGTCCGATGTATTCTTAATTCTTTCAATCTCGCTACTTACGAGAGTTAAAACTTCTTGTTTGATTGATTTGTAGTTGGCTTCGATGGTCTCTTTGAGATTGTCGGAGTCATCTTCATTTGTAAAGTCTGCGATTATGGGTATAGGTTGGTAGACTTTCATCTCGGCAGAGACCTTGGCACTGTCCACCACAATCTCTGCATGGAAAATCTTTTGGTCGATGCGTTCATCAAAATTGTCAGACACAGCCCCCACGAACATACCTTGCGTGAGGTTGGAAATTATTGGTGTCCGATAAAACTTTTTTGGAGTTATCTCTGTTAGATAAAATAGACTTAAACTTATGATTTCATTAATTTATCTGGTTATTATAAGGCTTTCCTTGTCAATATAAGCACATTTTATAATGCTTATAGTTTAAAACTGAAAACTAAGCCCCTGGATAAGTAAAACGGCTGCAACACTGATGAGTAAAGAGATACAGAGCTTTCTGTTTATTTTTACCGGACAGCAATAGTTGGAAATCTTACTTGCAGGGATAAGGCTATCCATTTGTGTGGAAATGGAAGTGGACTTGTCGTTGCGGTTAATGGTCATCGACTGCCGTTGCTGAAGCACCTTGCCGAAACGTTCGGAGAGAGTCTTGGCAGTTTCGCCCACAACCTGCCCACTGAACACGTTTCCTACCGTGTTTTGTATTACCTTACTTTCTTTGTCCCCATAATCACGGGTAAGCTGTGAGAAGTCCTGAAAGCCAAGGCACACCGCCACCTTATTGCTTCGGGCTGTAGCAATCAGATTGTCAAGACCACGAAAGTAGATAGTCGGCAACTCATCGATAATCACCGATGATTTGAGTTGCTTCTTCTTGTTGATGAGTTTCACGATACGGCTGTTGTAAAGACCGAGTGCAGCCGAATAGATATTCTGACGGTCGGGATTATTATCAACTACAAGGACTTTCGGCTCATTGGGATTGTTGATGTCAAGTGAAAAGTCATCACCCGTCATTACCCAATAGAGGGCAGGGCTTATCATACGAGATAGCGGTATCTTGGCACTGGCAATCTGTCCCTGTAACTGGTCCTGCGCTCCACCCTCCCAAGCATCCATAAAGGGAGAAAGGTAGTTGGCAAGCTCATCGCAGGAAGTGAGTATCGGGAATATCTGTGCGTAGGGACGGTTGAGAAATTCGATGGCATGGGGAAAGGTGCAATACTTCCCGTCCTCATAGAATTTCAGAAACCAAATGATGGCAGCCAGCAAGATAATCGGCGACTCCACAAAGAAATCTCCCTGTTTTTGTATCCACGAACGGTTCAAGTTGAGCATGATGGTATAGGCACTTTCGTAAGCGTCCGATATATCCGTCTTGCTTACTCGTTGCTCCTACGATGCGGGAAATATCTCTGGCTACCGAGGGTTTCTCGGCAATAATACAAGTTGTCATAGTCAATAATAGAATTAAAGGTTACATCTTACGTCCACGTGACTTCTTCTGTTTGTTCTCGTCCTGCTTTTGCTTCTGCTCGGCAGTAGGTTGTGTCTGTCCCGTTTTGAGTGGCTCTTTCACATTTTTGCTGGCTTCGTTAGTCATTTATAAAAACGTGGGCGGCTCTGTTCCTTGTCCATGCGAACGTATGCGTTGAAAGGTTGTCCCTGCTTATCCACCATATTCTTTAAATATAGTGTGCGACCGCTATCCAAGGCTTCACGCTGTTTGTCGGAAAGTTCCAGCCCACAGAGCATGTGGGGCACGCCTTGCTGTTGTTTATGTTGTTGCCGCTCTTCAAGCTCCAAAAGGTACGGCAATCGTCAAGAGATTGCTCTTCTGCCAATTGAGCATCTTTTCCAATTCTCCACACTGTTCCAATCTTTCACGGGAAAGACCGAGATCGTCGAGTTGCTTCCAATCAGTCTTCGACTCATCGATGGCAGTAGCATTCTTCTTGATCTTTGTTTTTTTCGTCCATATTACAATGTATTTAATGACACCAATAGCGGTGTATGGGCAAAGGTAAATCAAAGAAAACGTGCATGTTAGCAGTTGGAAATAACTGCATACTTGTGGCGTTGATATGGATGAAAGTGGCAAAAAGAGAGGTATGGATCAAACTCCATACCTCCATAT
>QWCW01000574.1_pt1 | contig 13113 bp, 18 predicted proteins | sample 1972691 | NCBI WGS metagenome assembly QWCW01 (sample SAMN09866698, study PRJNA288562) | Human oral metagenome isolate pre2_saliva, whole genome shotgun sequencing... | reverse complement strand
AAATTTGTTACTTAGTGCCCTGTTTCTCAGATTGAGCAGTAAATTTGTTACTTATGCCGGTTTTGATGTATTCCCGGCGTGCGGTTTTGAGTTGGCGCAGCAGCACTTCGTAAGCATACGCGGCCAGTTCCGGTCGGCCGTTGATACCGCAAAACACAAAACGACCGCCCGAATGGTCGGCGGCGTGCCAGCGGTCGCATCCGAATGCGCTGCCGCACAAATGTACGAGCCTCCAATGCCAGGACGGTGCGGACTTCGGTGCTTTGCCGTATTGTTCGGAGACTTCCGCAAGTTCTACGTCCCAACTGGTCAGACCGTATTTGTCCATCAGTGCCTGTGCGTGTTTCAGTGCCTGAGCCGCTTCATGCTCGCTAGCCAAACGGCTCAATGCCAGGCATTTTTTGATTTTTTCCAATGCTGAGGATTTGTCCATATCGATTCCTTTGTTTATTTCAGGCTGCTAGCCCATCCCATACCCAGTATCAGGCCGAGTGCAAACATAACCGCAATCAGATTCAGCAACGTCAGCCACGGCAATGGTTGTTTGTGCAGTGTTTTGTCTGCCGCTTCGGCCAAGAAGGAAAGTGGGGTGCAGACGAAAAACAGGCAGCCTGCAATATTGAGAATGTGCATGGCTGCCGGAGAATCGGGAACGGATGTTTGGGTCACTACGGCCCATAGCACTATCGGCACGGAGACGAGCATAGCGGCTACGGCGGCAATGCCGGAGATTTGATAGATTCTTTTAAACAGGTTCATGATTTTGAGTTGCATAAAAAACAGCCTGAAAGCGGGATTTCCGTTTCAGGCTGTTTTCGGCTGGGGGGATTCAGGGTATACGGACAACTTTCCCCTGTGCTTTAAGTAGTTTGGCGGCTTTTTTGTCGAAGGTTGCAAATACTTCCGCTCCCATCTGTCGCCCTGCATATTCGTTCACGCCGTCAGCAAAGTCGCCACCTTGCCGCATCAGGGCGAAACCGGCTTCCACTTCGTCGGTTTTATAAAGCAGTTTCGGATGCTGGAGAAACCCTTCCAATTTGGCGGCGATTTCTTGATTGCTTTGGCGGTACAGCCGCCGCAATACCCAAACCGTTTCGCAAAATATGATTGTCGGCACAACCACGCCGTCCGCGCCATCCAACAAGGCAACCGCCTGTTGCTGTTGAATGATGTCGTCCGTTGTCAACAGGCGGATAAGCACATTGGTGTCTACGGCAATGTTCATTTGCTCAGCCCCTGAATTCCGGCTTCGGCGTAGGCTTCGGCAACAGTTTCGTTGATTTCGTCAATACTGAACCGTCTGCCTGTCGGGTTGTTGAATATGCCTGCAAAATCAGCGAAGGAACCAGGGATTTTTTCAGGCTTCGCCGTGCTGATTCTCAGACCGCCATTCGGCAGTTTTTCCACATTCAGCACGCTGCCCATATCTGCACCAAGATGTTGCAGAAATTCTTTTTTCAGTGTGATTTGTCCTTTAGCAGTCAGTTTGAGTGTAGCGGGCATACCATCCTCCCAGTAAGGTAACATGTGTCATGCTACCTTACTTTTTAGTAAGCGGCAAGACTGCCTGCACGTTTGAATTTGTACATGCAGGCTGCCTGTATTTTCGGGTACGTTCACACGCGCCCGCGCAGAGCCAGGTATTTTTCCACCGGGTCGAAATACAGTTCGGTCATGTAGGTGCGGTTAAAGAAGCACACGACGTCAATCGTGGTGCGGACGGTATTTAGGATATAGTCGTACGGCATGGATTTACCTGCGGCGGATTCCATGGCGAGCTGGGCGATGCGGTAATGCACGCTGCGCGCATCGTTGGCGTGGACGGAAGTAAGACCGCCGGGGTGGCCGGTGTTGAGCGCGGAGAGATAATCCCATGCTTCGTCGCCGCGCAGCTCGGTCAGCAGGATGCGGTCGGGTTTTAAGCGCATACAGGCAGCGATGATTTGCTTGGCCGTAATATGTTCTTTGTAGAACAAATGGGCATGATTGGGGTGGTTAGGCGTGTCTAGCTCGTGGGTGTCTTCAATGGTAATTAGGCGGGTATCGCTGGGGATTAAATCCACTAGCGATTTGGTAAACGTGGTTTTGCCCGAACCGGTGCCGCCTACCATGCAGATGTTGAGTTTGCGGTCGATAGCGATTTGAAAAAAGGTGTTTAAGTCGCGGTTGGCTTTGGCTTCGAGCATTTGGTACTGCCAGTCGGCCAAGGGCACGTCGTGTGGCAGCTTCATTTGGTCGGCGATGTCGGCGAAGTGGTGGCTGTTTTGGTGTAGGGCTTCTTGGGTGGTTTCGGAGGCGGCTTCGGCGGGGTTTTCAGGCTGCTTTTGATGCTGCCTGAAATCTTCTGCTTTGCCGTGTTCGGAATAGTCCACGAAGGCTTGTAGGCGATTGGTTTTAATGTAATCGCCTAGGCTGAATCGGCTGGTGGAGGGTTTGCGGATGGCGAATACGGCGGTTTTGTCTTCACAGCTTGGTGGGAGCATGATGTGTCCGCGCTCGCCGTCGGGGAGGGTTACGGAGTGGATGGGGTTAGCGGCGTTGATGTGTTTGCTGTTGAAGTTGGCTAGCGCGTTAGCCAACTGGTGAAGCTGGTCTAGGCTGAGGTTAGGGTTTTCTATACGCTCCACACCGAAGCTGCCTTCGATGAATAATTCATGCGGACGGTTAATCATGATTTCGGTCAAACCGTCGCGGGCGAGCAGTTCGCTGATACCGAGATTGTCCAGAAAATTGCGGGCGGCAGCATCGGATTGGATAAGAGGTTTGGTTAGGGTGGATTGCATGGGTTTTTCCAAAAAAATTAGGCAGCCTGAAAGCGGAACCCGCTGTTTCAGTCTGCCTTTGCGTTACTGGCGAATCTTGGCATCTCCTGCATCCAATGGAAGCAGATGCGGATTGACGCGCTCATACACGCCGCCAAAGTCCACATCGCGCGCCACAATGATGTTGATGAAGCTGCCTTGGTTCACATAGCCCGTGGGCGGGATGTTGATGCTGTTTTTCAGGGCTTCGGTTGCCATGTCCTGCGCCGATTGTGAGGTGTTGTCAAAATTGAAGGTTTGACCATTGCCATTACTGTTCTTGCGATTGCCGGCATAGTTGCCCAAGTCGCCAATCAGGCTAATCATGATTGCGCCGCCGAAGCGTTGCCAAAAGTGGTATTTCACGTTTGCGCCGATGCCTGCTTCGCCCAGTTGTCCTGCCGAGGGGCTGGCAAGATTCACTCGCACACCGTAAGGCGTTTCCACTTCGTTCCATAGGGCAAAAATACGAGCCTGCCCTTGCAACAATGCAGCGGTTTGCTCGCCGGTGATTTTGCTGCCGCGTTCCAGCAACAGCACTTTGCCGTTGGCGGAATACACGTCCTTATTGACAATGCAACGGGTAAAACCTGCTTGGGTGGTAACAATCCGCGTTTGCAACGTACAAGGAATGTTTGTGCCTTTGGCAAGGAGATAATCGCTGTTGGCTCGGCGCATGGCGCGAACACCGGCGGTTTGAGTCGGATTAAGTTGGGCAGCGAAACGGTTACCGCTGGATGCCGGGTTACTGTCGTCGCTTTGCAAACCGCTCATTTCGCTTTCGCTAATGGGTGGGATGCCTTCACTGTTGTTGCCGGCAAGCAGTTTGGCTTGGGCGGCGGCATCATTCGTTACGCTTTCTGTGCCTGTGCTGCCTGTGCCACCATCGTTGCCCACCAATATTTCGCCCAGCAAACGGCGGTCTTTGGGCGGTTCGGAGGCGGCAACGGTTTCCGCTTGGACGTATGCCACGCTTGGCGTGCTGGCTACGTCTGGCGTGATGCCTTCGGGCGCGGATGCTTCAACTTCGGCTTCTTGTTGCGCATCTAACTCACGTTTAATTTTGGCTTGTTCAGCAGCAAAATCGTATTGTCGGCCATTGCTTACTTCGGGCTTTTTCTCCTCAGCGGGCGGTTCGGTCGGAGTGCGGTTTACCCACATCATCATAAAGGCAATCGCCAAACCTGTGCCCAACAAGGCGACGCCGCCCAATATCATTTTTTGCGGGCTGGAACTTTTGCCGCCCATGCTTTCTACATCGACAACACCGCCTTCAATATTGATGTCGCCCACTTTGTCGTGCATGGTGGGTTGGTCGGCCGGTTGAACGGCGTTTTCAGGCTGCCTGAAATCGCCATCACTTTGTTTTTTGCGGAAACGGTTCAATAATCCCATCGGGGTATTCCTTTCTGTATTGGCTATTTCACCAGCCGCACGCTTTCGCCATCGTCTGTACCGTGGCGGTTGAATGTGCCAGTGGCGTTGTAGCTGCGGTTTTCAATACCAAGTACCGATTTGCCTGAACGCAAGATAAATTTGGCTGCGGTTTCATGCACCACGGTGGTATCGCCTTCGATGTGGCTATCGGTCAGGCTTTCGCTGCCGTCTGCATTGATGCGGTAAATCACAGGCAAGGTGCGCCCGTTGTTAAAGCGGAAATAAGTAAAGCGTCCGTTGTCCCACATGGCAGTGGGCGCAAGGGTTTTGTCGCCGTAGCCCCAGTAATTGCGGTTATCGCCCATCGCTTGAACGCCCCCTGCTTGTTGCAAGGCTTGCGCTGCGGCTTGGCGTTTGGCAGCTTTGGCGGCACGCGCTTGGCGAATCTCTTCGGGGTAACGAAAGCGCAAAATGTAGGTAGGCGGTTGCTTGCTGCTCGCCAACTTCAAATTAAAGGCGTAGGTACGTTTGTTGGAAACCACAATCAGGTTGGTAACGGGCTTTTCCTCCACGGGCTTGAAAATGATGTTGTTGCCACGCACCGCCAATTTCCAAGCCAGTGCGTCACCCATGCCTGTTAGCGAGGATTGCGTATCTAAAAACTCGCCATCAGCCAGGCACCATCGCCGCGCGTCCCACTTGCGCGTAAATCGGATAAACCTTTTGATTGGAATAATCCTCGGAGCGGATGCGCGGGTCGGCAAAGGCAAGCGTGGGCAACAAAAAAGCCGCTAGGGTTAAGCGGCGGATGATGGGTTGAAATGTGTGGGGTGCGTTTGGTTTGTACCAAAACTTTAATCCGTTTTGGCTACGCCCAAATGCGCTGCGCTTGTTTTCAGGCTGCCTGAAATGGATGGGTGGCATCATTGCACGGTCTCCTTATCGGTGCGCCAACTGGTTACTGTAAAGCCCAATGGGTTGATTAGGCGGGCTTCGTCTGATAGCGCCTCATCGCGGTATTCGTAGGTGATGGTGGCAACGTAGCGTTGCAGTTCAATCACTTGCTTATCGGCCGTGAGCGGAATCATGGTTTTTTCATAACGCACTTGCGCGGTTTCGCCTATGAAGCTAATGGATAGAATTTTGATGTTGATGCGGAATTTGTCGGCTAAAACTTTATGTGGCGCGTTGGGGCTGTCTTTGTAGAGCCGAACCAACTCGGTTTGCAATGCACCATCCGACATCAATGCCGTTGCATCAAACGTATCTTGTACCGAATACCAATCATAGCCTTCACGGTATTTCACATACGCCGATAAGTTGGCTTTGTCAATGACTTCGCCATAGCTTTGCTGCTGATTTTTAATCATGGTTACAATATCGGTTGCGCCTGTGTTGTTGTCCACGCGCACCAAAAAGGGCACAACGGTTTTAAGCGGCGTCAAACCCGCCACCGCGCCTACGGCGATGCCTGTAATCAGCAAACACACACCGCAGATACGCCAAGCAATCTTGGCGTTTTTGCGCACGCGCTCGATTTCGGATGATTCAAAAATACGCGCCGCTTCAATGAATTTGAGCGGCGTTTTAAATTTGGTTTGAGTGTTGGAAGGAGAAGTTTGGCTCATGATGATTATTCTGCGGTTGAGGTTGAATGAGATGCGGATTGAGAAGCAGGCACGTTAATGGGAAAAGGCGTGCCATACGGTTTGGGCGGGTTATGGGAACAGGCAGATAACCAAAAAACCGCCGCAAGGGCAGCAAAACAATATTTGAAACGTTTGGGCATAATTTTTCTTTCAAAAATAAAACGCCTTGTGGTGAAACAAGGCGTTGGGTTTAAAACAAACGGAAGCACTCTATCGGCGACTAAATAACGCCATCAAAAAGGTAACGGTGGCAATAAGCATCATCATCAACAATGTAACCGGCCATGCAAACCACCAAAAAATAATATGGCACAAGAAAAAGCCGCCCACATTTTCCAAGGTGTCATGGAAGGGATGAAATTCCATATTCAAGCCTTCGGTAAAATAGGCGGTAATCAACAAGCCTGTAATAAATTGAACAATCGTAGCCGAAAGCAAAAAAGCCGCGAAAGCAACATCGGCCGGATGGGCAATCCAACGATTAAGCACATGATAGCGCAGATATTCCGAAACAAAATAAGTCGCTCCCCACGATAAGGCGAAGGCAGCAATCAATACAATCCAGCACCACCAAAACGCCAAATTTCCTTCTGAATCTCTAACCAGTCTCCCTAAATCCATGTTGCGCTCCTTGATTGATGATGTGTCATTTTAACCGATTTAGCCTTTTATTGAACCGCCACGCCCCCGCAATCGTCTCCACACACCGGCAGCACATTTACCTGCCATTCTCATAGAGGATTTTGCCGCACCGGCCGCTTGGCGACCCGCCAAACCCGGTAAGCCCGCCCCTGCACCTTCTAGGCTTGCGCCGCCTGTTAATGCGGTTGCCATCGCTGGAACTTTCCATGCGGCCAAGACAAACAAAATCGTCATCGCCGTAAAGAGAATGATTAAGCCCAAAGCCACACCGATTGCTTCCATATTGCTTGCCTGTGTGATGGCCATTTTGGCATTGTCTATGTGTTCTTTGAATGTTTGGATTTCAATGCCCGCTAAAACGGACAACAAGCCTATGGTTAGAATGCTGTTTAGGCATTGGCCAATCCAGTTCATGCCATATTGCCGCGTGCCGGGAAACAGCATCGCACCGATAAACATCGGACCGACCATCAAATTGAGTGCCAATACAATTTTGGCAATCACCCAATAAGCAAATACGACTGAAAGCAAAACGTTGGTGCAAAAACGCAACCAGCCCTCAATAATAGCCCATAAGGCTAGGATATTGCCCGCATCCGTTATATCTAAAGCCATGCGTGCCAGGTTTAATTGGGCACCAATCACCTCCATGGCGAGGGCGGCACTATCAAACATCTTTAAATCGACACTTTTACCAAAGGCTTGGGACAGAGTTTCAGGCATATTGTAGATAATTTGGGCGAGCGAACTGTATTGAGACGCATTAAAGGCAAAGGCAATAATGATTAACCAACCTATTATGCGCTTACTTAAATCAATAATGTTGTCATCCAATCCCCTGTTGTATGCGTCTAGCGCGATAATGACAATGTACAAGCAAAAACCTGATGCAAACAAAGGGGAAACATTGGAAATGAACGTACCGACATTGTTAAACAACTCGGTGCCAAATTTCACCACAAAGGTATCAGTTAAATCTTGAAAAACAGAAGAAACCATGGGTTGCCTTTCTTGCAGAAAAGCCCCGTTTGCACGGGGCTGTATTTTTAGCAGCCGTGCGCGTCCACACCTGCTTGTTTGGCAATGCCGCAGTGCATCGCATTGCGCGCCTGCTCGCGTTGCGCTTCTTTTTGCATTTCTACCATCTTCAACATATTGGTTACGTTGGCTTGATTTTGCGCGATGATGCCGTTTTCAATCGCAATGCGGTTCGCCAAATCTGCGGCTGCTTTGGCATCTTTGGTTTTATTCACTTCGCCTATCATTCTTTCAAGATTATCAAGGCGGTTTTTAGAGTCTTTCGCCGCTTTGCTCATCATCTCAAACTGCTGCTCCATGGTTTTTTTGAAATTATTGGGGTCATAATTCTTGGCAGAAGTGAGATTTTTGGTGTCTTGCTTGGCAAAATCCGAATAAAACTCTTTCCATTCGCTATCAAACGCATCTTTAACTTGGGCTTTGATGCCGCCATAGTTGTTTTGGCTGGTCAAGGCCTTAACTTGATTTTTGAGTTGCTTGATGGATTCAGCCAGTTTTTCAACTTGCTGTCTGCCGTGCTCTACCTGTTGAAGGGCTTGCGTCAACACGGGAATATCGGTGGTCGGAATGCCGCCTGCCCATGCGCTGCCGCTCATCAGGCAGCCTGAAATCAAAGCGGCGCAAAGGGTTTTACGGATTAAGTTTGGTTTCATGGTAATACTCCAAAAAATGCCGCAGATGCGGCGAACAAAAAAACCGCCTCAATCAACAAGGCGGCGGTGGTGGAAAAGGTGATTTAGAGACGGCTGGTTTTGAGTTCCAGCTTGGAAGCATCGTATTTTTCAGCGCAAGATGGGATAGTGGTTAGGGCTGTCCACTCATTAGGGCTAATCATCGTAAAGTTGCCAATACTGCCCGCGCGTGCGCCGCTCTTGGTGTAGGTGGGGATGCTGTAAATAAAAGTGAAACTTTTGTTGGTTTTATTACGCACTTCGCCTGTTAAGCTCACCATGTCGCCGCCACTGGGTCGGCAACCATCTTTGTACACTTCTAGCTGCATATTGCGGGTTTCAAATTGCGCGGTGCTTTTGTTGGCAAGGGCAATGGTGGTTTTATCACCCGAATGGTTGTTGGCGGTGCTGCTGGTACTGCTTGTTGCGCCATTGAGCGTGCCGAGTGCTTGGTTGGCACTTTCTAACGCCGTGTTGAGTTCGGCACAGGATGCGGTAAGCAGCGTGGCGAGCAGTAATGGGATAAGGTTTTTTGATTTCATAGGATGCTTTCGGTTAAGGTTGAATAAGATTTTCAGGCTGCCTCATACGACGTAGGCAGCCTGAAAATCATTTGCGGATTGAAAAACAACTTGGATAAGCGGCTAGAACACTGCGCGCCCCTTGGTCGCTGCCATGATGAAGGGTTGATACCAATCGCGCACATCATCGCCATGCTCTGCCATGGTACGGTGCAAGAGTTCCACGTTGGCGGTATTGCCTGACAGCACAGCGATGGCTTCGTGCATACCGTGCAAATCCAGCTTGGCAAAGGCGGATTGCTTGGATTGTTTCACCAAGAAGGTGCGGCTTTCCAAGGGCAGTTTCACCAACTCTTCGTATTCCTTGCGCGAGATACCGCAGCGTTTGTAGCTGTTTTCGTATTCCGCATCGGGGTTCGGCAGAAAAATTTTGGTGGGGGTTTGCTGCACAATCGCGGGGAAAATGCGGCTGTTAATCGCATCTTCGGGCGATTGCGAAACCAAAATCAACCAGCCTTTGCGTTTGCGGTCGGTTTTGAGGATTTTGAGCATCAATTCCTCGGTTTGGCTAAACCGCAGCGGCCACCAAAACTCTTCAACAATGCTGGCCAAAAGCCCGTCTTGCTCCGCCACTTTATCGATCATCATATTGCGCAAATGGAACATATACGCCAATACAGGTGCGGTAGGCGGGTAGTCGTCTTTGAGAATATCGGTCAAATCAAAACCAACACGCCAAAAGTCGTTCGGGTCAAACAGGTTTGCCGGATTGTCCAAGCACCATGCAAAGCGTCCGTTTTCCGATTCACACCATTTAGCCAAGCGGTAATACAGGCAGTTATCATCGGCTAGCTTGGGTATCATTTGCAGCAGATGGCTGAACCGGCGCATTGACCAATCTAAATTCATGGTTGCATCCACCGCGTCTTGGATTTGTTTCTCTTCCGACGCGCTCAATCTGCCTGCTTCGTTTTGCCCGCAGATGCCCACCAGTGAATAAAGGAACTCACGGTTACTGGGTGTATCGGGCAATTGGAACGGATTAAGCCCTGTGGGCATCCCTGCTTCCAAGGCAAAGTAACTGCCGCCGATGGCGCGCATAAAGATTTCCATCCCCCTATCCAAATCCAACGCAAAAATATGCGGATTGAAACGTTCGGCAAAGGCAACCAAAGCACATTGCAACGTGGTTTTACCTGCGCCCGTTGCACCTAAAAGCAGGGTATGCCCTGCGATTAAGTCGCCGATGTTGTCTTCTTTGGGGTTGGAAAAATGGAAGTTGAAGTCGTACACGGTTTTTGAAACCGTCTGCAAAGGAATGATGGCAGAACCATCACCCAAAGGATTGCCTGATTTTTTGCCGTGTGAATAGTTATGGATGCCAAACGTGCACGCTAGGTTTTCCGTGGTCTTGGGAAAGGAGCGCGGACGGTCTTTGCTGCCCAACACTTGGCTGAACCATGTGGACGGCGCGGAATAGCCTGCTTTCATAAAACGATAGCCGCCTGAGTTCAAAAAGGCGGAATAGGCGCGCGCGCCGTTATCGGCCGCTTGGGCAGGCGTGTTGCCAAACACAACCAGCGTGGCGGAATAGTCGCCAAACATGATGTCGCCCGAAGTCAAACGCCCCATGCCGTCCACCAACTCTTCTTGCTGGCCGGTGGCGTGGTCATCCACCGATTGGAAGTTATGCAACTGGCGTTCTATTTTCTTTTGCATCTCGTAGGGGTTGATGAAAATCATGCTTTGCGTGAAGGTAAACTCGCAAGGCAGGGTGAGAATGCTGGTGAGAATTTTGGATTTGGATAGACCAAAATCGCGCAAGTCATACAACAGGGCGTATTTTTTGCCGCCACTTTCGGGGCGAATCTCGCAAATATCCGTGCCAAAGTGCAGATTGGCGGCAGGAATGGTTTTGTAAGCTGATTGTGGCGTGAGCGGGATGTTTTCAGATTTGCCACTGATTAGCCCGCTCAAAAAACGATACACATCGGAAAACGCCATTTCGTGTTGGTTTTGCCACGCACTTAACACTTCGGGTTCATACGGAGCGAGGGCACGCAGTAGCATTTGGATGTACTCTTCGCATTCTTTAACGCCTGCGTCCATATCGTTATTTTTAATCAGGAGCGATAAGTAAAAGTGGTTTTCGTAATAGTCTTCTTCACGAAAACGGCGTAGATAATCTTGGCTAAACCGCTGGCAAAAAGCGGTGTTAAAGTGGTATTCACGGTCAAAATTGATGCGCTCGCGTTTGAGCGTTGTCCACACCGCGCCACGATTGCCAAGGCTTTTGCCTAGGCTGGTTAAAACGGCGCGCAGGTTGGCAAAATGACTAAATAAATGGGTATCGTCCACACCGTCAAAGGGGATGCCATCCATGCGAATCACAAAGCCATAATGCCCTGTTTCGTAGAACACTACTTCATTGGTAACGTGTTGGCAGATTTTTGGCATGAAGTCGGCGGAGCTTGCCGTTTGATTGAGTGTTTTGCTCCAATAGTCGCTGGTAATTTTCATAGTCTTCTCTGTGTCGTCCGTATGTGCCTGCGTGTAGAGTGAAAGTGCCCAAACGTGCGCCCGATAAAATTCTGCGTAAAAGCCACTTGGCTTCTAAGGCGTAGATTCTGATGGCTTGGTCGTCGTTTTCGCTGATGGTTTTTAAGCCGAAGTAGATTGGAAGAATCAACCCCACAATGAGCAAGGCAGAACTGCCTATAAATTGCTGGGCTATCATGCCGATAAACATCAAGATGAAAAAACAAATGATGAGCGGCATAAGCGGCGCGCCTGCCAGCATGGCGGGGCGATTCATCCCGTTGTAAGTGGGATATTCAGTGTGAATGTCTTCTTGGTAGTCTGGCATGGTTTTCATCCTTGTTTTCAGGCTGCTTTATCCTGTAAACGAATAGGCAGCCTGAAAAGTATTTCAGGGTTAATTAACTGAATTTCATTTTGCCGCCTTCGGTGAACAAATAAGTGCCAAAGGCTATGGCCGCACCCGCGCCAAGAATCCACAAGCAAGTACCCAACACATCCATCCAGTCTTTTTTACGACTCGCACCTTGCACCATTTGCCAAATCAGTAGAACCGTACACACGACACCAAACACCAAAACAGCAGTCAACGCCACTTGTTTCATGTTGATGCGTGCCCATTGTTGCTTTGCTTCTTGCTGGCTATTGAGGCACATCAACATCAGCCGTTCTTTTAAATTCATGTTACAAACTCCAAAAAATAAACAAAAAAATACTGCCCTTTCACTACTAGGGCAGCCTGAAAACGGCTTCACATCGCGCGAACAGCCAACAATGCAAAACCGACCAAAGCCATACCCCGTTGATTTCAAAACATATCATCGGGGGCATGACATTTAGTTACGAAAAAAGCCACGTTAGTTAGGGCTAACGTGGCTTTTGAATGGTTGAAAAAGAAAGGAAAACGAGACTAGAACTCGCCGAATACGTCCCATGCGGCACGTGGTTTGGCAGGCTGGGATTCTACGTTTGGTTGTGCGGGGGCATCATCGTATGACGGGATTTCAGGCTGCCGCAGTTCTGGCTGATAGGCAACAGCGCGAACCGCTTTGACTGCCTGTGCGTTGGCAGGTGGCGTGCGGTTAAAGTAAACCGACGGGGTAACGGGAACAGAATTGGTTTTGCCGGTTCTGCCGGGCGCAGCCAATGGCGCAGCAGGATTCACCGCTGGCACGTTATATGCCAACAGTTGATGTTGGTTATTCTCACGGGCGGCATTAAGAATTTTGACCACATAGGGCGGTTGCCCTTTGAAATCTGCTTTAAAGCCCGTACCAAAATTTCCGCTGTAATAACAGCTAAACGCTTTTTGCAGATGAGCCTGTGTTGCCCCACCCGCGCGCTTAAAGCACTCTTGCAAAATGGCTGCCCCAGTGGCGACGTTTTTGCAGGGATGGAACACGGTTTCATAGTTCAAACCAAAATGTGCCAAGTTTTTCTTGTTGATTTGCATCAGCCCCATGCTGAAATTGCGTCCTTCCCGATGCAGCTTGTTGGCAGCGGCAACGGCTTCGCCCAACGTTTCAGGCTGCTTTTTAAGCGCGCCGCCGACTACACCAATCACAAAAGGGTTAAACTTGCTCTCCACCCGCGCTACCGCTTGCAAGGTATCGGGATGTACCGTGCTGCCGCATTGCTCGGCTAGCTGGTTAAACGAAACCCGCTGCGATGAGGCAGCGGGTTTGAGTGAGCGGGGTGTTTGAGCAGCCATCGTTTGAAAAGGCAAAGCGGTTGCCAGCAAAAGGGCAATGTTTTTTTTAAACATAATGAATCCTCGCAAAAAACAAAAACGAAAAAATCCACAAAAATCCGTGTAGATGTTTGCGTTTTGGCTCTTTTGCGCGTGTGTCCAATTTGTGCCTGAATGTGGCTGAAT
>QWCW01001029.1_pt1 | contig 13227 bp, 9 predicted proteins | sample 1972691 | NCBI WGS metagenome assembly QWCW01 (sample SAMN09866698, study PRJNA288562) | Human oral metagenome isolate pre2_saliva, whole genome shotgun sequencing... | reverse complement strand
ATGAGATACGGCTCATACAGAACCCACGCACCCAAGGAGTGCCCACACATGGCCCGTATTGTTGTTGATGTTATGCTCAAGCCCGAAATTCTTGACCCGCAGGGTAAGGCTATTTCTCACGAGCTGCCCCGTATCGGCGTTGATTCCTTCGTGGATGTTCGCCAGGGTAAGCGCTTCGAGCTGACCGTCGAGGGTGAGGCTACTGAGGAGCACCTCGCAGCTGCCCGCAAGGCTGCTGAAGAGCTGCTGTCGAACCCTGTCATCGAAGACGTTGTGAACGTTTCGGTTCTGGAGGACTAATACCTATGGCAGAGTCCCTCGCACCTACTGAAGTCCCCCTGGTTGGCGACTTTTCTACTTACTCCCCGAACCCCGCTTTCGCTGATGCACGCGTTGGCGTGGTGACTTTCCCCGGCACCCTGGATGACCGTGACGCTGCGCGTGCTGTCCGTCTGGCTGGCGGTACCGTCGTTGAGCTGTGGCACGACGACGCTGATTTGAAGAACGTTGATGCCGTCATTATTCCTGGCGGTTTCTCCTACGGTGACTACCTGCGTGCTGGCGCTATTGCTGCGAAGGCTCCCGTGATGCGTTCGGTGATTGATGCCGCTAACGCTGCTGGTACCTCCGGTTCCGCTCCCCTGCCTGTTCTGGGTATTTGCAATGGTTTCCAGATTCTGACTGAGTCTCACCTGCTGCCCGGTTCGATGATTAAGAACGATCACCGCAAGTTCATTTGCCGTGACCAGGTTCTGCGCATTGAGAATAACTCCACCTCCTGGACGAGCGATTACGCTGCTGGCCAGGAGATTGTTGTCCCTCTGAAGAACCAGGACGGTCAGTATGTTGCTGACCCGAAGACTCTGGAGGCGCTGGAGGCTGAGGGTCGCGTGGTGTTCCGCTACGTTGGTTTCAACCCGAACGGTTCCCGTAATGACATTGCTGGTATCAGCAATGAGCGCGGTAACGTGGTCGGTCTGATGCCGCACCCGGAGCACGCTGTGGAGCCTGGCTTCGGTCCTTCCTCTTCCGGTTTTGGGGAGGTTTCTCTGCGCGGTGGCGCCGATGGTCTCGGCGTGTTCACCTCCGTTCTTGCCAACCTGATTAACGCCCGCTAACGCACGACAAGGATTCTAAGAAGTTATGAGCGAAAAGCAGTTTAACCTCGACACCGTCGAGCACGCGGCGGCAACCCCGGACACCGAACTCCCCTGGGCTGAACTGGGTCTGAAGGAGAACGAGTTCGAGGATATTAAGGAGATTCTTGGTCGCCGTCCTACCGCGGCTGAGCTGGCAATGTACTCGGTCATGTGGTCCGAGCACTGCTCCTACAAGTCTTCTAAGGTTCATCTGAAGCAGTTCGGTGCGAAGGTCACCGATGAGATGAAGAAGGACCTGATGGTCGGTATCGGTGAGAACGCCGGTGTGACCGATATTGGTGACGGCTGGGCTGTTACCTTCAAGATTGAGTCCCACAACCACCCCTCGTACGTGGAGCCCTACCAGGGTGCTGCGACCGGTGTGGGCGGTATTGTGCGTGACATTATTTCCATGGGTGCACGCCCGATTGCTGTGATGGATCCGCTGCGTTTCGGCGCGATTGATCACCCGGACACCGCCCGCGTTATTGGCGGCGTGGTTGCCGGTATTGGTGGTTACGGTAACTCCCTGGGCCTGCCGAACATCGGCGGCGAGGTTGAGTTCGATTCCTGCTACCAGGCAAACCCGCTGGTCAACGCACTGGCTGTGGGCATTATGCGCCACGAGGACATCCGCCTGGCGAACGCATCGGGCGTGGGCAACAAGGTTGTTCTGTTCGGTGCACGCACCGGTGGCGACGGTATCGGCGGTGCGTCGGTGCTGGCGTCCGAGTCTTTCGATGACACCAAGCCCTCGAAGCGTCCTGCCGTTCAGGTGGGCGACCCCTTCGCTGAGAAGGTTCTGATTGAGTGCTGCCTGGAGCTGTTCAAGGGCTCCGTGGTGGAGGGTATTCAGGACCTGGGTGCTGCGGGTATTTCCTGCGCAACCAGCGAGCTGGCTTCTAACGGTGAGGGCGGCATGCACGTCGACCTGACCAAGGTTCTGCTACGTGACCCCACCCTGACCCCGGGCGAGATCCTGATGTCTGAGTCTCAGGAACGCATGATGGCTGTTGTCTCCCCCGAGAACGTGGAGCGCTTCGAAGCGATCATGAACAAGTGGGGCGTGGAGTACTCCTTCCTCGGTGAGGTCACCAACTCTGGCCGCCTGGTCATCGAGTGGGACGGCGAGGTCATCGTGGATGTTGACCCCCGCACCGTCGCGCACGACGGCCCGACCTACGAGCGTCCTTACGCACGCCCCGAGTGGCAGGATGACGTTCAGGCTAACCACTTCACCGGTTCGGCTGCCGACGATTCCCGCCCGCGCGGTAAGGAGCTGGGCGAGGCAATCAAGGCGTTCATGGCATCCCCGAACATGTGCTCCAAGTCCTGGATCACCAACCAGTACGACCGCTACGTTCAGGGCAACACCGCCCTGTCCATGCCGGACGACGGCGGCGTGGTGCGCGTGGACGAGAACACCAACCTCGGTGTTGCTCTGGCGACCGACGCCTCCCCGCGTTTCACCTACCTGGATCCGTACGAGGGTGCTCGCGCGTCCTTGGCTGAGGCGTACCGTAACGTTGCGACCGTTGGTGCACGCCCTGTGGCTGTGTCTGACTGCCTGAACTTCGGTTCTCCCGAGGATCCGGACGTCATGTGGCAGTTCGCTGAGGCTGTTCGCGGCCTGGCTGATGGCTGCATGGAGCTGGGTGTTCCGGTGACCGGCGGTAACGTGTCCCTGTACAACCAGACCGGTGGCAAGGCTATTAACCCGACCCCCGTGGTGGCGATGATGGGCGTGATGGATGACGTCACCCGCCGCACCCCGTCGGGTTGGGCTCCTGAGCATGACGGCCAGGCTATCTACCTGCTGGGTACCACTCGCGATGAGCTGGACGGCTCCGAGTGGGCTCGTTTCAAGGGTCACCTGGGCGGTCAGCCGCCGAAGGTTGATCTGGCTCTGGAGCGTCAGCTGGGTGACATGCTGGTGAACATGTCTCGTGACGGCATGATTGATGCCGCGCACGACGTGTCTGCTGGTGGTCTGGCTGCGGCTCTGTCGGAGGCTTGCCTGCGTTTCAACACCGGTGCCCGCATTGGTCTGGGTGAGGTTGCTGAGCGTGACGGCATGGACCTGTTCACTCTGCTGTTCTCGGAGTCCCTGGGCCGCGTTGTGGTTTCGGTTCCGCGTTCTGAGGAGGTGCGCTTCAAGGATATGTGCACCGCTCGCCAGTTCCCCTTCGCACGTATTGGTGTGGTGGATGCTGCGTCGAACGCTCTGGACTTCCAGGATGAGGTTTCCATTGACCTGGATGAGCTGCGTGCAGCTCACGAGGGTACTCTCGCTTCTTACTTCGGTGAGGTTGCGAAAGCAGTTCGCGGTAGCCGTCCTTGAAGACCTTGGGCTTGGGCAGTTCGGTGAAGCGGTACATGCTCAGTGCTTCTGCGGGGATGCCGTAGTGGCGGGTGACGAGCGCTGCGACTGCCTGGCCGCCGGAGAGGTCGCCGAGGTAGCGCAGGTAGTGGTGTGCGAGGTAGCGTTCGGGGGAGTTGATGGTGGCGCGGATACGCTCTACGTATTCTGCGGTTGCGGGCAGGGGCGCGTCGATGTCGCCTTCCTGGCCGAGTGCGCGGATGTCTGCACGGATGTATTCTGCGCGGTCGAGGCCGGGGTGGGTGAAGGGTTCGGTGATGGGGCTGGGTTCTGCGCGGTAGTGTTCGGAGACTGCTTCGAGTGCTTCGTAGATGTGCACGTACTGGTTGATGAGGCGCAGGTATGCCTCGGTGTTGAGGGAGCCGCCCATGAGGTCTTCCATGAAGGTGGAGTGTTCGGCGTTGTCGTGGACGTGCTTGGTGCTTTCCTTCAGGCGTGCGGAGAAGCGTTCCTGGGTGGTTTCGGGGGCGGTAATAGTCATGGTGAGTTCCTAAGGTGGCTTGTGGGTGAACAATAAATGTTTTAGTGACACCATGTCACCAAAACCTGTTAATGACATATTGTCACCAAAAACCAGTTTTGGCAATAGTTCTCATAAAAAATTTGCTAAGGTAAACCTTATGAACAAGTCACCCTAGGCATTAAGTTACACAAACATAGGCTAATAGGGCTAGACTTGATACGAACACCACAATCACAAAATTCAAGGAGACACCGAATGTCTACCCCCTCTCTCACCAAGCGCACTTGGGCGTTCTTGGCTTCGGCAACCATCGGCCTCAGCGGCGTCGCCGGCGTACCCGCAGCCTTCGCAGCTGAAACCAACTCCCACGTCAGCGCCGGTGAGGTAACCGCAGCCTCAGAGCAGAGCCTGCAGGACGTCACCGTCAATTGGGGCCTGAAGAAGTCCTTCCGCTCCTACATCAACGGTCCCTTCTCCCAGGGCTCCCAGGAACTGACCGGCGTCACCACCAACGAAGACGGCTCCTACCACTTCACCTCCGCCGAAGGCACCGTAGCCAACGGCGAATACTCGGTCACCTTCACCGGCTCCTCGATTCACTACACTGCTCACCACGGCCTGCTGGAAGTCATCATCTCCGACCTCTCCGTCACCATTAAGGACGGCGTGGGCACCGTGCGCGCCAACGTTCAGTCGCGCCCCTACAACGGCAACACCACCCCGAACGACCTGGTCGAAACCAAGAACATGACCCTCGGTACTTTCAACGCCTCCGGTCTGAAGGTTGAGGGTAACACCATCACCCTGCCCAGCGTTGACGAGGAAAACGGCACCCGCGTCAAGCTTTCCGAAGAGGCAACCGGCGCCTTCGCGGGCTTCTACAAGGCAGGTCAGGAGCTGGATGCACTCGGCTTCTCCGCAACCATGCACTCGGCTTCTCCGCAACCATCGTGACCAAGGAAGCACCCGCGCCGAGCCCTGAGCCCAGCACTGAACCCAGCGCCGAGCCGACTGCTGCGCCGACTGCCGAGCCCTCCTTCGCACCGACCAGCGAGGCACCCAAGCCCGCCGAGCCCACTTCTGCCGCACCGAGCGCAGCCCCCACCTCCGCGGCGCCTTCCTCCCCCGCTGCAACCACCGAGCCCAAGCGTGAAGAAAAGGTCACTGGCAACGTCGTCGAGTCCGGCACCCTCAGCTGGGATATCCGCGAGTCCTTCCTGAAGTACCTGACCGGCTTCGCGCACGGCTCCGTGAACGTTGAGGGCATGGAGAAGACCGCAGCTGGCGGCTTCAAGTACACTCAGGCATCCGGCGTGTACAACCCCGAGACCAAGACCGGTCAGATCAACTTCGCGGGCACCGCAGAGTTCACCGGCCACAACGGTCAGCTCAAGAGCACCATCAAGAACATGCGCCTGGTCGTCGTCAACGGCAAGGGCACCCTGGTCGCTGACGTTGACGCGCTGACCCGCGACGGCAAGTCCGTTTCTAAGACCGGCCTGGCTATCGCCGAGGTAGACCTCTCCGGCGCGAGCGTGAAGGACGGCGTCTTCTCGGCGCAGAACGCAGCAGTCGCGCTCACCGCTGAAGGTTCTGACGTGCTCTTCGCGGGCCAGTACCGCGGTGCCGACAACGCCATGGCACCGCTGAGCTTCTCCGTAAAGCTCAGCGAGCAGACCGCGGAGAACACCGTTGAGGTTCCCCGCGTCTCTGAGAACAAGTCCTCCGATAACAAGGGTTCTGAGAACGGCTCCTCCGATAACAGCTCCTCGAACACCTCCGGTAACTCCGGCACTAACGGCTCCGGTTCTGGCGGTTCGGCAGGCACCTCCGGCAGCGTTTCTAACGGCGGTTCCTCCTCGAACGGTTCTGTCAGCAACAACCCGGCACAGCCGGTCTGCGTACCCGTCACCCGCACCCGCGAGGTGCAGGAGCAGGGCGCATCCGACGGCACCATTAAGAGCGCAAACCTTGGCTGGGGCGTGCGTGATTCCTTCCGCAACTACGTGCGCGGCGGCATCGCGAACGGTAGCTGGGAGCTGAACGGCACCTCCTACTCTTCGGATGCGTTCAACTGGTCTAACGGCACCGGCACCTTCAAGAACGGTAAGGGTTCCATCTCCTTCAGCGGTTCGGTTCGTTTCACCGGTCACCACGGCATTCTGGACACCACCATTGCGAACCCGCGCCTTGAGATTAACGGCAATTCCGGCACTCTCTACGCGACCATGAACAGCAATGATCCCTCCGGCAAGGCAACTAACTACGGTGAGGTGGCACTGCTGAAGGTGGATCTTTCGGGTCTGCAGAGCTCCGCTGACGCTGTGAGCGTCAACGGTGCGGCAACCACCCTGACCGCTGAGGGCGCGAAGGCGTTCGCTGGCTTCTACGACGCCGGTAAGGACATGGCTCCGCTGAGCTTCTCCGCGGCGATTAACGGCGCGAAGACCACCACCAAGACCGTGTCCGAGACCGTCTACGAGGGTGAGGGTTGCGACCCGGTCACCGGTAAGCCTCTGGCTTCCACCGGCGCCTCCGGTGTTGAGGGCACCCTGGTTGCAGGCTTCATCGCTGTTGCAGCCGGCGCGGGTACCGTCGTGTACACTCGCCGCCGAAAGAAGGCATAACGGCACCTCACGAGGATGCCCACACTGTCGGCTCGCCTGTGAGACTCAATCACGAGGTTCACCGGTGAGCCGACACGGTCCGTGCGGGGGTGCAGATTTTCACTGCACCCCCGCTTCAGATGCCAGGTTTTACCCCGGCGCCTACCCCAGTTTTCCTAACTCCCTTTTTTCTGTGAGACGACGATGTTTTCTTCCCTTTCTTCTTCTGCCCTGAACCGCCGCGATGCAGTGAAGTATGCGGCATTCTCCATCACTTCCGCGTTCCTGCTGAGCTCTTGCGGTGTGGGTACTCAGAACCCGGCCGCTTCTTCAAGTGCTTCGCAGGCTGTGGTGGATGAGCAGAGCACCCGCACCGTTTTGGAGAACCTTGCCGATCAGTTGCGTTCTTCTATTGCCCCTGATCAGAAGGCTCTGCGCGGCCCCAATAGCGCCGCAGATACCCCCGAAATTCAGCCGATGGTCGATACCCCCACTCCGGCTTTCCCGGTGACGTTCAAGGATTTCAACGGCACCGAGGTGACCGTTAAGTCCGCTGACCGTGTGCTGGCACTGGACCTGTACGGCACTCTGGCTCAGCAGATGATTGCGCTGGGTCTGGGCGGTCGTCTGGTTGGCCGTGTCACCTCCTCGACGGAGCAGTCTCTGGCTCATCTGCCGCTGGTGACCCAGAACGGTCACGACCTGAACGCTGAGGCGATTCTGGCGACCTCCCCGGACCTGGTGCTGTGGGATAAGAGCAACGGCCCGATTGAGATCGTGGATCAGCTGCGCGCTGCGGGCGTGACCGTGGTGGTCTTCGATCATGAGCGTCGTATGGATAAGATCATTCCGCAGCTCAAGGCTGTTGCGCAGGCGCTGGGTGTCCCGGAGGCGGGCGAGCAGGTTGCTGCCCGCGTGCAGAAGGACCTGGATTATGCTCTGCAGGTGCTCAAGGACGTCGCCCCGAAGGGTGCACAGCAGGTGTCGTTCGCGTTCTTGTACGTGCGCGGTACCGCTGGTGTGTTCTTCGTGCTCGGCAAGGGTTCGGGCGCTGACGATTTGATTCAGGCTATTGGCGGCAAGGACGTGGCCTCTGAGCAGAACGCGACGAACATTATTCCGGCGACCAGTGAGGCGCTGGTGAAGCTGAACCCGGACGTCATTCTGACCATGAGCGGCGGCATTAAATCCACCGGCGGTTTGGATGGTTTCTTGGCTCGCCCGGGTGTGGGTGAGACGAATGCCGGTAAGAATAAGCGCATTATCGATATGGGTGACGGCCAGATTCTGTCCTATGGCCCGAATACTCCGGCAGTGTTGCTCTCGCTCGCTAAGGCTGCGTACTCCACTCCTGCGGGGGGCCAGTAGTGGCTGCCGTGAAGAGTGCGGCGGGTGCGCGGGATTATCGTGCTTCGCGTCGGCGTCGTGCCGGTCTGACGTTTACGTTTTTGGCGGTGGCACTGTGCGTTGTGATGGTGCTGTCTGCGGGTTTGGGTCAGTACAATATCCCGACTGATCAGGTGGTTGCTTCTGTGGGCCGCCGCCTGGGTCTTGCGCCGGAGAACCCGGCGATGCAGCTGGCGGATAGCACTCTGTGGAATATCCGTTTCCCGCGTGTGCTGTTGGGCGTGCTGGTGGGTGCCGCTTTGGGTACTTCCGGTGCGGTGATGCAGTCGGTGTTTGGTAACCCGTTGGCTGAGCCGGGCGTGATTGGTGTTTCCTCGGGTGCGGCGGTTGGCGCGTGTTTGTCGATTGTGTTGAACCTGCAGTTCTTCGGTATTTTCACGACTCCTGCATTCGCGTTTGTGGGTGCGTTGGCGGCTACTGCGCTGGTGTATTTCCTGTCGCGTTCTTCGGGTCGTGCGAAGGTCCTGTCGATGATTTTGACGGGTATTGCGGTGACCGCGGTGGCGAATGCGATTATTGCGTTCCTCATGTTCATTGCTGATACGACGAGCCGCGATCAGATTGTGTTCTGGCAGATGGGTTCGCTGAACGGCGCCACGTGGAAGGCTGTTGCGAGCGTGTGGCCGGTTATTCTGATTGGCTTGGTGGCGTGTTTTGTGATGGCTTCTTCGCTGGATGTTCTGGCGTTGGGTGAGCGTGCGGCGCAGCATTCGGGCGTGAACGTGGAGCGTCTGCGTGCGGTGTCTATTGCGGCGACGGCTTTGTTGACGGGTGCTGCGGTGGCGTATGCGGGCATTATTGCGTTTATTGGCCTGATTATTCCTCACCTGTTGCGCATGATTTTGGGTCCGTCGAATCGTGTGTTGTTGCCGGCTTCGGCATTGGGTGGCGCGCTGTTGATTGCGCTGTCTGATTTGGGTGCGCGTACGCTGGTGCCTTTTGCTGATTTGCCGATTGGTATTTTTACGGCTTTGGTGGGCGGCCCGACGTTCTTCGTGTTGTTGCGTCGTTCCCTGGGTCAGGGCGGAGGTGCTTCGTGAGTGAGTTGTTGAGCTTGTCCGGTGTGTGTTTTAACGCTGGTGGGCGTCAGATTTTGAATGATGTGTCTCTGTCTGTTGCTGCGGGCGAGGTTGTGTCGCTGATTGGCCCCAATGGTGCCGGTAAGTCGACTCTGTTGGGTGTGATTGCTGGTGATATTGCGCCCAGTAGCGGTGAGATTCTGTTGGATGGCACCCCGCTGGGTTCGATTCCTGCCCGTCAGATGGCACGTCAGCGTGCGATGCTGTTACAGAAGTTGAATGTGGCGTTTTCGTACACGGTGCATGAGGTGGTTCAGATGGGCCGCACCCCGTGGAAGGGTACGGAGCGCGCTGAAGAGGATGACTCCGTGGTTGCTTCGATGATGGAGCGTACGTCGGTAACTCATTTGTCGGATCGCGATATTACGACTCTGTCCGGTGGTGAGAGTGGTCGTGCTCATTTGGCGCGTGTGTTTGCTCAGCAGACTCCGCTGATTCTTTTGGATGAGCCGACTGCGGCATTGGATATTACGCATCAGGAACAGACGTTGCGGGTGAGCCGTGAGTTGGCTGCTGAGGGTGCTGCAGTGTTGACGGTGCTTCATGATCTGGATGTGGCGGCTGCGTATTCTGACCGTATGGTGTTGTTGCGTGGTGGTGAGGTGGTTGCTTCGGGCGCCCCTGAGCAGGTGTGTTCGGCGGAGTTGTTGTCTGAGGTGTATCAGCATCCGATTGAGGTGTTGAGGCATCCGGTGACGAATCGTTTGTTGATTCTGCCGGAACGCTGATTCTGCCAGAACGCTGAGTCTGCTAGCGCGCTGATTTTACGGGGCGTTAGCGAACCATCCCGCAAACACTTTCCACCTCAAAATATGCCAGTATTTGCATATATTAAATCTCCGTTCTGGAATGGCTGTAAATATCAGCTCATTACAGGGCGGAGATTATCTTTATCCCCTCCTGCACGGATACACTGAAAGGTAGTGTCCGCAATACTGAACTCTATTCAGTTCAGCATTCCATCCATTCGAGAAAGAGACCCCCGCATGGATCCTCAGCAGAAAACGGTAGCGCCTGCCGTTGCCGGCTACATTCCCGAATATTCTGAAACACCGCATAGCGGATCTTTCGATATTGCCCAGCACGGTTTGAGTAGCGATGATGTTGCTCGCCTGACTGCTGAAGGTAGGGTCAATACCCAGAACAATAAGTCTTCTCGCACGCTGTGGAGCATTATGCGTGCGCACCTGTTCACGGTCTTCAACTTTGTGTTGGGTGCCTGTGGTGCCGTGGTGATCATGTACCAGCGTTGGGCTGATCTGCTCTTCCTGGGGGCTGTTATCGCTAACGTGGTGATTGGTTTTGTGCAGGAGTACAAGGCGAAGCTTGAGCTGGACCGCATCTCCCTGCTGGACCGCTCCCCCGCTACTGCCGTGCGTGACGGTAAGAGCGTTGAGGTTCCGATGGAGCAGCTGGTTGAGGGTGACGTTGTCATCCTCAAGCGCGGCGATCAGGTTCCCGCGGATGCTGTTGTACTCACCTCCGATTCTTTGGAGCTGGACGAGTCCCTGCTGACCGGTGAGAACGACCCGATTGCTAAGCGCCCCGGCGATATGGTGCTGTCGGCGTCGAGTGTACTGGGTGGTACCGGCCGCGTCCTGCTCTCTCACGTGGGTGCTAATTCTCGTGCAAGCAAGATTTCTGATGAGGCGCGTCAGTTCTCGCGTATTCAGTCTGAGCTGCGTGATGCGTTGAACCGTGTGGTCCGCTGGATTACGGTGGGCCTTGCGGTCATTATTCCTGTGGTGTCGTGGGGTCAGATTCAGGCGGCTGGTGGCCTGGAGACCGTGCAGCAGAACCACCTGTGGGAGCAGGTTTCTATTGCTGTGGTGTCCTCGGTTGCTTCGATGATTCCGCAGGGTCTGGCGCTGATGACTACTCTGGCGTTTGCGGCGGCGGCTGTGGCGCTGGGTCGTAAGCACAACATCCTGGTGCAGGAGCAGCCTGCGGTTGAGGTTCTGGCTCGTGTGGATGTGGTCTGCTTTGATAAGACCGGCACCCTGACTGAGGGTGGCGTGATTTTTGATTCGGTGCGCCCGCTGGACACCGTTGCTGAGGCTGAGGGCCCGGATGCTGACTCGGCGGAGCACACTTCCTGGCGTGCTTCTCTGCCTGCCGGTTGGAATGAGGCGCTGGCGTGGTTTGGTCACGATGAGAACGCGAACCCGACCGCTGCGGCTCTGACCGGTGGTTTCCCGGATGCTTCCTCAGCGTCGGTGAGCGGTATTGTGCCGTTCTCCTCGGCTCTGCGTTTTAGCGCGATTGAGTTTAAGGATTCGGGCGCGTGGCTTCTGGGTGCTCCGGAGGCGCTTCTCGCCAAGGGCACCGCTGAGCGTGAGCGTGCCGCTGAGCTGGCGGCGCTGGGTCTGCGCACGATGGTTTTGGCGCATGCTTCTGCGGTGGTTCGCAATGAGAAGGATGAGCCGATTCAGAAGATCCCGTCGGATGCTACCCCGGTTCTGTTCGTGATTTTCCGTGAGAATGTGCGAGCGGATGCGCCTGAAATTGTGGAGTATTTCCACCGTCAGGGTGTGACTCTGAAGGTCTTCTCGGGTGATAACCCGTTCACTGTGGCTGCAGCTGCGAAGACTGCGGGCATGGATACTTCTGCGGGCGCGGTTGATGCGTCGACCCTGCCTGAGGACGGTCCGGAGCTTGCTGAGGCTGCGGCTACTCACAATATTTTCGGTCGTGTGTCGCCCGAGCAGAAGAAGAACATGGTGATTGCTCTGAAGGAGCGCGGCCATGTGGTGGCGATGACCGGTGACGGCATTAACGATGCTCTGGCGCTTAAGCATGCAAGCTTGGGTATTGCGATGGGTAACGCTGCTCCTGCGACGAAGGCTGTTTCTCGCCTGGTTCTGCTGGATGGTAAGTTCTCGTCTCTGCCGGCTGCGCTGGAGCAGGGCCGTCAGGTCATTACGAACATTGAGATGGTGGCGAACCTGTTCTTGACGAAGACTGGTTTCGCGATTCTTCTGGGTGTTCTGTTCAGTATTTTCGGTTTGACCTTCCCGTTCTTGCCGCGTCAGTACTCGACTGCGGACTTCTTGATTGTGGGTGCGTCGTCCTTCGCATTGACTCTGTTGCCGAATTCGCGCCGTTACGTGCCGGGCTTCTTGCGCCGCGTGCTGAATTACACGGTTCCGAACTCGATTATTGTGGTTGCGATGCTGTTGGCGGTGACGTTCACGGCTCGCGGCATGGGTGTTGAGGATATCCGTCAGATTCAGACGGCTTCGTTCATTACCCTGGTGATGATGGGTCTGTGGAACTTGGCTGCGGTGGCTCGTCCGTTCAACCGTGCTCGTGTTCTGCTCTTTGGTGCGTTGCTTGCGGTGTTCTTCGCGGCGTTGTTCGTGCCGATTCTGGTGGAGTACCACCAGTTCGTTACTGTGCTTCCGCATCTGCTGTGGACGGCTCTGGGCGCCGGTGCTCTGGGTGCCGCGCTGATTGAGGTGAATGCGCATCGTAACCGCCGTTGGCAGAAGCGTAATTACCCTGAGCTGGAGGTTGCTCCGCTGAATTTCTTCCCGGCTAAGTAGTTAGTCGGAAAGGTAGCTGCTTCGGTAGCGTGTGGGCCCCGTATCCTGTGGATGCGGGGCCCTTTCGTGTCTTCGCAAGCATCCCCTCCGTAGTGTTCCGGAACCAGCCGGAGTACTCCTACTAGCAGCACCAAAGGTGTGTCTCAGCTATCACTTGGGTGAAACATTTAACAGCTTCTGATAGCTTTTGCCTCTCACCTTGCTCTTAACCTGGGAAAACCCTTAGAGTTACAGGGAACTATTTGAGAAGGGAAACCTTCTTCAGGGTTGTTACTGGTTTGGCAGGCAAGACCTGAGTTACTCAACACCGTATGGGACGGCAGCATATATCTGCCGAGAATCCCCTCTATTTGCTGTACCGAAGCTCCATAGTGGGCACGAGTGTAGTGCTTCCGGTGGTCGAGAGACTCGGGTCTTTTGTGTTTTCTGGCCGTGTTTTCCGGGGCTTTTTCGGCCACCGCAACGTCAGGTAGGCACAGCCTCCGGCAACAACCGTATAGACATTGACCGCATATCTAAGGAAGTATCGTGAATAACCGCGAACTTGGCGAGAAGATTCTTGACGGCCTGGGTGGCCCCGAGAACATCGCGCACATTACTCACTGTGC
>QWCW01000839.1_pt1 | contig 13232 bp, 9 predicted proteins | sample 1972691 | NCBI WGS metagenome assembly QWCW01 (sample SAMN09866698, study PRJNA288562) | Human oral metagenome isolate pre2_saliva, whole genome shotgun sequencing... | reverse complement strand
TGTTTATTCACTCCTTAGGTGTTAGTGCCCCGCTTCTTCTAATGCGAGGCGGGTTAGTTTGAAAGTTTTGGAGGCGGTCGGTGCTGCGCGTGCCGCCCCGTGTGGGGTGGTCTGCGCGGCTCCCTTGAGCCTCATGTACTCAAGTATGCACCCTCTCAGAGGGCGTGTCAATAGGGTTGAGCGAACTTTACTCAACTTTTTTGTGCGGAGGGGCGTGAGGGGTGGGGTTTTCAGGGTCCCGAGGCGGTGTTTTGCGGGCGATTTTGAGGTGGCGGCGAGGCGCGAATGGGGCGTTTTACCGCGGAATTCCGGGGGTTTTGGATGGCGCGAGGGTGCGGTGCGGCGATTCAGCGCACGGCGGACATGGGCGGGCTAACTGGGCGAAAAAATTTTTTAAAAAATTAAAAAAAGGGGCGAATAAACCTAAAAATTGGGGTGCGAGAGGTGCCGAAAGGTGGTCCGAGGGCACCTTATATAGGGCCTGCGGGGGTGGTTTTTAGGTCTGGACATTAGCCTTCTAGCAGCACTGCTAGAGCCGGGGTGAGACGTCAGAGGTTCACTCCTCTTATATATAGAGGACCTATTTATGAGCTCCATCGCTCGCTTTATGGAGGCGTCTCCGCTTGTCCGACCCGCAATTCTCCAACCTTCACCTGTGGCTTGAGAACCCCCGCCTGCCGTATCCTGGTTACGACCATATCCTCTCAAAGCAGATAGGAGAATCCCGTGTCAGAGCAAGACACTTCAGGAGCTCACGTAAACGCTACCCCACCCGACAAAAACAACTCTCAAGAAATATTCAAATCATCGAATAAATTAAGATTCAGCTTGCTTTTTATTTCAATAATTATCAGCATTCTAATTGCCCCTTCTTTCCGTACTGATAATATCATTAACATATGCGTTTTCTTTGCAACATTCACAGTCCTTATATATGCCTCCATTGATGCATTCATATACCTACAAAAAGATTCCCCATCAAACACTATAGTAAAAAAATCACGCAGACCAATAACAGTAGTTCGACACGATTTCAAAATATACAACTCCCCTAAGCCAAAACCCAAAAAGCCGAATAGGGTAAAAATAATTACAACTGCTTCAGTTTTATTGATATCACTTATTTTAACTCTATCTTGGAATTTCATTACGGGATTTATTCAATTCATCTTGGATTTTGCAGAAAAATATAAGCCCATATCTATTTCAGTATCACTAACTTTACTGACAACATTTATTCTTTTTATCCTCCCGAGGATATTCATAAAGTTGCAGCAAGTTATTGTAAAACTTACAAATAAATATTTTATATCATCACTCACATGCTTTGCGCTCGTGGGTGCCTTGTCGGCGTTATTAATACCAAGTTACACAGATTGGTTTAGAAATCCAGAATCTAGCACTACCCAACAATCTGCCACTGCAGAAAATAAAAATAATCCGCAGGAGTCATCCACCTCTACAAATTCTTCTAATAGCAATAAAGCCGCAGAAGTGGAACAAAAAACAACTTCCGATATAAGACTTCACATCCTGTATCTCACTGGTGGAATTATTGCCATCCTCAGTCTTATTGAAACAAATCGTAAGAATACTCTAGAACACTCCCGTCAGACCCATGCCGCTCGTCGAGACAGATACATTGAAGCTGTCGACAAGCTTTCAAGTGGGGACGCCCCCGTCCGACTTGGCGGAGTATACACATTGATTGCTCTCATTGATGAATGGTTAACTGATGAGAATTTAACAAAAAATATTCGCGAGCGTGAATGTCAAGTTATCATTAATAACTTATGCGCATATATCCGTTCGCCATTCCCTCTTGCGGAAAAGGCTGAAATCTTTACGAAAATCAACAAATCTCAGCATCCCGCCCCCTCGAAAAAAAATAAACATATAAAAACCAATAAACTGTTTAGTGACAATATGATTAAATTCATAGAAGAAAAAGAAATACGCCAGACTATCTTCAAGGAACTATCCACAAGAATTACTGACGAAAATAACAGTCCTAGGAAAGAATTTGAATCTTTCATTTTTAATTTTGAAGGTTCTCCCATATTCTATTCCCTCAAAGGACTAAATTTTTTAAATGCAAATTTTTCTGGAGCCACTTTCTATGGCAAGGCAAACTTTTTCGACGCAAATTTCTTTGCAATATTAGAAAATAAAACGGATTTCACTGGATCCATTTTTACCGAATTTGCAGATTTTTCATTAGCTACCTTCTGGGGAAGAGCGAAGTTCATTGGGGCAGATTTCCAAAAAGATGCCGATTTTAATAGCTGCCATTTTGAAAAAACACGTCATTCTCACGATGATGGGACTTTCAGTGGAGTCACGACGATAGCCATAGGGTACTCATATATAGATTCACCCACGGATATCTATCGTCTCCCTTTGAGTTCTATGCCTTTTTATCGAGATAAAGATAATAACTATACAATGGATGGTATCGGCATGAGCGCAGTAACGTATGAAAACTATCTGCGACATCTAATGAGTCTAAAATTATTTAAATAATTAGGATATTAAAATATAAATTTAAATATTTTTATTCCAGTAGATACCCCGCCTGCACATCTCGTGCCGGCGGGGCTTCTTCTTTAACCAGCGCGAGCGCGCAAGGGCGGTGCGCTCCCCTATGCTGGATATAAGCCAGCACCGGAGCAGGAAGGGCACACCACCATGAACCTCAACAAACTCTTAACTGCGCTACGGCAACGCAAAAACACCCCGGCACGCAACCTGCAGGCTGAGCGGCGCGAACGCTACACGCACGCACTCGAACAATTCCTCGACGGGCAACCCGCCGTACGCCTCCGCGGGGCGTACACGCTCGCAAGCCTCATCGACGAATGGCTCACCGACACATCCCTTCCCGAGCAGGTACGCCGAGAAGAAGCCCAAGCCATCGTCGACGCGCTGACCGGGTGCATCCGCACGCCCTACCCCCTCGCGCAGAACCGGCTGGTCCTAGAATCAGACGAGGCACCCGAAGGCTACGAAGGCGACTTTACGCGCGATCAGGAGGCACTACGCGAAGAGCAGCTGGTGCGCCGCACCGTCTTCGTGGAACTCAGCCGCCGCCTCGCCGCGGTCACCGAGCGCAACGAAAAAGGTAACGGGGAAAGCCAGCGTACGGTGCCGTCGCTATCGCCGATGTGGGCTGATTTGCGCTTCGACTTTGGTGGTGCGCCCATTTTCTACCCGTTGCGGCAGCTGCACTTTCAGAACGCCGACTTCGCCTCCGCAACCTTCTACGGACAAGCGGATTTCTCCGGCGCAACTTTCCACGGTGACACCAGCTTTTCGGCGGCACAGTTCACCGCTGACGCATCCTTCAACAGCGCGAACTTCAACGACTGGGTGGGCTTCAGCGCCGCACACTTCGCGGGCGCGGCAGAGTTCAGCGGGGCACGCTTTGCAGACGCGGCAAGCTTCGCGACCGTAACCTTCACCGGCGAGGCTGACTTCTCAGACGCGGTCTTCTCGGCTGCGGCTGACTTCGCGGTATCCGCCTTCAAATCCGATGCCAACTTCTCGCGCTTGAACACCGCAGGCATAGCCAGCTTCGCGGCGGTCACCTTCGACGGAAAGGCAGTATTCACCGCCTCCACGTTCCACGATGAAGCGCACTTCGCCGCGTCGGTCTTCAACCGTCCGGCGGTGTTCTCCAAGTCGCTGCTTTGCGAGCGCGGCGGACTTTAGCGGGGCGTCCTTCACGCAGTACGAGGATTTTGGTGGGGCGCGGTTCGACGGCGACGCCACGTTCAGCCGGGCGTCTTTTATTGCACTTCCGAGGACGCGCTATGAGATGGACTTCCCGCAGGGAGCGAACTTCGGTAACGCGACCTTCGAGCAGGATGCCGACTTTAGTAAGGCGACGTTCACGGCGCATGTCGGCTTCTACAAGGCGACGTTCGCGCGGGAGGTGAGCTTCAACGGGGCGAGCTTTGAGGGCGCCTACTTCGCGGATGCGACGTTCGGTCAGCGGGCAGATTTCAGGCAGACTAGCTTCGCGTACGTTGAGCCGTCCTTTGAGGCTTTGGAGAGGCGTCTGCGGAGGGCACGGTTCTCGGCACAGGCGGATCCGCAGGATTACCTGTTCGAGGCGCGCCCGGAGAGCCCGCACGGCTTCAGCTGCGGCACGGCGGAGCTTCTTAATAGAACGTTCGTTCTCCCTATCGGCGCTGTGCTGTACGACCCGGATTCCTGGGACGAAGAGCAGCAGGAGTACACCCGCGTTAGTGAGCCTGCGCAGTAAAACCTAGCACTCCCCTACCAGCGGGGAAGCCCCCGAAGACCCCGCTTGCGCTGAGAACCAACCACTCAATATGCGGCCCTCAGAGTAAAGACTGAGTTAGGTTTGACAAAGCTATCACATTCAAGATTGAAGACGCCAAAGAGACGATACGACGTCCTTTACTTCAAAGAGGGCTAGGACAAGGAGTGGAACTTGGGGCCAGGGGAAAGAGGCTAGACTCACTTCTGCTGGCTATCGGGCACGATTACAACAGATATATGTCTACACACTAATCCAACATCCTGTGCCTTATGCATGGACGTGCTTCTCTCCATTATGCTGGAAAGGACCATCTGTTCAAAGCAAAGCAGGAGATACTTTATGTCTGAGCAAGACACTTCACTGAAATCAACCGATAATTCCGAGCCTACACCTTCCGAGATTCCAATCAGCTCGCAAGTAACGGGTAAACCAGACACTCACCGAGCGTTGATTCTTACGTTGCTTATTGCAATTCCCGCCACTTCTTGGATTATTTATTTAGTATTTTTCCGCGAATGGAATTCAAACCAATCGTTTCACTGGTTCCCTCTCTCCATCTTACTAACTATAATATCCGCAACTATATCTATTCTATGGATGAAGGAACCTTTCCACGTAAAAATTTCTACTTTTACCTCATGGATTTTTGGTATCGCCATCATTGGAGGAAGTATCGCTTTTCTATTACCTCTAGCGATAACAAATGATTTCGCTAAGGATGGTGAAGGCACCACACTACGCCAGATAATTATTTATGCTACAGGCGGTTTTCTCGGTGTTATAACTCTCGGTGAAACTCGCCGCAAAAATGATATAGAGAAATCTAAATTTGATGAACAAAATAATCAGTTTATAAAACAGCTAGAAGCACAAAGAAAGAATCTTGTAGATCAATTAAATTCCCAGGAAAATAACCTTAAGAAACAACTCAGTTCTCAGCTAAAATCTCAAAGAGAGCAACTTGCTGCCCAGAATGAAAAGGATGAGCGTGACCATATTCGTCAGGTGCATGCGGAGCGCCGGGCCCGTTACGCAAAAGCTATTGAGCAGCTTGCACACGATAAATCTGTAATTCGCTTAGGTGGTGTATACACCCTCGTAGGCCTCGTTGATGAATGGCTACTCGATGATACAAGCCTTGTTGACTCTAACAATGGAGAAAAAGAGGGACAAATCATCATCAACAATCTCTGCGCTTATATCCGTTCCCCTTTCCCACTTGCAGAGAAAAGAGAAAATATCGAGGCATCCGTTAATCCGGATATATATGAAGGAGACTTAAGCTCAGACAAGGTAAGGCTCCGCGAAGAACAAGAGATCCGTCAAAGTATTTTTTCAGAGATGAGCAAACGGCTAAGCACCGCGGAGGAGGCAGGTAAGTACGACTGCTCCATCGACACACACGATATAGAAATAACAAAGGGGCCGTGGAGCAACTTTAGTTTTTCATTCTCCGGATCACAATTATTCTACTCACTGGCCTCAATGAGTTTTGAAAATGCCGACTTCAAAAATATTACTTGCTATGGCGATACAAACTTTTCAAATAGCCATTTTTACACATATACAGATTTTTCCAAATCTATTTTCTACGGAAATTCAGACTTTACCAGAACACACTTTATTGATGCAGCAGACTTCTCCAACTCTGCATTCCATGGAGATTTAACATTTGAATATTCAAAATTCTCTTCAGATTCATTCGAACATATTGATTTCAGTAATTCAATATTTAAGGGCGAAGCAAATTTTGACTATGTGAAAACCACGGGACTACTACATTTCTCACATGCACAATTTTATGGCCCCGCCTACTTTGTTGAAACAAACGTAACCACATTAACTACACACAACGATTTATGGGAAAATAACCTAGACGAAGACACAGCAACCGATTCAGACTTTAATCATGTTCCTTTCTTTGCCGCAAAATTTAATAAACAGCATGAACACGCATTTGAGTTTGAACTAGAAGAAGATTATGTCCATCCATTGCATCCTGAATGGGCAGATGAAAATCGCTGGGAATATGTACCCATTGGATCTCGTTTATTTCAACCAGAAACACAGAAATGATACATTTATGAACTAAAATGCAGTCTAATTCCAACAGGGTTCATTATCTCCACATTCGAAGATAATGAACCCTGCGGTTTTTGAGATAAGTACAGAGTTCTGCGGAACGTCTTTTATGGGTGTTGCAGATTTCTGCGATGTGTCTTTCGTGAAGAGCCCACCGCTCTTCGTGGCGAAGAATGTTGAGTCGGGTGAGGTGTATCGGGCTCGGTTCGTTGCGCTGCCTACCAGTTCAGAGCCTGCCAATCAGGAGGCACATAGCTTGGCGGTGTATGAGGTCAGCCAGCCTATTCCGCTCGGTACGGCTATTCTGAACGGTGTAGGGTACCGTATCCCGGTTGGTACGGTGCTCTTTGATCCGGCGTCCTGGGATGAACGGTAGAAGGAGCACACGCGCCTGAGTGAGCCCGCGCAGTAAAACCTAGCTCTCCCCTGCAGTCGGGGAAGCTCCCCCCACACACGCACAGACCCCGCCCGTGCATCCAGCGCTGGCGGGGTTCTTGCTTTTGACCAGCAACCGCCCAAGCCCAGCAGCTTTACCTTATGCTGAGTATGACCCGCCCCTTTCAACGATGACAGGAGAACCACATGCATCTGGCCCCCAGCACCGCGTGGGCTTGGCTGATAGCTTGCGCAGTCGTCATTCTGCTTTTCCCGCTCGCCGCGCAGTTCGGCAACCTCAAAGGGAAGCTGTCTAGCTTCCGCACCTGGGTTTGGGCTATCGCGCTCTTGGGCATTGTCGCGGCGGGTTTTATGCCTTTCACCTTTGATACTGACATCGCCAATTTTGAGGTTCAGCCGTTCATTTTCTTCATCACCGGCACCCTGCTGGGTGTTCTCTTTCTTGGGGAGTTCCACCGCATGAACACCCAGAAAAAGCTGAAACACCCCCAGCGGGTGCACGCAGAGCGCCGTACCCGTTACAGCAAGGCAGTTGAGCATCTGGCGTATCCGAATCCGGCAGTTCGTGCGAGTGCCATCAGCACGCTTGCGGGTCTGGTGGATGAGTGGCTCGCTGACGAGCAGCTCAGCGTTGAGGAGGGGCAGAAGGAAGGGCAGGTCATCGTCAATACCCTCTGCGCGTATGTGCGTTCGCCGTTCGCGCGGGCGTTCAAGGCAGAAGCTTTTGAATCCGATACGCCGCCCGCTAACTATGCGGGTGATTTCGCTACGGATCTGGCGGCTTTTCGTGGTGAGCAGGATGTTCGCCGCAGCGTCTTCGTTGAGATGAGCAAGCGCAGCAGCACCCTGACCGAAAATGAGAAGGGTGAGGTGGTTGTTGTCCCCGGCGCGTGGAGCGGCTTTGAGTTCGATTTCAGCCGGGCGGTCGTCTTCTACCCTCTGGACGGTCTGACGATTGAGAACGCCAATTTCTCTGCGGCGAGGTTCTGCAACGGTTCAGATTTCAGCGGGGTAGCTTTTGTGGGCGATGCGAACTTTACCCGGGCGGTCTTTGACCAGGATGCGCGTTTTAGCGACGTAACTTTCCTGGGAACGGCGGACTTTAGTAACGCGCGCTTTGCTGGTGATGCATTCTTCCGCTGGGTGACATTCAATGCTAATGCTGACTTCCGCGAGGCTTCTTTTGGAGGGCACGCTGACTTCCGCGATACTGCATTTACGGCGGATGCGGGCTTTAGCGGTGCTTCCTTCGAGGGGAACGCTGGGTTCTTTAGGTCGTCTTTTGGCGGTAATGCAAGCTTCTTCAGGACCGATTTTACGGGAGTTGCGGAGTTCCGTGAGGCGGTCTTTGAGGGGCATGCCGGGTTTAACGCGGCAACCTTCTGCGGGGATACGCACTTTAGCCGGGCTACGTTTGAGGGGCTCGCTGGGTTCCGTGATGCGGCATTTGAGGCAGGCGCGGAGTTCTATGGCGCGTCCTTTATGGGCGTTGCAGATTTCTGCGAGGTGTCTTTCGTGAAGAGCCCGCCAGCCTTCGCTGTTGAGGATGCTGACTCGGGCGAGATGCGCCGGGCGAGATGCGCTATGCTGCCTGCTGGTCAGGAGGCGCATAATTTCGCGGTGTACGAGGGCAGCCAGCCTATTCCGCTGGGTACCGCCGGGCTGAACGGTGTAGGGTACCGTATCCCGGTCGGGGCGGTGCTATTCGACCCGGATTCCTGGGATGCACGGCAGAAGGAGTACACGCGCCTGAGTGAGCCCGCGCAGTAACTATGTGAAGGCCCCGCCACGTTGAACGTGTGGTGGGGTCCTTCGTGCACGTAGTGGACACCACCGAGCAGCAACGTCGAAAATAAAAACGGCGCGAAAAACCCCGCTTGAGCGAGTATGCTCTAGCGGGGTTTTTTCGATTCTTAGCTACTCGGATTTTGTTTATTGCTTTCCAGTGGTATTACGCCATGTCGGAGATAAATAAAACTTAAATTGGGTAGCAAAAATTCGCGGAATAGTTGTCATCTGCTAAAATCAGCAGTGACAACGCAATTCCGCGTTGCCTATAACCCTCTAATCAATCAGAGAGGAGGTGAATTATATGTCCAAGCATTTTTGGATGGTTATCGAACGGGGCAGCTATCTGGCTACCCTGTTCATCGGTCTCGTAGAGATGTGTGAATTCTTTACTTAGCATCTCTTCTAGAGCAATATTTAGTGGGATCGCTGGCAATATTGGCATGTGGCTGGCGGTCCCACTTTCATTTTACTGTCATTGTATATAAGGACAAGCCCTACACACGTGACCGTATACCTAATAATGTAGCGCATTTCTTAAGACATAACAACACGACAATATTAATTACGTAGCCATTGCACCCATCGCGAGAAACAATATCGGTCATTTTGAGAACTTCCAATCTTCAGTGTTTGCTACATCCGCGGAGAAACCCCACCTGCGTCTCTCAAGCAGGCTGACCCCTCATTATTGACTGAGCGCGACTCACGGCGAGTAGCTTTACCCTATGCTGGAAGGTAAACGTTCCTATCAGAGAGGACAGGAGAACCTAGTGCCCAGCAATAACGCACCATCCGCTCCAGAGAACCCGGCAATCGCGAAAGCTCAGGAGAATCCTTGGTATATCCAGCACTTTATTAAGCTCCTCATTGGCTTTGGTCTGGGCGGCGGTGCAGTTGCAATTCTGTTGCCTTGGATGCTGTGGTTGCTCTGCGGCATGAGCTCGGGTAGTTCAGATCAGCTGCGTTTGCATCTTCTGTACGTCACTGGCGGCATTATTGCGGTTCTGACTCTTCTGCAGACTAATTGGAAGAACCAGGGTGACCGTCTCAAAATTGACGCAGATATCAAGAAGAATGAGCAAGACGCGGAGAAGAACGAGCGCGACCATATCCGCCAGGTTCATGCAGAGCGTCGTAGCCGCTACACCAAGGCTGTCGAGCAGCTAGCTGACGAGAAAGCGACTGTCCGTCTGGGCGGTATCTATACCCTTGTTGGCTTAGTCGATGAGTGGCTTGCCGATGAGAGTCTTCAGGAAGAAAGCGACCGGTTCAAGGAAGGGCAAGTTATTGTCAATAGCCTCTGTTCCTATATTCGCTCGCCCTTCCCTCTGGCGTTAAAAGCAGAGATGTTTGAGGGCGATTCAGAGCCTGATGACTATGAAGGAGATTTCTCCAAAGACCAGGCAGCATTTCGCGAAGAACAGGATGTGCGCCGCACTGTCTTTGTTGAGATAAGCAAGCGCAGTAGCACCCTTGCCGAAAGCGAGAAGGGCGAGGTGACCGTCACCTCCAGCGCATGGAGTAGCTTTGAGTTCGATTTCAGCCGGGCACCCATTTTCTATCCCTTAAAAAATCTCACCATTGAACAAGGTAATTTTGCCTCCACCCGATTCTACGGAAAGGCAGATTTCTGGGGTGCAAAGTTCATCAGAGACGCAGATTTCAGGAACACGAAGTTCACCAGAGACGCTGACTTCTGGGGTGCGGAGTTCGCAGGAAACGCAGACTTCCAATACGCGGAGTTCGCCGGATACGCTGGCTTCGGGAAGGCGAAGTTCACCGGCTACATAAGCTTCGGCGGCGCGGAGTTCACCGGCAACATAAGCTTCGGCGGCGCGGAGTTCACCGGCAACATAAGCTTCAGGGGTGCGGAGTTTACCGGAAACGCAGACTTCGGAGACGCATACCTCGGGAACGTGAAGTTCGTCGGAGATGCAGACTTCGGGAACGCGAAATTCACCAGAGATGCATACTTCCGGAACGCGAAGTTCGTCGGAGACGCAGACTTCGGGAACACGAAGTTCACCAGAAATGCAGACTTCCAGTATGCGAAGTTCACCAGAAATGCAGACTTCTGGGAAGCGGAGTTCACCGGAGACACAGATTTCTGGGAAGCGGAGTTCATCGGAAATGCGCATTTCCTGGGTGCGAAGCTCATCGGAAATGCGCACTTCCTGGGTGCGAAGTTCACCGGAAACGCAGATTTCGGGAACACGAAGTTCACCGGAAACGCAGGCTTCGGGAACGCAAAGTTCACCCGAAACGCGCATTTCCTGGGTGCAAAGTTCACCGGAAACGCAGATTTCGGGAACACGAAGTTCACCGGAAACGCATACTTCCTGGGTGCAAAGTTCACCGGAAACGCAGATTTCGAGAACGCAAAGTTCACCGGATACGTAGGCTTCAATGGCTCATATTTCGGACAGAATGCACCCACATTTGCAGGCATCTCCGGCGCTGCCAAGTTCTCTGCACAGGTGGATCCGCAGGACTACGTTTTCACAGTCCGTGAAGGTAGCAAAGCTATCAAATGTGGAACGGCTACACTTCTCGGCAAGTCATTCATAATCCCCCTTGGAACGGTACTCTTCGGCCCCAGTTCGAGAGGTAAGAACAGCAGAACCAGCGAGCCAGCAAAGCCGCTAGATAACTCCAACAACGGCGAAGATGACAACCCCGAATAGGAATCATCTCCAGAAGGCTCTGCCAGCCTTATGTTGGCGGGGTCTTCGGTTTTGACCAGACACAACCCATGGCAAGCAGATTTACTTTATGCTGAAAACTGAGTAGCCCTATCAGCGAAGGCTGGAGATAGAAACATGAATAAATCGAACGAGGCTCCCGGTGGGCCTTCCCTGCGTCACAGCTGGTGGAGCAGAAACTGGTTTTACACAGCTCTTATCTCGATAGCTGTTATCGGGTCTTTCTGCGCTTTCTGCCTTCCCCTGCTCATCTCAGAACCATTCAGCGCTGGCGATAGCGTAGCGGCGCTCCGCCATGCCATCCTGGCAGCTACCGGCGGCGTCCTAGCGATGCTTACCCTCTGGGAAAACCGACGCAAAAATTTGCAAGAAAAAGACAAAAACGACATTGACCACACCCGACAAGTTAAAGCTGAACGTCGTAGCCGCTACGCCAAAGCAATTGAACAGCTAGCTGATGATAAATCTACTGTCCGACTTGGAGGCATCTATACTCTAGCAAAGCTCGCAGATGAGTGGTTGTCCGATGATAAAACTGTCCCTAGCGAAGATAGCAGAACAGAAGAAGCACAGATTATCATCAACACCCTATGCTCATACATTCGTTTACCCTTCCCTCTTGCAGGAAAACAAGATCTATTGGAGAAACTGACAGATACAAACAAATACAAAGGCGACTTAATAGCAGATCAATTCAAGCTTCGTGAGGAGAAGGAAGTCCGCCGAACCATATTCTCAGAGATGAGCAAGCGCCTCAGTAAAATCGATGAAAATCTCAAAGTAACTCCCGGATTTTGGAGTCACCTAAAGTATGATTTCAATAAATCACAGATTTTCTATTCCTTAGATAATTTATCCTTTGACGCACCTGACTTCAGGGATTCAGTATTTTATGAAGGGTCAAGTTTTACTTCTTCTACGTTTTCAGGGATTGCAAAATTCAACAAAACATACTTTGGAGAAAATATAAATTTTTCAGAAACAAGATTTAGTCAGGAAGCAGAATTTTCTGACTCACGTTTCCATGAAAAAGCAGAATTCTATAAAGCACGCTTCAAAAGAGCGTCTTTTTGGGACACGATATTTGAAAATGAAGCACTGTTTCAAGAAACAAAGTTCTATGAAAGCCCATCCTTCTTCAGGACAAAATTTTGCAATACAGCAGACTTTTTAAAAGCCTATTTTGAGAGCGGAGCCTACTTCGAGCTATCTGAATTTGGATTTATTCTGAGCAACAAAGAAAATGAACGTAAGTTAAAGATTATAAATAACGAAAAGTCCCTAAAGTTCAAATTTGATGATTCATATTTTATGGGAGACTCAACATTTTCAGGTGTCAATTTCCGTGGTAGCACATACTTCAACGGAACAACATTCGCAGACAATATTTCTTTCGAAAAATCACATTTCTTCAATGAAGCTGAATTTGAAAATGTAAAATCTATACAAAAAAGTAACCCAGAAACCGAAGAAAAAACCGAAGGAAAGCTAATATTTTCAGAAGCTTCTTTCCGGCACCCTGCCATGCATGACTTCAGGGTATCTAAGGACAGTCAAACTCTAATTAACATGGGAGTTGTAGACTTCACTCTCTTTGATGGCACAATTATTCGTCGTTCTATTCCAGTGGATTCTTACCTTTTCGAACTCAGCCCACCGGATAAAGAGAACAAGAGAGACATCAATATGAGTGGCGCTTCAGAATCAATTGAAGATTCTGAATAAGATATGCCGAATGCCCCGCCGGCCCTTCGTCGGCGGGGCCTTTTTCGCGCCCGAGCCCGGTAGCGACAGCCCCGGCGGCGAGCGCATCCGCCCGTCATCGGACCGCCCAAAGAACCACCGCAAGCACCCTGCCGCGCTCAACCACCCGTCACCCCACCGATACACTAGAACCATGTACCGAATCATGACTGTCTGCACCGGCAACATCTGCCGCTCCCCCGTCGGCGAATACCTCATCCGCCAGCACG
>QWCW01000496.1_pt1 | contig 13242 bp, 9 predicted proteins | sample 1972691 | NCBI WGS metagenome assembly QWCW01 (sample SAMN09866698, study PRJNA288562) | Human oral metagenome isolate pre2_saliva, whole genome shotgun sequencing... | reverse complement strand
CGGAAGGTGAGATCGCCGTGCTGATCGACGGAGAATTCATTGTCGGGCACGCGGATGTATTCGTCGGTGCCGGGGTTGATTTCGCGCCAGAGTTCGTACTTGGTGGTCTTGAAGGAGCTGGCCAATCCTCTGGCATAGCTCTGCGAACTGAGGGTCATGGTTTCGAGCGGGCGCCAAGTGTCGTCGCCACGGGGCGATTGGGGCACTACGTAGCGCTCTTGGAGCGTGAAGTAGTAGTGCTCGTCGGTCACGTTCTCGGGTTTGGTGGGCAACGTGAGGATGTTGAGCTTATTGACGGTGAGGTTGAGCTCAGCATCGGTGGCTTTGGCGCGCGAGGCGTAGATGTTGGCGTTGTTGCCGCCCAGTGCCTGGTTGAAAGCGGCGGCATCGCCACCCTTATACACCGTCCAGGTGGCTTCCTTGAACGACTTATCGTCGCCGAAGCGGCGGTCGTTCGCCGAATAGCCGATGTCGGTGAGGAGGTTTTTGGAGAGATCGGCCTTCTGGAGCTTGGTGAAGCTGGTGGAAGGAAAGTTCGCCAGGAGGTTTTCCGAGACATTGAGTTCGCGGATCGTCTCGTCTGTGCGGCCGAAGTCGATATCCTTGAGTTGGTTGGTGGCGAGGTTGAGCGTTTCGACGTTGGTGAGTACGTTGTCGAAGGTGTATTTCGCCTGTGCGTTGGCCGATCCGAGCACATTGTCGTGGAGATCAATGTAGCGGATGGAGGGCACCTTGGTGAAGTCGGCGTCTTTGATCTTTTGCGAGGCCGAAACGAGTTTCCACATGCCCTCTTCGCCGGTGATCTTGATGACACCGCCCTGCGTGGCGGAGACATTGACGGTGAAGGTGCGGTCTTCCGTCAGATTGTACATCTGTCGGATGTTCTGTCCGTCGTTTTCGTAGTCGATGAAGACGATGGGCCAGTGTTCGCGGGTCACTTTCGTGGGATCCTCGGGGGCGAGGGTGAAGGTGACGGTACCTGCGGCCGTGGCCTTGATGAGGGTGATGCGGTCTTGGAGGTTGTGGGTGGTTTCTTCGGCCAGTGTGGGCGTGGGGGTGGCGGGAGTGGCCGGCGTCTGGGCCTGTGCGCGCTGGGCGAAGGATCCCATCAGCAAGCCTGCGGCGAGGAGTGCGGGAAGGCTTCGCTTAGCGCTGAATGCAGCCGCGAGACTGCGAACGGATAAGGAATGCTTGTTCATTGCAGATGGGTGGTTTTAGTTGAGAACGCGTCCGTTGAGTCGGCGCATGGTGGGGTTGGAATCGTCGAACTTCTCGCCGAGCTTGAAAGAACACTTGTAAACAGTGTTGCGGCGGATTTGTCCGTAGTATTGTGTGCCCTGTTTGGCCTCGCCGATGCGGTAGTAGCACTTGCCGCTCTGGGGGTCGGGGTATTCGGATCGGGCACCTTCAGTGCCCCACTGCGAGGTGTAGGTGATCTCGAGGTAGGTCATGCCGTTGAAATCAGCCGACCCGAAGACGGGATGCGACACGAAATTTTCGGGCACATAGATCGAAATGGTGGGATAGGTGCGCACCAGTCCGGTGTTATCCTCGGTGGGTGTGCCGACAGGCAGGTCGTAGGCCAGATAATCGTAGTCGGTGGCGTTGGCGGCGTGCTTGAGATCGTAGTTAGCGATGGGGCCTCCCACCGAGAACTTGGCGGGGACATTGACAATGCGGATGCCGGTGATCTTGAAATCGTAGGGCGTGATGTAGGCCAGTCCGAAGGCGCCGCCGATTTCAGCCTGGGGGGTGATGTCGATGCGGGCGAAGCAGCGCTCGAGTCGCACCTCGCTCTTGGTGAGTGCGGTGAGTCCGCTCACGGCGTTGGTGGGCGACTCGACATCGCGGAGGGCGGCGCTCATGGGGATGGGCTTTTTGGCGTCGTTGCCAAACTGTCCGCGGAGATAGTCCTTGGTGTTGAACTCCAGCGCGTTGAAGTCGCGCTCCGTGCCCGAAATGCCCATGCGTTCAGCGTCGGCCGTGTTGAGGTTGGCCGCGAAGAAGAAGTCTTTTTTGCCGAGGAAACTCTCGACACTGAAGACAGCGGTGTTCGTGCCGCCCGCAGCTGCGGAGTAGGATTGCCCGGTGAGTGAGGCCACATACGTGGAGCCGGCGAGGATCACGTTGTCGACTTGGTCTTCCTTGTCGGCGGCGTCGGTGTTGACAGACTCACCGGTTTGTGAGCGCACGTCGACTTTCCAGGCGACCTTTTCAGACTTGGCCTCGGGATAGCGGGTTTCCTCGTCGCCGGAGCAGGCGGTGAAGGAGAGAGCCGCGGCGGTGGCCAGCAGGAGGAGGATATTCTTGGTCATTTCGGAGTAAGCTGCTGTGATGAGGGTTGATATGAGTGAGGGCGAACGGCTGAACGTGCGTCAGACGTTCGCCCTTTGTGAGTGGCGGTGGGAGGCTTAGATGTTCTCGTGCGTGGTGCCGTCGAAGCCGGGGACGTTGGTTTCGATCCAGGGGCGCACGGTGAGGGTGAACTGCAGCACCACGGCCTGATCGGCGGTGGGCGAGCCGGGGCCTACCACGTGGGCGTGGAGGACATAGCGGCAGTTGCGTTCGATTTTGCGGGGGAGGATGACTTTGTAGTAGCTCTTGACAGGTGTGGTGCTGAAGTCACCTCCGGCGGGCGGGGGGAAGATGCCGTTGAGCGGGTTGCCGTCGCCGAGAATGGCGGGGAGCTCAAGCAGCACATAGGGGGCGGGATCGGTCGCAGCGGTCTTGGCCGAGATGTCGTACTCGTTGATGTAGACCGAGGGGAGCTCCGATGTGGGCACGGGGTCGGTGGCGGTGAGCGGCGCGGGCTGGGCCGTGAGGTCGGCCACTTGGGTCTTCGCACCGTCGACGCGGCCGGTGATGTCGGCGTTGGCACCGACGAAGGTTTTCGAGGGGAATTGCAAGAAGGTGTAGAGGCCGCGCTGCTGATTGGGGATGAGTTTGTCCCAATCATAGTAGAGCACCACATCCAATCGCGAAACGGCACGCTTGACGTTGACGTCGATCTTGTTGTCTTGTGTGGCGGGGTTGGCGAAGGTCACGTTGGTTTGTCCGGTCATGAGCAGGGGCGTGGTGAGATCTTCGACGGTGGCAAGGGTTTGCGACACGGCTTTGGTGAGTTCGTCGACGGTGGTGATCTCGTCGGTGGCGCCCACGGCGAGGCGAGCGCGTACGGAGGCCGGAAGGTTGATGAGCGTCACGGCGGTGGTGCCGTTCACGTCCGAGGCCTTGGCGGGGATGTAGACCGTTTGCGTGGTGGGATCGTTGTTCACCCAGTCGCCCACGGTGGTGGCTTCGAAGTGGAAGGAGCCGACGGCCGCGCCGCCGCTGTTGGGCGTGATGGCTTCTTTGTTTTGTCCGCGGAAGAAGACCACGTCTACGGTGTTGACGGTGTTTTCGGCGGGCGTGGCGATGCCGCGAGTGTCGTGTTGCACGAGGTCGGATGCGCCAAATTGGAGTTTGATCTTGCCTTCACCGCCGGTGGGGTCGGGTTCGTAGCCTTTGTTGCAGGCTCCGAAGAGGGTCGCTGCGACGGCCAGGAGTGCGAAGGTGAGCGTATGGAGAAGTTTCATCGTTATTCGCTTTTGACGGTGTGGACGATCTTGTTGTTATACTTGATTTGGAAGATGGGCGTTCCGGCAGTGGGCTCGGTGGGGAGGCGGAGTGTGCCTTCGACCTGCTCTTGGAATGCGCTCTGTCCCGCGGCGTTGCCGAAGCGGAGCGTGTTCTGCTGTGCGCCGCCCACGGTGAACTTGGCGTTGGGCACGAGGGGAACGAGTTCGACGAGGCCGAGTTGCACGAGGTTTTTCTCGGCGGTGACGATGCGCACCGTGCTTTCGCCGCCCGGGAAGGTGGGCTCTTCGACCACTACGTTGAAGCGATAGCCGGCATAGACGCGGCCGATGCGGCCGGTGCACCAGTCCTCAATATTGTAATTGAGCGTGAGTTGGAGACCCTCTTTTGCGGTGATTTCGTACACGTTGTTGCGCACGGTGGAGAACTTGGAGTAGTTCGCCGCGTTGGGTAGGCTGAAGTAGGCGCCGGTTTTGACTTCCTGCTGGTTTTCGGTGAAGGCACTTTGCCAAATCGAGAACTTGTAGTAGTCGTTGTTGCCGCCGTCGGTGAGGTAGAAGGAGGTGGATCCGGGCACGAAGCCGGGGCGGGCGGGATCGTTGGTACCCACGCGACGCAGATACTCAGGCACGTAGTAGGAGGTGACGTAATCGTAGAGCGTGGTGGGCTGACCGGGCTGCTCACTGGGGGCGAGGTAGTGGGCCTCGGAGTTGGCGAGCATCTGGGCCTTGGTGAATCCGTTGGTCTCTGCGAGTTCGGTCGCGTTGTAGAAGTCGGTGGAGAACTGTCCCGTGGAGGGATAGCCGGCTCCGTCGAAGTAGGGGTTGACGAAGAGGGAGAAATACTTCGGAACATTGACGAGGGTCATGCCCTTGAAGGGGGTCACGCGCTTGAACTTGATGTCCGTGGGCGTGGGTGTGCCGGCCACATCGTCGACATTGACCACTCCTTTGAGCGTGAGCTTGACTTTGGCGAGGGTGCGGATGAGTTCCACCTGTTCGTCTCCGTCGGCTTCGAAGTGCTGGGGGTCGGTTTGCGAGGAGCCCTTGCCGTTGCGCACGGCCACGACCGTAACGTTGCGATAGACGCGGGTCATGAGCATGGGCTTGGCTTCCGAGGGTCGGTAGCCGGCGGGGAAGGCGATGTGGGTGAGCGCGTTGTCAGCGAAAAGCTGGCTGCGATTGACCACCGAGGCCAGGGGCACGTCGAGGTTCCAGTCGTGTTCGTTGGCAATGAAGAAGAAGTCGCGCTGCCCTTCGGTGATTTTGAAGGGTTTGCTCCACACGGTGGTCTGTCCTTCGGGCTGACCGGTGAAATCCCCGACGGGGTGCACCTGATTGTAGAGGACGGCTCCGCTGTTGGTGTCGCAAATGATGAGTCGCACCGTCTTGACGCGGTCCTCGAAGTCGGCACTGGTGTTGATGGTGCCGGCCACGCCTCTGATACTTACGGCAGCCGACATATACACATCCCCGGGTTTTGGGAGGGGTTCCGGGCCGATGTACTCATGGCACCCCGCGGTCAAGCCGAGGAGGGCGGCAAGTCCGAAGGCGAGTCCGGTGCGGTGTAAGATGTCGTGTAAAGGGAGCATAGTCATATAGGTGATGCGTCGTGCTGAGTGCTGCGGCGCGGTGGGATGGGGGTGCGATGGGCAAGCCCGTGGGCTTGCCCCCGCGATTCCGTTAGCTAATTATTTTCCGAGTTCGGTTTCGAACGTGTGCACCAACCAGTCGTTGATGAAGACGCCGGCACACATGTACTGACCACAGCCGTCGCACTTGTCCTTGATGAGGAACTTGAGGTCGATGTCGTGCTCACAATTGAGGTTGAAGCTGAACTTGTTCTCGGGTTTGCTGGCATAGGCCAGGATGGCGGCGATGAGATCATGCTGAATGTCGATAGGCATTTCGACATCGCGGGTCTGGCCGTTTTTGCTGTGCGAGATGCGCACCTGGCTGCCGAGGCCCGTCTGCAGATCCATCACGGTATATTTAGCCACGAGGGCGGTGTCGTTGTACACGACGGGGCCATTGGGCTGGTAGGTCATGATGGCGCTGTTCAGCGCGTGCGAGGCATCGAAGTTGTAGGTGCCGTTGCCGGACTTAATCTCGAGTCCGAACTCGCGGATGGAGGGGGGATTTTTGCGTCCGAGCATGCTCTTATCGAGCACAACGGAGACGTTGAGCCGGTAGGTGAGTTCGCCGACCGGCACGGCGATATGATCTTCCTGCGATCCGTTTTTCGCAGGATTTTTCAACACGACCGATCTGCCGGCTTGGCCGAAGTAGACGCGATCGCTGCCAAGGTTCATGTATTGTGACTCTGCTCCGCTGCGCAGGGAAGCGAAGATTTCGTCTTTCTTTTGGCCGATCTTGGCGTCGGCGCTGAATTTGCCGTTCACACCGGTCCAGGCGTAGATGTTGTAAACGCGGTCTTGGTCGGGCGTGTCGGACTTGATGGGGAGACGCACTTCGGTGAAGCCTTTTTGCTTGTTGCCGAGGTCGATGTCCTTGAGTTCGGCGCTGGCGGCGAGCTTGTTGTCTTCGTCGAAAGCCAGGAGGTGAACGTTGGACTGGGTGTTGAGTCCGATGGAATCTGCCTTACAAGTCGTGTTGTAGAGTTTCACATACACAGCCTGGGGGCAGTTGTCGAGATCATCGTGGAACATGGATTCACAGCCGGAGAGGAGGAATCCCAGTCCTAAGGTGAAAAACACTCCGGTAAGCTTGTTAGGTAAATTCATCGTGATGTGAGAAAATAGGGAGAGAGAGTAGAAAAAAATTGCGGCGAGGGAGAGGGATTTCTCCCTCGCCGCGGGTATGTTCGTCAGTGAGCGGGCGCCGAAGCGCGGGCGCTCAATGAAGATCTACAGCTGATTACTGACCGAGGATGGTTTCGAAGGTGTGAACCTGCCAGGGGAGGATGGTCACGTCAACCGACATCCAAGCTTCCTTCAGCGAGAGGGGATCCTTAGGCGTGATGTCCGTCGGGGGTTCCTTGGGATCGGGGATCGTCTTGTTGGGATCGTTGGGATCGGGCACAGAAGGCTGAGGATCGGGGTTGTTGGGGTTGTTCGGACGACGGGGGTTCGTCTTGGGATCAACGGGCTTCGTGGGATCAACGGGCTCGTTCGTGTTGGGCACGAGCGGGTTCCAGTTGTACACGTAGTTGGCGATACCCTTGATCTGGATGTGGTAGATGTTGTTGCGGATCGCGGGCGAGTTGATCCAAGTCGTAGCGCTCTTCGTGTCGGGGTTCACCCATACGAAGTAGAGGACCTTACCCTTGACGAACTTCTTCACCTTCATGGCAGCAGCAGCGGCGTTGCCGTTGGTGGCGGGATCGTTGGCAGCGGCCTGGCTCTGGTAGAACTTGCCGTCGTCACCGAGGAAGAGATCGTCGTTGGCGTGCGTAGTGCTCCAGTCGCGAGCAACCGTCTTGTCGTTCATGTAAACGTACTCGGGGTTGATCTTACCGCGAACGAGGACGTAGGCCGTGTTACCCTTGCGATAGCCGCTGGCACCACGATCGGCTGCGTCGTAAGCGTGCGTGTTGGCGAGAACGAATTCACCGTGGAGACCGTCTTGGTTCTTCACGTATTCGATCACGTTGTCCTTGCTGGCGTCGTAAGTAGCGTTGGTGACAACGTCGCGACCACCGAAGTGGTTGTCGTGCTTGCGCCAGAGACCCGTGTAGTCGTACTTGTCGAAAGTAGCGGGTACGTCGTAGTCAGCACCGGGATCGGTGGCATTACCTACGGGAACGAAAGTGCTGTTGGGCGTCTTGTATTCGTAGGTGGGGTCGCCGCTCTTCTGCTGGTTGAAGTAGAGCGAGCTTTCGCCCTGAGCCACAACGTAGGTGAGATCCGTGATGGTCACCACCTTGACAGCGTCGCCGCCGGCAACAGTCTCGACAGTGGGAGTCGTGGGGTCGTCACCCTTGATTTCGTAGCTGGCCTGATCGGCAGTCACGAGCACGCGAGCCACAGCGCGCTGCACAGAAACTTCGGCACGGTTGGGAGGCGTAGCAGAGGTGCTGATCGTTTGCACTTCGGTCACACCGTCGGCAACGTTCACTTCACCGTAGTTACCGGTCATCACGATCACGTCCTTCTGGTCTTGACCCGTACCGTCGAGCTTTGCGAGGTGGTCGGCCACAGTGAAGGGATCGCCTGCGGTAACAGCAGCAGCTTCCGTTTCAGTGTACTTCGTGGCAGCAGCAGCACCTGCGGTCTGGAGACCCATTACGCCGTTGTACTTCGTTTCGAAGTCAGCGAAGTCAGTAGCACCGGTGAGGAGAGCTTGCGTTTCTGCGTTGGGGTTTACGACAACGTAGACACGCTTCTGACCCGGATCTACCTTGAAACCCTTTGTGGGACGGATGTAAGCCACGTCGTTGTTACCGGCCTTGGGCTGTTCGAACGAGATGTCCGTGGGTCCGAGGGATGCTTGCTTTTCGAGCGAGTAGCCGCTGGGCGAAGCTGCATCGGTCTTGAAGATGTAGACGTCTACCGACTTGATGAGGTCGGCACCGATCCACTTGCCAACGTAGTTGTGCTGGGGATTGGTAGTGTTCTGTCCGTCGGCTGCTGCACGCACACCCTTCTCGGGCATACGAAGCTGGAACTGGATCGACATGTGCGTCGTGCCGTGGTCCTGGTCGAATTTCGCAGGCTTCGGATCATCGTTGTTCGAGCAGGCAGTGAACGTTCCTACAGAGGCCGTGGCCGTGAGGAGCATTGCTGCGAGGAGAAGATGTTTCTTCATAACGAATAAATTGTTGATTATAAAATGGATTATCTGATTGGGGAAGTGTACTGACAACCTTGGGCCTGTGGTGCGCGAGGCAGTGAGGCCGGCGGTGTCTTAACGCTCCACCTTGCTCAATTCTTGGAGATTCTTGACAGCCTGGGGCAGGTTGCCGGCGCGGCGGAAGCACTCGGCGGCTTGCTTGTAGTTGCCGGCCAGGGCGTAGTGCACGCCGAGGTTGTTGAGTTGTTCGGCCGAAGTGGGGAACTTTGCGAGGAAATCTGCGTAGTTTCCGTTGTTACCTGCGGCCAAATTGCCGGCAATGGCGTTGAAGCGGCTCACGGGCGCATCGGGGAAGAGGCGCTCGGCGGTGTCGAACACGCTGCGGCGCTCGGCGCTGCCCTCGGGGAAGCTGTTGCCCACCTGGTAGAGTTCGGCCAGGCTGAGGAGGCGCGGATTGGTTCTATAGCGCTCGATGGCTTCGGCGGCGTTGAAGCTGCGCACCGCATAGGTGAATTGGTATTCGGTGCGGCGGAGCTGCGGGAAGACGTTGTCGAGGAGGAAACGATAGGCGTTGCCGCCGTCGAGTTTGCGCATGCCTTCCTTACGCGCGTTATTATTGCGTGCCTGTCCGTCGATGATTTCGAGGAGTTGTGCGCTCCACTGGTTGTTGTTGGCGGTGAGCCACTGGCGGAGTCCGGCCCAGTCTTCGCCGTGTCCTTCGACGTGGAAGAGGCGGGTGGAGAGGCCGTAGGTTTGTTCGAGGTATTTGACGAACGATTTGGCACGGCCGTCGGCGAGGCGGATGTTGTTGGCTTCCTGTCCTTCGGGCGAGGCGTAACCGTCGATGTTGACGGTGCGCACGGTCACGTCTTTGTTGCCGAGGATGGCGTTGGCCACGCTGTCGACGCGGGCGAATTCAACGGCGTTGTTGCCCAGATTGCGGAGGAGTTCGGTGCGATTGACGCGGAAATTGAAGCGGGCGACGAACTTCTCGGAGCGCACCTTGACGGCTTCGGCCTCGGGGGTGAGGTAGGCGACGGCGAAGGTGGGGCGATAGGGTTCGCGAGAGAGGCGTTCGGCTACGGTGAACTCGTGGCGTTCGAGTTCGCAGGAGGCGCAGCCGGTGATTTGCTCCTCGACGTTGAGTTTGGCGCTGCGGGTCCACTCGAAGGCGGGTGCGGTGATGCTGACGGGCACGACCATGCGTTCGCCGCGAGCGCGGAGGGGTTGGGGTGTGGTGCGATCGCCGCGTTGCCACATGATGTGGCGTGTGCGGCCGGCCACGGAGATGGGGGCAAACTCATAGACCTGCGTGCCGTCTTGCGAGACGAGTCGGGGGCGAAGGTTGAGTTGTGCGTTGGCGCCGAGGTCGATGCGGTCGAGAATGACGTCGAAGGCGATGCGGATGCTGTCGCGTCCGGCTTTGACCTTGGCGGGGGTGAACCCGACGTTTCCCCGAACGTCTCCTGCGGCGTGGGCCGGGAGCGCCAGCGCGGCGGAGAGCAATGCGATGACTGAGAGAGATTTGAAAATCATGTGGCTTAGGGGCTTAACGTGTGTGGGGTTTAGCGGATGACGTAGACGACGGAGAGGCCGGCCTTGGTCAGTCCGAAATAGTCTTTGGTTTTGCTGGCTTCGAGATTGCCGCAGGTGTTGCAGCGATACTTGTCGTAGTCCAGATAGGCATAGCCTGCTCCCACTTCGGCTTCGAGGCTCCAGCGGCGGTTGAGCACGAGTTGGTAACCTAGTCCGACACCTGCGCCGACGAACCAACCTTCGTAGCGGTGCTTTTCGAGGGTGTGGAAGATGCCGCCGGGGAATTTCATATTCGAAACGTTGAAGCGGCCGGCGTGGGCGTGGATGCCGAAGAAGAGGCCGTTGAAGCGTTCGCACGTCCAGTAGCGCCATTCGGGCTGGATGGCAATGTGCTTGAACTTTTTGTTGGCGGCTTTGTCGAGGTCGAAGGGATTGAATCCCACCTGCACGTCAAAGGTCTGCTTCTTGTTCAGGCCGAACTCGAGGCTGAGGTTGGGCGTGGTGGTCGCGTCGTAGAGCAGATTGTTCTTGATCACGACTTGCTGTGCGCTTGTCCCGATGAAGGCGGCTGCCATGAGGGTGAGTAGCAAGAAGAATTTCTTCATATCTAATGGTTGTTGTATGCTTGCCTGTGTGGGCGGGGTGGGATGTGGTGATGCTTGCGGTGGGGGTGTGCCGGGGCGGGGTCTTTTCGCCCGGCGGTGGGCGGCCGTTGCCTCGCGGGGTGCGGAGGGGCGGGCCTTGTTGCGGGAGGAGGTCGTCGCTGCGACGGGGGGCCTGCCGCGGCCGGAGGGCCTGCTGTGCTCGGGCGGGGGTGTGAACGAGTGGCGTGTGAGGGAATGTGTGGGCAGGCGGCGTGCGCTTGCCGTGGCCTCGGAGGCCGTGTTTGAACCCGGGCGGGGTGGAAGTTGCTGTGAGGGAAGTGCTGCGCGGGGCAGTCGGTGTGGCACGTGGCGAGGGGGAGGCGTGGGCGGTGGGCCCGATCATCTCTGCGATGAGTCCGTGGTCTCTCGTCGGTTCGTGCCGGGCGTCGCTTGCCGCTGTGTCGGCGGCGGCGCCGTGGCCGGGTTGGGCATCTCTAGTGCGTTCGGATTCGCATCTCGTTTGCTCAAGCTGTTGTCAGTTGCAGGCTTCTCTCCTTGCGGAGGTCACAGGATGTATTGTGGAGCGACGGAGCGGTGCTGGTTTTCGTCTCGGCGTTTCAGCTCATTGTTTCATCGTGTGCGTCCCCGTGTCCCGTGGGGTTGTCGCGGTGCACCGCTGTGGTGCTCGCCGCTTCCCTTCCGGTCGGTGATCGAGGGGCTCGATCGGGGCGTTTTTTCGGAGCTTGGTCTGTCGACTCCGATAAATTATGGTGCAAAGGTATTGGTTAAATTACTAATCGTCCAAATGAAAACGTGCTTTTCTTCGTTTGGAGGCCGTTTTTTAACATTTGAGACCGCAAACGCCCCCATTTTCGGCCTTCGGCGGGGCAAAAATTAGTTTTCGGCGGGCCGCCGATTCGTCCGTATCTCGCTGAAAACGTGAAGAATGCGAAGGTCGTGGCGTGTTGTCGCGTCCCGCGGACGCGAGGGTGCGGGCGCGGTTTCGCGTAGGCGCGAAGCGGGGCGTTTTTCGGGGGGAGAACGGGGGCGCCGCGGGGGTGTTTTGCACGATGGCTTTCGGGGGAAAGGGGTGGAAAGCGGGCGGTAAAACACGGAAGATCAGGCCTTCTGGCGACGATTTGTGCTCTTTTCGGCACGTTGCGGGGCGATCTGTGCAAGACTGTGGAAAAGTTGTGCAAAAGCTTGCAGGGCGTGAAGACGAAAATCACAAATTGTGCACAACGCTTTGTGCGCCTTTGCGTCTTGGTACGCGAATTGTGCAAGTATCGTTTCCTCTCGGCGTTCGGTGAGTGGGCGGTGCGGTGCGGCGGTGCGCCATTCGGTCGTTTTCCCTCCCGCCTGCGGAGGCGGGGTGCCCATTTAGGCGGCGGGGGCGGGGCGTAGACAAGTTGCCGCGGGGAGAACGCACGGGCAGGGGCGGGGATTGCCTTGTGCACTTCCGCCTTTGCGCACAGTGATTCGGCCGTAGGCGGGCAGGGGCGGGCCGTAGGCAGACAGCCGCGGGGAGAACGCACGGCACTTCGCCCATCAGCGGGCGGGGGCGCGGCCGTAGGCGGGCTGACGCGGGGAGAACGCACGGGCAGGGGCGGGGATTGCCTTGTGCACTTCCGCCTTTGCGCACAGTGATTCGGCACACAAGCGGCATGGTTCGGCACTGCGCGAGGGGGCGTCCGCCTTTGCCTTGCCCTCCCCCACCCTGCGCACGGCGGTGCGGGACACGGGGTCACAACGGCGCGGACTCTTTTCCGGAGCGGCGCGGACACTCCCCGGGAGCGGCCGACGAGCGAACGATATATTATATATACGCGTGCGCAGGCGCGAGGCGAGAACGTTTTGCACAAGGTGGGGAGAAACGATGTGGATAACTTTTCCGTGGATAACCCATTGTGGATAACTGCTACTGCGGGATGCCGAAGTCTTCGTGGGCGCCGCCGAAGGCCATGCGGGGGAAGTGTGAACGCGGGCACGGAAGTGTGAACGCGGACGGGGGAAGTGTGAACGCGGGCGCGGAAGTGCAAACGCAGACGGGGCGGGTGCGGAAGCCTTCGCGGGCGATGGGTACTCGCAGGGGGCGTCTTTCGGCCCCATGGCCGCGATTTCACGGCGTGGACAGGGCGGACGTATATATAATAATACACGTGCGCGCGTGCTGCTGCGGCGAATGTGCGTTAAATCCGCCGACCTCACAGCCCATTCCCCGCCGAAGACCTTCGCTCGCCCCCGCACAGCGACACGCCCTCGCCGAGCACTTCCGCTCCCCCACGCAGTCCCGACGCACGCCCGCAGGCTGCGCGATGCATTCCCCACCGACCGCACAACCCATTCCCCGCCGAAGACCTCCGCTCGCCCCCGCACAGCGACACGCCCTCCCCGAGTACTTCCGTTCCCCCACGCAGCCCCGACGCCCGCCCGCCGACTGCGCGATGCATTCCCCGCCGAAGCCCTTCGCTCACTCCCCGCAGCGCCACGCTGCCTCCCCTTCCGTTCCGCTTCGGGCACAAAAAAACGGCACCGCACAGTGCATGTGCGATGCCGAATGTCTCGGTCGACCGTCGTTGCGGTCGGTCATTTGGGTTGGTGAGCCGCGCGCTGTTCGCCGCCGTTGCGGGGCGTTGGCGTGTCGGCGTGGGGCTTAGGCCTCAGCCTTGGGCTCTACGCTCACGACGCTGCGGTCACGTGCTCCGCGCTTGAACACGACGGTGCCGTCGGCCAGCGCATAGAGGGTGTGATCGGAACCCATACCCACGTTCTTGCCGGGGTAGTGAGCGGTGCCG
>QWCW01000495.1_pt1 | contig 13247 bp, 7 predicted proteins | sample 1972691 | NCBI WGS metagenome assembly QWCW01 (sample SAMN09866698, study PRJNA288562) | Human oral metagenome isolate pre2_saliva, whole genome shotgun sequencing... | reverse complement strand
CAGTGGGGGCGGCTCTCATCATAAAAAAGTTTGTATAGTCTCCGTGGCTAATCTATCTCAGCTTTGCACATTACCCTTTCACTTTCTCAGTTGCATCCTCGCAGCGTAGCTCACGCCTCCGGCGGAGGCGCACCATGCTTAACCGCGGGTGATGCCCGAGCTGTGGCGAGGGTGAACCCGTGGGGGTGTGTACAGAGAGGACTCCGACGCCTGCGGCGTCGCACTGCAAGCGTTGAGAGAGTAACAAGAGTGGGTGCTGTGCGACACCTCCGGTGTCGGAGGCTTTCCTCTCCACTTCCCCACTTCTCCACGGGTTCACCCTTCGGGCATCACCCGCGGTTAAGCATAGTGTGTCCCCGCTGGGGACAGTGGATGCGGGCTGGGAGGTTTCTTTTTTCTCTCCCTCTCCACTTCTCCACTTCTCCACTTCTCCACGGGTTCACCCTTCGGGCATCACCCGCGGTTAAGCATGGTGTGTCTCCTCTGGGGACAATGGGTGCGGGCTGGGAGGTTTCTCTTTTCTCTCCCTCTCCACTTCTCCACGGGTTCGCCCTTCGGGCATCACCCGCGGTTACGCATGGTGTGTCCCCTCCGGGGACAGTGGGTGGACAATGAGTTATTTCTTCTCCTACCAAGAAAATAAAACTCTGGGGAGGAGTGTGTATTCTCTTAGTTGCGGCCTTATTTGTCGCGCTCAAAAATACAATAAGGGCGTGGGCTGACGCAATAAGGATGTCAGCTGACAGCCTTATTGTATTTTCAAACGCTATAAGGATATTTTCGATGGCGCATATCGCAGCCGTATTTACCTATTCCATAGGCTTTTAAGTGCGTTATTAATTCAGGAGTGGGAGAACAAATAGAGCTTGCTCTCCCTGATTCTTCCGATCCGTTTGTCCTGCCGAGTGTAAGCCGTCTGGAAAGAGCGGTGCTGTTGTGTGGTTTTGCTGCAAAGATTACTTCATAGAATACCAACTTGAGGGTATTGCCCTATTTTAGAAAAGGTAGCTCCTTTGCACTGCCAATAAATAAAACTCGTAAAAATTAGGTGATGATAATATCTCGTTGCTTTTTTCAAAGTAGCCTTTATATACTTGTCTTAATCTTTTTCTGTTTGCCGCTTTCAGCCCAAAAGGGTATGGTAAGCGGTGTGGTGCATGCTGACGACGGAACGCCTTTGGAGCATGTTTCTATAAAAGCTACAGATGGCAAAAAGGTTTTGGCTACCACACAGTCTGATGCAAAAGGGCTTTTCACTATCAAGTTGCCTGCTACGGCTGTTGAACTTTCTGCTCAGTTGCTGGGGTATAAAGCTGCAGTGCTGAAAGTGTCGGAAAGTCGTACTACTTATCATTTTGTTCTCAACGAACAGGCGGAAAAGATAAGCGAGGCTGTTGTTACGGGGTATGTAAATAAGCGCAAAGAAAGTTATACGGGGGCGAGTTTTGTTATAGACCATGAGACGCTCATCAGGCAGACAAACACGAACCTGCTGGATATGATCAAGAACAATACTCCGGGTTTTGAACTGATTCCCAATAATGATTATGGTGCAGACCCCAACCATATTCCCGATATGGTTTTGCGTGGGCGCAGTAGTTTTGTGGAGGGCGATCGTACTAATTTGCCGTTGTTTATTCTCGACGGGGTGGAAACAGATGTGCGCGTGATCTTTAGTTTGCAGCCTGCTTCGATTAAGCAAGTTTCGGTGTTGAAAGATGCCGCTGCTACTGCATATTACGGTTCTAAAGCGGCCAATGGTGTGGTTGTGATTACTTCGATGCCCACAAAAGCTGGCCGGTTGCAGGTTGATTACGATGGGCGTTACCAACTGTCGGTTGCGGACCTTTCGGCTTACCGTCTGCTCAATGCCGCAGAAAAATTGGAATACGAACGCATGGCAGGTATTTATGGCGACTTAAAAGGTAGCAGTCAAACCGACTTGGAGCGACAGAAAGTGTATTATGAAAAGCTGGATCGTGTGAAAGCGGGCGTGAATACAGATTGGTTGCGCATGCCATTACGTACAGGCGTAACACATCAGCATAACCTGTCGTTTATGGGGGGTAGCGATATTTTTCGTTATCGACTCATGGGCGGATACAGTGGTACGAACGGAGTGATGCAAAAGAGCAATCGGCATACGGCATCACTGTATGTCAATTTGGTCTATGGAGACTGGACACGGCTTTTCATCCAATATACGGGTAGAGTGGAAAGTACAACGACTGGTGATGTGCCTTACGACAGTTTCAGTAACTATGCACTTCTTAATCCTTACGATGCCCCCTATACCGCAGCAGGGGTATTAAACAACGAACTTTCTTTTGGAAAACCCAACCCTCTTTATGAGAAAAGTTTGAGCAGCTATATCAACAGTAGCGCCCGCACCATGAGCAACAGTCTGCGCCTGCGATGGAACCTTGGCGGCGGATTGCGAATAGAGGGAACTGCAGCTTTGACCGAAACACAAACCGATGACGAGAGCTTTTTCTCACCACTGTCGCAACGCTTTCTGTATGTGGAAAAGCAAAAGCGGGGGAGTTTCGATATCTTGCACAGTCGGCATGCCGATATATCGTCCAGTATTTTTGCCGTATGGAATAAAGCATTTGGCAAATATGGGCAGCACCTGCTCAATCTTACGTTGGGAGCAAACGTTCAAGCCATAGAGCAAAAATCTGATGGGTTCATTGCAACAGGAGTGTTGTCCGACAAGGTGGATCATGCTTCCATGGCGAAATCTTTTGCCGAAGGGTCTACTCCGCAGGGCAACCGAGATCGTGCACGCATGTTGGGCGGCTATATCAATGCGCAGTACGTCTATGATAACCGCTATTTTATAGACGCTTCTTTTCGTCGTGAAGGGTCTTCTAAATTTGGTGCACAGCAGAAATATGCTCCTTTCGGAATGTTGGGCGTTGGTTGGAATGTGCACAAAGAAGGCTTCATGAATCATGGAGTTGTAACGCTACTCAAAATTAGAGCCAGCGCAGGCATTGTGGGCAACGTGAATTTCCATTCTTATCAAGCAAGGCAGGCATATAGCTATCGTTCGGATTTGATTTACAATAATCAAATAGGAGCAGTACCAACGGCATTGGCAAATACCCATCTGAGATGGGAACGCACCTTGAAGCGTAATGCAGGCATCGACTTTGCGCTATTTGACGACCGCGTAAGCGGTAGCTTCGATGCTTACCTAAACACCACCAACGACTTGGTGATGACTGTTGCCAAACCGGCTCACACGGGCTTTCTGAATGGCAAAGAGAATTTGGGGCAGATACGCAATGCTGGTGTTGAACTCTCGCTGAGAGGACGCGTTTTTAGCGGCAGACCGTTGGGCTTGAATGTTTACCTTACATTGAGTCACAACCGTAACCGAATAGTGAAGATTAGCGACTATCTGCGCAATCGCAATGCCGACAACGTGAAGCAGGGGAATAGTCGTTTGCCCGTACCGCTTTATGCGGAAGGCGAATCGCTCACGGCTCTCAAAGTGATGCGCTCTGCGGGCATCAATCCAGCCAATGGTAGAGAGGTGTTTATCAAAAGAAATGGTGAATACACATACACTTATGACTATAATGAGCGACAAGTGGTGGGCGATACCTCGCCAAGGGTACAAGGCACATGGGGATTTTCGGCAACATGGAAAGACTTTTCGCTTACAGCAGCGTTCAACTACCGATTAGGTGCAACATTATATAATAGTACGCTTGCCACAAAAGTGGAAGGGGCAGATCCTCTCACCAACGTAGATAGGCGTGTTTTTTACAGTCGTTGGCGAGAACCCGGCAATGCGGCACTTTTTAAGCACATCGCCTTGCGCGAAGCAACGCCACCAACGTCGAGGTTTGTTGCCAAAGAATATGTGCTGGAGGGTACATCGTTGATGCTGGCATATCAAGTTCCGAGCAACCTTTGTCGCGTATGCCGCGTTGCAGATGCGCGCATCTCGCTTTCTACGGGGCAGTTTTTTTATCTATCCACTATTAAGCGTGAGCGCGGACTTGCCTATCCTTTCGCACATGTTTTTGAAATAGGACTGAATGTAAAGATATGAGAAATATAATAGTCACTTTATTATTGCCGCTTGTTCTTACAACAACAATGTTGCAAGGATGCGGATTTGTGGATATAGATACGCCCGGACAAATAGACGGAAAGAAGATGTATGCCGATGAACAAGGTTTCGAGGACGTACTTACAGGAATATATGCAACATTGGCAAAGCCAAATCTTTACGGCCGCCAATTGTCGTTCGGATTTGTTGACGAGATTGCGCAGTTGTATTACAACGACCACGAGGCAGCACTCACTACGCTGACAAAAACTTACGATTTGCAATATCGCGACACTGACGTAAGGAAGCAAATAGATCGTATTTGGGAATCGGCGTTCTTTGCAGTGTATACCATAAACGACTTGCTGCAACAAGCCGAGGGGAAACATTTTGCGCATTTAGATACTTATAAAGGTGAGGCGTTGGCTTTGCGAGCTATGCTACATTTCGATATGTTGCGTTTGTTTGCTCCGAATTATTCTCGTCCTCACGAACTTTCCATTCCCTATGTTACCAAAACAAGTACGCAGCCCTCGCCACGACTCACCGTCGACGAATGCTACCAGCACATACTTGCCGACCTAAATAAAGCAGATAGTTTGTTAGCATCATCGTCGGCCAAGCGCACACCTGCTGAAATGTATGTCAGTCGTTATGCGATAAAGGCTCTTAAAGCACGAGTATATATTTGGGCAGGAAACAAGAGCGAAGCTGCTAAGTATGCCAAAGAGGTGACGGAAGGGCCTTTCCGGATGGTGAAAGAAGAGAAAGTGTTGCAACTCTTCATGGGATATGCCGCCACGAGCGAATGTGTTTGGGTGCTCAATGCGCCAAAAGCCTATCTTGATATTCGGCAAGCGTTCTATCCAGCGCGTAGTACCGCCACTTGTAATATGGTGCGAAATAATTACAAACGTTTGTTCAGTACGTCTACATTTACACCTACCAACAACGATTATCGTTTTCAGGCATACTTCACACAAACCAATTGGGGACGGCCAATTGTGGCTTTCACCAAGCTGTACGACAAAAATTATGAAGAGACGCAAGAGTGGCAAGCGGGCAGAATACCGGGAATAAATATGATACGATTGCCCGAGATGTACTATATCCTGGCTGAAGCATTGTACGATACAGACCGTAACGCCTCTCTCGATGCACTCAACACTGTGATTACCGCTCGCGGATTGCAGCCTCTTTCATTTTCAGAAATTGCTACACCAGAACGCTTCCGCCAAGTGCTTGTTGATGAAATAAAGAAAGAATACTGGGGAGAGGGGCAGATCTTCTTTACTTACAAACGCTTCGAAATGCCGATGGAGGGGCTCAATAGTAAAGTGTTTGAGCCTAACGATGCAACTTACATACTGCCGCTGCCTCAGAGTGAAGAAAATAAAGACTGAAGAAGAAAATACGAACCGCAATGAAAAAAGCTTACACTATAATTTGTCATTTGTGCCTGTACGCTATGTTGGCATTGAGTGCTTGTTCGTGCACGCAGGATGAAAGCTTTTCTTTTCGAGGCGCATCGGGAATCAGTTTTGAACGTGCTTCTTATCGTCTCGCCATGGGCAGTTTACCCTATTCGGTTGCCGATACGGTGATACGCATACCCTTAACAGCAGTAGGTTCGGCGAGTACATCACCAAGAAGCTATCGTTTGAAGGTGATAGATACGGTAACAACAGCAAAAGCAGGTGTGCATTTCCAGCCATTCTCCACCGAGCGGATATTACCTGCTGGCGCAACAAGCGACACGCTCCGCATAAACATTCTTCGGAGAAATCTGAACGAAGATAGCCTTTATGTGTTGGCAATAGGCATCAGCGAAAAGACTGAATTGCCTCCCATCATTGCCGAGCTGTCAAAGATGCAACTCGTTTTTGATAATCGCCTCGATATGCCGATATGGTGGCCAGAACTGGCATATTGGTTGGGCGAATATGACAAGAAAAAGTATCAAAAGTTTATCGAGTGGAACGGTTCTCCTGTCACTCAAAAAGAGATGAACGAGCGCAAATACGAATACCTGCGCATTTTCAAAAAAGTGAAGGCGTATTTTGAGGCTCATCCACAGGAGGGCGTCAACTTCCCCGATGTGCATTGGGAGGTGTAATTCCAAACTTAGAATCAAAATAGAAGACGTGTGAAATATAATTCAAAATAACAATATAAAAATGAAGAAAATTTACAATTTCCTTTATGCCTTGCCGCTTCTAATAGCACTTTTCGCGGCATGTAGCGATAAAGAACCTAACAATGTCGAAACTCCTACTGCAAAACTTGTTGCTGTGACGGGAATAGAAAAAGCATACAGCATAAAGCAGAATGCGCATTTGAAGCTTAAGCCAGTGCTTAACTTCTCGGAAGGAACAAAGCAGACAACCACCTATGAATGGATTATTGACAACAACAAGGTGAGCACGGCAGATACGCTCGATTATGAATGCACAACTTTGGGCAAACATACGGGTACGCTGAAAGTTATTGCCGAAGATCAAACGGCTAAGTTTGCCGACTTTACATTTTATGTATATTCTGGCTACGACCAAGGCTTACTACTCTTTACCGAGGGAAAAGACGGCGCCATGCTTGCGTACAAATCTCTCGATGTACAAGAAGCACCTGCTGTGCGCAATGTTTTTGCAGAGAGCAATCCAACACTTTCGTTAGGTAAAACACCATTAGCACTTTGCTGGACAGGCGAGTGTATCACCAACCCGAATAACATTGACGATACGGGAGGTCTTGAAGTCATCGTAAGTACCGATTCTCCGCGACGCATCTATGCTTTGAATGCCAGTACGATGAGCGTGTTAAGCAAGATTGACTACGACGGAACGGCAACCGATTTTTCACCGAATCACGCCTTTGTACCTTTCGGTATGCAAAACCGACTTTGGGGCGCAGAGGGCGGAAGTGTTTATTTCACCGGCAACGGAAAAGATTATCTTATGACACCTGAGCGTCGTTTTGTTGTGGGGAAACGTCGTCATCAGCTGCCCGCAGGTGCAAAAATTGCTGACCTCTCTTGCAGTTTGATAACCAACCCCATGGATATGCTTCGCGTTTACTTTGACACGGCTTCTAAACACCTTATTTATATTGGCGGCATACGTGGTATGGTAGAGGGAAAAGTAAGTTGCCCTGTTACGCCGATGGCATTGTTGGCGTGCGATGGTAGTTACGCTGAAGCAAATGCTGACAACCGCTACGAGCCTAAACATGCGCTGCTTGTAGGTAGCAGAAGTGGTAATGGTGTAACAGTTTACCGTTTTGCCCCAACAGCGAATAAAGCAGAAGAGAGTTTGTTGGGAGAAATAGATGCCACAGGGCATATTCTGCCCACTTCTGCCGTCGGTGTAAATCCTGTACGCCCATTGCTTTATTATGCCGATCATGCGGGCAATATCTATGTTATGAACTACGAGGGAAAGAGTTTCTCTTCAACTCCTTACGTCAGTCTTGGTCAGCAATACGATGTAAAAGCTATTGTCTTTAATCCGTATAATCCCAACCGCATGTATGTGGCCGCTGAAGATTCAAAGGCTGAAACAACGGCGTGTGCATCTATCTTCATTATCGATGTCAGCAACAAGTCTGCTGCAAAGGTTCTTTATAAAGAAGATCGTGTAGGCGGTAAGATACACCGACTGATCTATAAGGGTAACGGCAAAGAGAACCGAGCAGCCACACACGACTGATAAACCAAAGAAATAAATCATCAATTTTAATTTTATACAAATGAAAAAAACTTTACTTTTTTCTATGTTGTTTGCTGCTTCAGCAGTCTCTACTTCTGCTTTTGCGGGAGAAAGAGCAACAACATTCTATCCTCTTCAAACTCTGATGGCGGCAAACAAAACACCAACGCCGATACCGGACGGAGTGAAGATAGAAAACAATGTCGTGGTGTCATGGCCCGCTGCACTTATTCCTGAGGACCGACAAATCGTTCTGCCAGAAGGTATCGTGGGTATTGGCTATCAAGCATTTGCCGAAACTCCGTTGCGCAACATCGTTCTTCCCTCTACGTTGCGCACCATTAGCAAAGAGGCTTTCTTTGCTTCTGCGCTTCAGGCGGTTGTCATACCAGAGGGCGTAGAAACATTGGGCGAAGCGGCTTTCTCCAACTGCCATTCGTTGATTGCTGCTTCTTTGCCGTCGACCATCAAAAACATGGGCAATAACATGTTCATGTATTGCGACAAACTTAACAATGTGCAACTCAAAGAGGGGCTTACCGCAATTGGCGAAAGTGCGTTCTTCAAATGTACGGCATTAGCAAATATCGCTCTGCCGAAATCGTTGGAGAGCATTGGTGACGGAGCATTTAATGGCTGCTCTGCTTTGGAAGAGATTACCATTCCTAATGGGGTTACAGAGATTGGAAACAATGTTTTTGACGAATGTAGTTTCTTGCAAAAGGTAAACTTCCCCGAAAACCTGACAAGAATCGGACGTTCTGCCTTCCACAATTGCGTAGGTTTATCAGGCATTTCTCTTCCCGAAGGATTGAAGACAATCGACGGACTGGCATTCTATGGTTGTACGTCGCTCTTCGAAATCACAACTCCTGAAGGTCTGGAATTGCTGGGAGCTTCGGCTTTTGAAGATTGCACGGCGCTTGCTTCCGTAACATTGGGTAAGGGCTTCACTGTTCTCAATCAAAAGGCTTTCAAAGGTTGCAAGGCTCTGCAACAGATAACGCTGCCCGAAGGCGTTGAAGAACTGAAGCCTTTCGTCTTCCAAAATTGTACGGCACTGACGGAAGTGACCTTCCCCTCTACGTTGAAAAACATCGGTCTGAATGCTCTTGTGAATTGTTCGAGCCTGTCGAAGGTTACTTGTAATGCCACAACGCCCCCAGTTCTGAAAGGTAATGTGTTCAACAAAACGCCCAACGGAAAGACCTTAGTGGTGCCCGAGACTAGTATCGAACAATATAAAACTGCTCAATATTGGGGCACTCCCAGTTTTGCAACGGTTGTGACGGGCATCAATAGCCTTGAACCAGCACAAGATCAAAAGGCAGATGTATATACACTGCAAGGCGTTCGTTTGGGTACGAAAGCAATTTGGCCCTCACTACCAAAGGGACTTTATGTGGTAGGAAACAAAAAAGTAGTAAAATAATTTATTTAATTTTTTAATATATACAACAATGAGAAAATATCTACTAACAGCAGTTATTGCGCTCTTAAGCATGCAGAGTTTCGCACAGAGCGTGGCCGTGTTCAATTTTGCAACTAATCCATGGGGGATAGAAACCTCAACACAGGGCGACGAACCCGAAGTAGGGAAGATTGAAGATGGCAAACCTCTCGAGCAAGATGGCATCAAACTTTCTTGTCAAAAAATAAGCGCACGATATTGGAATCGCATAATGGACGATAAGTTCAAATGGTACACAAACAACACCGTGAGCTTCACTGCTCCGGAGAATGTGGTGATAACAAAAATCGTCTTCAAATGCCTTCCATATCAATGCGACTTGGCAGAGATTACGCAGACTGGTGGCGTTTACCAATGCGACGACGATGAAAAAGACAATCAATATTCATGGACGGGACGTGCCGCAATGGTGATGTTTAAGGCAACAAATACTTCTACGTTTAAGAGTATAGAGGTCACCTACGCCCCCGAAACAACCACTTCCATTGCCACCCTCAAGACGAAAAAAGCACAAGGCAATTATATATATACATTGCAAGGGAAGCGCTTAGGTACGTCAGATTTGCTCCCATCGCTGCCGTCTGGCATCTATATCGTTAACGGAAAGAAGATCATAAAATAAAAAAGTTGCGTTTTTGTTGTCACGCCGTCAGATATAACCAGCACTGTTTTGATAACGCGGTTTTTAGATGGCGTGACAACATTTTTTTTTGACTCATCCCCGAATTGCGTTGGTATTATATCCGTGCAATTTCGGGGATGAATCATCTTTCCTCCTCCGCATCAGTTGCATCATCGCAGCGTACCTCACGCCTCCAGCGGAGGCGCACCATGCTTAACCGCGGGTGATGCCCGAGCGGAGCGAGGGTGAACCCGTGGGATAAGCAGCCCCACTAATTTCCGACGCCAGCGGCGTCGCACTGCAAACGTTGAGAGAGTAACAAGAGTGGGTGCTGTGCGACACCTCCGGTGTCGGAAGATTCCCTCTCCACTTCTCCACGGGTTCGCCCTTCGGGCATCACCCGCGGTTACGCATGGTGTGTCCCCGCTGGGGACAGTGGGTGCGGGCTGGGAGGTTTCTCTATTTTTCTCTCTCTCCACTTATCCACGGGTTCGCCCTTCGGGCATCACCCGCGGTTACGCATAGTGTGTCCCCGCTGGGGACAGTGGGTCGAGTTCTCATCATAAAAAGTCTGTATAGTCTCCGTGGCTAATCTATCTCAGCTTTGCACATTACCCCTTTACGATCTCAGTTGCATCCTCGCAGCGTACCTCACGCCTCCGGCGGAGGCGCACCATGCTTAACCGCGGGTGATGCCCGAGCGGAGCGAGGGTGAACCCGTGGACAAGCAACTCTACTAATTTCCGACGCCGGCGGCGTCGCACTGAAAGCGTTGAGGGAGTAAAGTGATGTGTGAGTAAAAGTGATTGTTGTGCGACACCTCCGGTGTCGGAGAGAGGAGTGGAGTTCTCTCCACGGGTTCGCCCTTCGGGCATCACCCGCGGTTACGCATGGTGTGTCCCCTCCGGGGACAGTGGGTGCGCATGCGAGGATGTTCATCTCCAATCATCTTTCACAGAATTTATAAAAAGTCTGTACATTGTCTGTGGCACGGCGTTTTTTCTCCCTCGGGGTTGTCTCAATGTGTCAAAGAACGTGGGCTGCGGGTGCCGTAAGGGCGGAGCAGCCCGGGTGAATACTGTTTTTATATGATCGGCGGTTTTCCGCCGGAGAGGGGCAAAGCACCGAAAAAAAATATTGCCTGTGGCTTTGAAGGCCACAGGCAATCAATCAAATGAATCGAATTATTCTGAGACGGGACGGACAGAGTACCCGTATGACCGATAGCTGGCGAACTGCGGGCACACGCTGCCCGAGCCGATGCTCAGGTAGCAACCGTCGGTCGTGTAGTTCGGGACTGCCGACCAAGAGTAGCCGAAGCTGCCCACGTTGCGCAGCGAACCGTCGTAGTAGTCGCGATAACCCGAAGCAGGGAAATATACGGCGGCATCGGGAGAAGTGATTTTGTTGTTGAAGTTCCAACCCCAATCCCAAGCACCGCTAACGTTAAATTGGGACTGTGTATTTACTGTGTTTTTCCCCGTGGTGGTGAAGCCGGTGAAAGCGTTGGAGGCAGGCATCTTGAAACCGGCGGGGCAAGGGTCATAGACGGTCTTGACAACGGCATTGTCATTATAGCCTGTAACGGTGTTGTCCATTGACCAGAGGTTGTATTTGATTGTAACCGCTATCCCAAGTTGAGCCATAAGTGTAGAAAGTCTCGGGATGCTGGATACCGTTCTGGAGGGACATGCCGCCGTTCTTGTTGAACGAACCGTCGGGAGTGGTATCGGTGCCAGGGAAGGCATCTTTGCGACCGAACTGGTAGAGAGTGGAGGAGATTTCCTTGACGCTGCCGGGATTTTGAGTGATGTCGATGTAGGCAACCTGCTTTGTGCCGCTGTTGGCGATGCTCTGCTCCACCTTCACGCGGGCCACGCGCGGCTTGTTGTAGGTGGAGCCGTCCCATTTGCGGTAGGCGAAACCGAGCGTCTGCTTGGTAAACTTATACGTAACGCCTTGATGGTTGACAACGGGGATGGTGTTGAGTACGTCCTTGTGGTCGAACCACAGGTGCCAGGACCAGACCACCGTGCCGCCTTTCGTGACGGCGATGACAGCGTTACCGTTCTTAATCTTGTCCTGCGGCACATGGAACTGTACAAACTTTTTGTCGGCAGAAAGAGAAAGACTGCTCGCTTCTATAATGCCGCTTTGGTCTGTCCAAACAATCTTTGCTCCATCGGGCACATTCGCGCCTCCATTGCTCTGCGTAATCCAAGGATCAGTGATATTCTTACCTGCATGATCCTTGAAGTTTTTCAAGACATAAGAGCCTGACACAGTGGTTTTATAGGAATGTTCATTAGTAGCACCGCCCGTGATAGCGTTACCGTAAACCAACGGAATACTGTAGTAGCCCGGAGCAGAGATGAGGTAAGAGTTGGCAGTATTCTCAACAGTGGCCGCACCCGTGGCGTTGGAGAGGTTGTAGTAGTTGCCGGCTGCGCCCTTTGGTGTGGCATCTTGCAACACCTTGTTGTATTTATTGAGGCGGTTATCGATGGCCGTAGTGATAGTTGCAACGCCACTTTCGCCAGATGTACCTCCGTCGCCCTCCTCTTTGCTCAACTGGGTGAGCCAGGCAGGTTTGCTTGTGCCGAGAGATGTCCAAGTATTACCGCCGTCGGTGCTTTCCTCATACCCTACTACCTTCCATTTCACAGGCTGCTGAGTGTGAGCATTAAAATCTATGCGACAGCTCTGCACCGTATAGCTGGCTGCCTCTGTAGCTGTATAGTCCACCACAGGGGGATTGGTCACGGAAAGCCAGTATATCCACGTGGACTTCTTCTGCGACAAGGCGTAAGTCTTCGTTGTGCCGGGCTTCCATGTGCCAGAGAGGTTGGCAGTGATAGCAGGTGTAGTGCTGTTGTCAAAGTAGATCTTTACGCTCACGCCTGCAAGCGATTGCGGAATCATATAGAAAGTGAAATTATCACCATTATTGCCCATGATGATTTGGTTAACGGCTTGCGAAGTGCTCACATTGAGCGTACCGTCGCCACCAAGGGTGAACGTGGCGGGAGTGCTGAGATTGCTCCACGCAGCCCCCGTGCCGTCGGCTTTCGAGGAGAGCGTGTAGCGTCCCTTGCTCTGCGCGTTGACGATTTCCACTTTCGTTATTGTCTTGTTCCATGAAAGATTCTGCCCCACTTTGAAGCGCACTGCCGTCAGTGCGTGATGGAAATCGAGGTTCGTTGTCGGAGCTACGTAGCGAGTGGCATACTTCACTTCGCCGGAGCAGGCCGTCATGAGGTCTTTCTGATTGACCACCTTCGGCTCTACTTCGAAATCAACATAAGGTGTAGATGTATAGCTCTCGGGAGACAGCTGCAATTTGTTGTAGCTGGAAGTCACTAAAGGATAAACAGCATAAAA
>QWCW01000493.1_pt1 | contig 13271 bp, 8 predicted proteins | sample 1972691 | NCBI WGS metagenome assembly QWCW01 (sample SAMN09866698, study PRJNA288562) | Human oral metagenome isolate pre2_saliva, whole genome shotgun sequencing... | reverse complement strand
AATACAAATTTAACAAATAAACAAAAATCTAACATGACAAAGGTAGCAATTAAAAACGAGAATATAACTTCTTTCGGAGGAATTTATCATATTATGAATATTTTTTCAAAGTTGGGTTTTGAATACCACTGAAGAAAAAAGTATTCTGAAAGTCTATACTCAATAATATTTACATCCATTCTATTTCGCAAGATACTTACAATAAACTCGTGAAAAAGACGTTATACAATGTATGAAACGTAAGGATATTCAGAAATACATATTACTACTATTGTTTATGGTGACTGCCCAGTTGGCATTGGCACAATCGTTCACACTGCAAGGGAAGGTTTCCGACAAGGATGGCAACCCGATTGAGTTGGCTTCAGTCATGGTTGTTTCGCAGGGAAAACTATCGATGACGAACCTTAAAGGCGAGTTCAACATGCAGTTGCAGAGTGCAGACTCCGTGAAGGTGCGCTTCTCAATGATTGGCTATAAGACCAAGACGAGGGTTCTGGTGCGTCCAAAGGGGAAGCAGACGCTACTCATTCAGTTGGCTGACGACAACGCATTGGAGGAGGTTGTAGTGCAAGGTAAAGCTAAACAGCATGGAACAACAGAAGAATTGGATATTCAAAAAACCAAACAAGGACCCTCTACTACGGGTAATGCCGTAGAAGAGTTGGTACAGACGCAGGCGGGTGTTTCAACCCACTCGGAGCTATCCTCACAATACAATGTGCGTGGCGGTACGTTTGATGAGAACTCCGTATATATCAATAATGTAGAAGTGTTCCGTCCCTTCCTTGTGCGAAGTGGACAGCAAGAAGGACTTTCTATTATCAATCCTGACATGGTTGAGAGCGTTGGCTTCTCAACAGGTGGATATGAAGCGAAATATGGTGACAAGATGAGTTCAGCTTTGGACATCACGTATAAGCGTCCGAAGAAGACAGAAGCATCCGTCTCTGCCTCCCTCTTAGGTGCTAGCGGCTACCTCGGACTGGCTACGAAGAAGTTGACATGGACAAATGGTGTGCGTTATAAAACGAATCGTTACCTCCTCGGTTCGCTCCAGACAAAGGGCGAATATCGTCCGTCCTTCCTAGATTACCAGACTTATCTTTCATGGCAACCCAATAAACGCTGGCAGGTAGATTTCATCGGTAACATCTCTGAAAATCGATATAACTTCCAACCAGAAGACCGTGAGACAAACTTTGGTACGCTGCAGAACGTGAAGAAGTTCCGTGTCTATTTCGATGGACAAGAGAAAGACCTCTTCCGCACCTTCTTCGGTTCGTTGGCTATCACACGCCATTTGAGTTCACGAACTGATGTTTCCCTCCTCGCATCGGCCTTCACAACGAAGGAGCAGGAGCGTTATGATATTCAAGGACAGTATTGGCTCACACAGACGGAGACGTCAGAGAACCTCGGCGTGGGTACGTTTATGCAACATTCACGTGATTACCTCAATGCAAACGTGAAGAGTCTGAAGCTGATGATGCAGCATCGCACAGGAAAGCATCGAATTGAAGGAGCTGTGACTTATAAGATTGAGCATATCAAGGAGAACTCTGCAGAGTATGAATATCGTGATTCTGCGGGTTATAACGTACCTCATACGGGTCGTGACTTGAAGATGATTTACTCGCTTCGTGCTCGCAATGAACTCAAGGCGAAACGCTTTGAAAGCTATTTGCAGGACACATGGAACTTCCAGACACGCGACTCTGTGCCAACGCTTTTCACACTGAATTATGGTGTACGCTTTGCTCATTGGGACTTTAATGGCGAGAGTCTGTTCTCTCCACGTGCGTCGCTGACCATCACTCCTGGCAGAAACCGCAACCTTAGCTTCCGCATTGCAGGTGGCATCTACTATCAGGCACCTTTCTATAAGGAGCTTCGCGACACGTCTATCGTCAATGGTGTCACCTATGCAACGCTCAATCAGAAGATTCGTGCACAGCAGTCTATCCACGCATTAGCAGGTATGACCTATCGCTTTGAAATGTTAGGTCGTCCGTTTAAGTTCACTGCTGAGGCTTATTATAAAGCCCTCTCACGTCTCGTCCCTTACTCAGTTGACAATGTGAAGGTGACCTATTATGGTGAAAATACAGCCTCAGGACACGCCACGGGTCTCGACCTTAAACTCTTCGGCGAGTTCGTTCCAGGGGCTGATTCCTGGCTGACACTTAGTGTGATGAATACCAGTATGACCCTGAATGGTAAGCGTATTCCGCTTCCAACCGATCAACGTTATGCGCTCAACCTCTATTTCACGGACTTCTTCCCAGGCTCAACACGTTGGCGTATGTCGCTGAAACTGGCTTATGCGGATGGTTTGCCGTTCTCTGCTCCGCACCAAGAACTGGAGAATAACACCTTCCGAGCACCTGCTTATAAACGTGCAGACATCGGTATGAGTTATCGACTCTTAGACAACCACGATGGGCATCGCAACATTATCTTTAAGAATATCTGGCTTGGCCTTGATTGTCTGAACCTCTTCGGTATCAATAACGTCAACTCTTATTATTGGGTGACAGACATCGCCGGACAGCAGTATGCTGTGCCAAACTACCTCACAGGGCGACAGATTAACGGAAGACTTACGATTGATTTTTAAATAGTATTTAGTTGACGAGTTTTCAGTTGACGAGTTATATGCAGCAATAAACATAACAAACGAAAGTAATCATAATTATGAATTGTGATTTAACTAGGTTTTCAGTGACTTGCTTGTCATCGTAACCTCAATACGATTCTTTTGATCGAGGAGTTGTTTGAGGATTTGTCTTACGTCTTCCACTGTCATTCCCTCAACGATCTTCCTGAAATCGGTGTCGATATCATTACCATTGTAAAGGTCATTGTACAGCACAAGCTCCCAATAGTTGTTCATTTCCAACACTTGGTTATACACTTTCAGTTCATACGCTTTCACCTTATCAAGATCTGTTTGCGATGGCCCTTCTGTAGCCATCTTCTCTAATTGTTCGTAGATAATTGGCATGAGTGAAGCGTACTTATCTGGATCGGTCTGAAAGGCAATGCGCAAGATAGCTTCGTCATTTGGATGATGCTGCAGTAAGGCGGACACCTGTACATTATAAGTTCCACCTTTCTCCTCGCGTACCTTCTCCGTATAAACGATGCGGAGCAATTGTACAGCGGCATCGAGCAGTATATCGTTACGTGTGTTATAATCAATTACTCCTTTCACCACGAGGGTTGTTGTGGCTGAAGGTGTCTTCTGTTCTTTGGTAAAGACCTTTCTAATCATACCATTAAGGAGTTTCGCACCATGAGTGCCGACAGTTTCAAATCTGTCATTTGAGGGTAGGGTAGCAACGTATTTACAGAGTATTGGGCGTAGTCGGTCCATGTCGATGTTACCTGTAAGGATAAGTTGGAAGTCAGCGGCATTGCCAAAACGCTCCTTGTAAATTTGCAAGATGCGCTCATAGTTCACCTTCTGAAGCATCCCTACGTCTATAGATTTCAGTCTGTCGCTGTTGTATGCAATATGATGCAGACTGTCATTATACGCAATCATTGGATTAACATGTGCATTCGTGAGGAATTCCTCCTGTTGTGCCATCATGTTCTGATAGGCCTCTGTGTCCTTCCTCGGTTGTGCAAAGTAGAGATATAACAACTGAAAAAGGGTCTCCATGTCCTTGACATTGGAGGAACCATTCATTCCTTCCGTCTCATCATCAATGTACGGACTTATTGACACAGACTTCCCTGCCAACATCTTCTCCAGTGTTAGGTCATCAGACCTTCCTACTCCACCTATCGTCGCACCTGAGATAAGGTAAGCAAGGTTAGGCATCTCCTCATCAGTGTACATATCTTTACCTCCCAGACTGAACATTTTCAGTCTCACTTCATCATCTTCAAAGGATGTAGGACGAACATACACATGTACGCCATTCGACAGTTCTAACTCTGTATAACCATACTTATATTTCTTCTCAGCAACAATACGTCCGGCAGCAGGCTGGTCCTGTATGAGTTCTGAAGGCAATTGCTTATCTTGGTAAGGTTCGTAGGTCTTCTCTTGAGCGTTGAGGATGAGCTTTTCTATCTCTTGCTTTGATGGGAGAACAACCCCTTTCTTCTCAGGTCCATAAAGTGTCACGACTTGATTCTTATTCGAAATGATTTCGCGTGCAAGCTGGTTGATGTCGGCAAGTGTCACGACACTATCAAGACGTTTTGTTAATTGTAGTTCAACGACGGGGTCTATGATAGGTTCCGCCTCCAGAAAGTTCTCCACACAAGCTTCCACAAAGTCGCCATTCTTCCGTTTCAGTCGGTCGTTATAACCACTTTCAGCAAAGGAGAGCATCTCCGCCTTACCACGCTTCAGTTCCTGCTCAGTGAAGCCCATACTTCTTGCGCGTTCAACCTCGCCAACAATGGTCTGAATACCATCTTCCATCCTGCTTTCTTTTAGTACACCCGACACTTCGAACGCCTCTTTCGTAGATGCCATAAAGAAGTTCCCATCACGCACGGATGCTGAGATGAAGGGTGCATCAGTCTTTCGTGCGTATTCATCAAGACGATCGTTGATAAGCATCCTCACAATACTTGTTTTGTATTTGTCGGCGAATGACTGCAACGACTTGCGCTCCTTGCGTGGTGTAGCATCTCGTTTCATGTAGAGTGTGAAGTTAACCGTGGGTTGTTCTTTGTCAGTTGCTGTAAAGAGCAGCATCTTCTTGTTATCGGCTACGGGATAGAAGATACGTTCAGCAGCATGTTCAGGCATCGGGATGGTGTCGAAGAGTGCTTTTATTTTCCGTTCTATCTGGTCTTCATCAATATCCCCCACAACGATAATTGCCTGCAAGTCGGGACGATACCACTTGTGATAATAGTTGCGAAGTGCTTGGTAAGGGAAAGTCCTAATGATGTTCATGTCGCCAATCGGCATGCAGTCGGCATATTTTGTACCAGCATAGATAACAGGCATAGAGGCTTCCGCAAGTCGTTGCATGGCCAGTCCCATCCGACGTGTGCGCCACTCTTCCTCAACGACGCCACGTTCTTTGTCAATCTCGTCTGCGGTAAGCAGTAGATTATGGCTCCAATCATGGAGTATCAGCAGGCACGAGTCCACGATTCCTTCCCTTTTTACAGGGGCAGAAGAGATATTATAAACCGTCTGGTCAACACTAGTGTATGCGTTGAGATTGGTTCCGAACTGAATACCTACTCCCTCACACCATTTTACAATCCCCGCCTTTCTGTCGTTGCCAGGGAAGTTGCGTGTCCCATTGAAAGCCATGTGCTCGAGGAAGTGAGCAAGTCCGCGTTGGTTCGGTTCCTCAAGAATCGAGCCTACATGTTGTGCTATATAGAAGTCGGCAACGCCCTTTGTTTGGTCGTTATGACGTATATAATAGGTCAATCCATTGGAAAGTTTACCTTTCCTGATGGTTTTGTCTTGATCAATCGTGTTGTTCTGGCCCATCATACAGCCAGAAACAAGCATGAAAATAAGTATTAGGATTTGTTTCTTAGATTTCATTGTATGTCTTTACTTATTGTTTATCGGTTGACGGAAGCACGTAGCAAACTCATTCCTCACTTCTTCCGCAGATAAGTAGGAACTGCATTGGGTTCAAAGTCATTGGACGAATTGTTCGTATCTATCCATTTATTGCCATCTTTCTTCCTCACTACCGCTTTGTTATATCGAGTCTCATCGAAATCAACATGACCACAATAAGTGAATCCCTTGTCGAGAATGGGCGATACAAGGTTCCATTCATGGACTGTTGGTACAGCAAGATTTACGGCATCAACGATCCATGGGTTAGGCATGAAATATTCTTTTTCATCCATCGGAATGACATAGTCACCTTGTCTGAAGATATAGCCAAACTTATAGCGATAACCCTTCATGTAAGTTTCCATGTCAACCATTGGACGGGCTAGTGCGTAACTTTTTACGCCTCTGGTGTGCATGACGAAGGTACCATCAAAGTTCCCATACCAGTTTTCAAGGTTTTCAATCTTAGGGTTGTCTTGGTCGCCTTCAGGGTCGGAAGTCTTATCGAAGATTTCAAATTCAGCACTACTAAGGTCGAAAGAGTTCGGATTGATGGGACGATGGTCAATAGCAGTCAACGCAATCGTAAGCTCCTCACCTGGTTTTACGGGGTGTTGCTTTCCAGTTCCTGGAATGACATATATAGCGTCAATCGTCATAGCTTCGTTCATGATGTTAGGTTGATAGTCGTGCTTGTCATCGCTAGTAAAGAAGCTTTCAATGAACGCTAACCCATCAGCGTACATGGTGGTATCACTATTGTTGCCTATCTTTATATACTGGTCATCGGTGTACATGAAGCCCTTCGGTGTTGTTGTGCCCGTGAAGAATATCTCGGTAATGATAAATCCTTCCTGTGCTGTATATACGTCCAGTGCTAAGTTTGTAGCCGTTGAGGTCGATTGGATGGCAATATTGTCACGTCTAGCCTTCACGTTTGCCTTGATTTGCTTGCCATTCAGCTGATAGGTGATAGTACCATTCACGCTGATGTTATAGACTCCTTCAGGTACTGACATACTTGCCTTAAGCTTCTCATCCGTTGTAAGGAAGGACGCCACGTCATATTTCTGTCGGGTTTTTATGTTTGTCATTACCGCCTTTGCGTCTGCAAGTTGTGCGTCCTTGATGTTCAGAGGTAGCTGGAGCGTAATCTCATGTTCGACAACTTTTCCCTGTGTCTCTACTTCTTTATATTCGTTGCAGGCTATGAGCACTATTCCTGTCAATAGCAACAGAAGGAGATGGGGCTTGAGTTTTGTTTTCATTTTATGCTTTATCTGATTAATATTCGTTCTTTATCATTTAGAAAGCTACGCCAACAGTGGCATTGAGGAGGTTTTGTTTGATATGCTTCGTCCGTTCATGTTGGATGTCAGTAGATAGAAACAGTCCCACGCCTCCCCACTTCTTAGGATAATAAAAACCATCGATGGAGATGCCAAAAGTCATGCGGTTGGCAGTCATTGACGCATAGGTCTCATTGATAAGGTCGGTTATCTTGCTGTCCATCCATGCGTAGGGCATCACAATCCGTTTGGAGCGATTATGATAATAGGCCATGTGCCCCTTCCATGCTACGAGCCATTGCTGTTTACTATGCCACATCCATTGCCAGCTGAATGCACCATACGATTTTGTAAAAGCCATTTCGCGTCTCAGGTCAACATAGGTGGCTAGGTCGTCAATGAAGCCTATGCGCATCGATAAGGTAAGGTTTCGGCTTTTACCCACGTTGAGTTTTCCACCAAGATAGTAATCGTATCGGTTAGCAGCGAACATAGAGAGACTGATTAGCGAACGATATTCCGTACTTGACGAACTTCCTGCAATATGTTCCTTGCCGTTTCTTCGCTCCGCATCAATGCCTACGAAAGTTGTCCAACCTATCTTTTTGTCGTTAATCCATCCTGTTCTTACATTCAGTTTGCTTGTTTCCAAGCGTGTAATTGGTAGTGCATTAAGTTCCGTCAGAATGTTTTCGTAGGGCATGAAATGACCTTCAACTGACAGGTAAGCCCCTGACTTACCCCTGACAGGTGTCATCTGGACATCAGCCATGATACCAGTCCCTTTGTAATAAGCCGAACGGACAGCTCCTGCAAAGCGCACATAGTCGGTCCCGAGACCTGTCATGTGATATTCTGGAATCACGCCCAAGGGGTTATAGAAGTCAACGTTATTGGTTTGTTTATAAGTTCTTGTGCCCACACCCACTCCCATCAGGTAGTCCTTCCATTCATAGTTTGCACCCATACGGATAGTCAGGTCGGTAGCGATGCCACGTGGACGAGGGTCGATGGTGCGGTACTCATGTTCCGCTCTGAAATCAATCAAGGCTCCGAGGGACCATCTGTTTATCCGCACGGCATATCCTCCATTGAATGAATAACGTTCATTTTCCATGTTCCCCCCAACTGTGTCAGCCATGACGTAGGGATAAAGGAGGTCGTAATCAGAGGTGGAATTGAAGTGGATATGACGCTTCCTACCAGTCTGATAAGCTGCTCCACCCCACACCGTGTTGCGCTCGTCAAGGCGAAGGTAGGAGGTGACGTAGGCTGAAAGCAGCGTATGCCCATCCCCATTCTGTGCCTGAAAAGCCTTGTTGGCGTTCCTGTAGCTAAAGTGCGCGCCAGCCTGTGTAATAGAGGAGTGGTAAGCCGTTTGCATGAAGGCTGGATTCCTTCTCGATAAAGCCATCACCTGACTCCACTCATGCAGGTGTTCAACAACTGCAAGGCTGTCTTTTTCCTGTCCTCTGGCTACTATTGACACCCAAATGACAGCTAACAACAAACATAATAATCTTCTCTTTCGTATCATTTTATAAACCGGAGCATAGGGAATAATCGATTCTTTACCTATCATCACATAAATATCACGGGTGCGGTTACCTGTGTAGGATGATTGATGATTTCGACATAATCCTTCGATGAACGGAAGTTCTTAACCACTTCTTTACCATTCCGCTCACGACACAGCATCGTTCCTTCTACATCAAGCATATAGGTTCCTCGTAACACTTCGAGCCTGACGGTCGCATTATTGAAGTCAGATGACGCGTAAGTACGTCCGTTCGAGAGGTTTCTTAGCGACGTTGTTCCCTGTATCTTAAGCGGCGTGATGCTGTCGTTAGTCTGTAAGGTTATATCAACTTGCGTATAATAATCATCTTCTTGTTGTTCACAGGCGGTAGTAATTACTACGACTATGAGTGAAAGGAATAGGGTAAAAGCATTCTTTTTCATAATCTGATGTTCATTTCAAGTCCGAAGTAAGGTGTTACGTAACGTCTTATAATAAAGTCGCTACGTGTATAATCAGGGTGTGCATCCCATAATTTATTGACGAAGAGAGCTACCATGAGCTTGTCCTTAAAGAGTTTCTTGGTTGCTTTCAAGTTTACATCCATATAGAAAGGGATGGTTTGCCTATCGAACATTCCTGCTGCATAGCTTCGCACAAGATGCTGAAGATAGATGTCGTGCGCATCGTTTTCAGTAAAAGGATGCACCACTCCGTTATCATCCATATACTGCAGTGGCATGTTATCTTTCACCATAGACTGTTCTGCTGTACGCCAGACACATTGAAAGGACAATGAGATTCCGAGTTTCAGTTTAGGTATAGCCGTGTCAAAGGTGAAGTTGGTATTGACCATTTCTCGTATATAACCCTCGTCATCTTTGTATATACCGACCCGCTCAAGTGGTCTGCCCCCAATCATTTTTACGGGTTTATACATGATGGGTAACGAGTTATGATACTCCGTTTTGAACCATGCTCCAGTGATTGTAAGACGCGTGTTGACGATGGGGAAGCGCATCGTAGAGAGCATCCACTCAATACCTCGTTTATAAGTCCGACTGCCATTTGACGTGTGTTCATAGGCACGAAGGACGTTACGGAGCGTATAAGGCAACGCTGACACATCAGGTTTTGCAGTTAAGGCATCGGCATTGACGCCTGAAGCATCAAACTCCTTGTATTGATAAGGCGCATAGACACTCATCGAACGGAAGCCAGAGGTCATGTCTTCAACAAAGTAAGTCATCGTAAGCCGGTTGCCAGCCCAATCTACATCTCCTTTGATTTCCCATTTCACGTTGCGTGCCGCTTTCAGTTCAGGATTCGTTGGATTGATGACGTAAGTCTGTAGATACATCCTTCGATAGGCTGGGTTAGGATGATAATAGTTCAGTTCTACGATGTCCATATAAGCAAGTTCTGGATAAAGGAGGTCGATAGTTGGGAACATGCTATGCCATCCTATACCGCCTGTCAGTGCGATTGTCATTCTTTCTTTTCCAAGATTGAAGGAGGGGAAGGTCCACCCAATATTCACACGTGGGTCGAGATTTACCTTTCCATGTATCGCATAGTGCTTGTCAATGCCCAACATGGTCTCTGCACGTAGTCCTGCCTCAAGGTCAAGTTTGTTACTCCCGATGCCCATACTCATACGTTCTTCTATATAGGCGGCGAGCATTTGTGATGCTGGGAGGTCTGAGTATTTGCGTGGTCGATAGGATGTTCCGGTATAAACAGGGTGCAAGCGGTCATATATCTGTCCCTTACCCATGTTACGGTCCATCTGGTAATCGGCACCTACCAATAGTGAATTAGACACGCCCGCAATGGGCATACTGAATGAAGCATTACTTTTCAGATAAAGACTGATAGGTCTGCCATCTACGGTGTGTGTGGCAGTATAAGTATAAGGTGAAATCAAGACAGCATCGCTCTCACCATCAGCCATAGTCATGGCAGCAGGCGTGTCGCCATCCAGTTGCACCATACGGGTACGCTCCAAGACGTTTTTCTCATACGAGAACGAAGTCGATAATGATAGATTTCGGAAGAGGGAATGCTCCATATTACTGCTCATATCGAGCGCAATACTTGTTGCATAACGATTATAAGCCGACTTATATTTGTCTGCCCCACCATGATTGAATTGTGGGTCAACCTTGTCATCATCGAATGAGCCGCCATAGTCAAGGTTTACCATCGCAACGTAGTTCATCCGCTGGGTGTGCCATTGTTTGTTAAGGCGTGCCGAGAGGGTGATGCGTTTATAAGTCTCAAGCAGGTTACGTGGTTCAGCCTTGTTGTCTAGATAGTCTGCACTGAGGTTCAGCGACAGCTTTGAGGGTTTCCATTCAATGGCTTTGGAGAGATAGAAGAGCTTTGTGTCCATGTCGGCTTTGAATCGTGCAGCAATGTCATTTCCACCTTTTCGGCGCTTTACCTTCACCAATCCGCTCGTCAAGTCGCCGTATTCTACCGAAGGAATACCCCGCACAATCGTTACTTCCTGTATGTCGTCAGTTGATAGGGAGCGCATGTCAATACCCGCATTAGCGAAGTTACGTTTTCCTGACGTACGATCGAGTGCGCCCGAGAGGTATTGCATATTGCCATTAGCACTCACTGGTGCGCCATCAATAACAAAGCGAGTACCGAGTGAGGATGTGTTATACTGACTGCTACTGATACCAGCTTCGCGCAGACTGATGGTGTTGGGGACATTCAGATGCGGGTCGTTGGCACGCCCACCAGGCAGCAACTCCATGAGGTCAGCAAAACTGGAAGGCTGCAGATGTTCCATGGCTTGCCTGCTAATTGTAGATGCACTGGACAATCCATGCCCCTCCTGGGCTGTGACAATAATCTCTTGCAGCTCGCTCAGGTTGGTTTGTAAGTGATAAACGGCATCCTTACGAGGACGCACAACAAGCGGTTTATAGCCGATATACGATATTCTGACAATCTTATTGAAGCCGTCAGACAGACAAAAGAAGCCGTCTTGATCGGTCACAGCTATAATCGCTTTCCCTCCTTCAACCATAATGGTGGCACCTATGACAGGCTCGTTGGAACCCTTCTCGAGGACCCTGCAACGCATCTGTGCCATTGCTGTCTGGAGGATACAACAACTTATAAAGATGAATACTGCTCTTATCACAGAATTAGAATGACGCTTGTTCTGCAGCCTTCGTCAGCTCAAAATAGCAAGTGACGAGGAGTAAGGGGTAGGTTGTCTTTAACCCATCTCACCCCAGGTCACTGCAAAAAAAACGATGGAGAATCTGCAGAATATCAGTTAGAAATGTGTTTTATTTTAAAAGAATCTTCTTACCGTTGTGGATGTAGAGGCCTTTGACTGTTGGCTTCTCAATACGGCGACCCTGAAGGTCGTACCATGTCTCCCACTCTTTTGTTGCGGCAGACGTAGCATTGATACCTGTTGTTGCCTTTGTCAGTTCTTCCCATGTGAAGAAATCCTTTGTTCCTTTTGCCTTCTTAGGTGTCCACCCGCGGGCTTTGACAGCTGTAATTTGCGCATCGGTCAGTGCATTCTTCTCCTCTGTAAAGAACTCATTGAAGACGCAGAGTTCACGTTCTTCGCCTTCACTCTCCAGCACCAAAGACTGAATCAAGCTATTCATTCCCTCACCACTGATCTGGTTGCACCAACATGCAACGAAGTTAAGTTCAGGATTGTTCGTCAGGTCGAGTGTTGTCAGCTTGTTTCTGCTACATTCAAGATAAGCAAGGTTAGGATTATGTGATAAGTCAATCGAGGTGATGCCATTGCCGTTAACCCATAGTTCGTCAAGCTCAGCAAGGGTTGACAGGTCAATTGATGTTAGGTTAGGATTGTCTCCAGCGTGCAACGTCCTTAGGGAAGGAAGCTGCGAAAAGTCTAATGATGAGATGGTTGTACCTTGTATGGAGAGCGTCATCAACGATGCAGCATTTGCAAACTTTATCGTGTTAAGTGCTGAACAAGAGGTAGCCCATAACTCAATAAGGTTGGCATTATGAGAGAGGTCAAGCGTTGTCAATGGATTTTCATTCACACGTAAGTGGGTTAGCTTGTTTGCTCCACTGATGTCAATATCCGTCACCTCCTGATTAACGATTGTAAGGGAATTGACATCACCATGAATTGTGATTTCAGGAGCATTGACAGTAAGATAAACTTTCTGGTTTACCATTAAGTACTTGGTTGCACCTTCAAAGGAGATGTTTTCTCCATCCTTAGGGTCTAAGTCTATATCATCCCCCTCTGAGTCGATTCCACCAAACACGGAGATGTCCATCGAGATAACTTTTCCAACCCCTTTGTCTGTCTTGATTTTGATGACTCCTTGACCAATTTCAGCCTTTGCTTCTGTGAATGATAGGAGTGCGGCACACAATGTTAATAATACTAAGTAAAGTCTTTTCATGTCTGATATTTATAAAATATTTAGGTAAAAAATTATTGTGCAAAGGTAAGAAGATGTTGAAAGGTGAACAATACTCAAATGTAGGTAAGTTTTGGCTCGCCACGGATCATAATTATGCATTCTGAATGAGCAGCGCTTGTCAACTACAAAAAAAGGATACTGCCAATTGGCAGTATCCTTTTTTTGTGCGTTTATGTTTTATATGTCGATTACAGAGAACCATTGTTGGCTTGGCGAACCATCTCAGATGATGCATAGAGATAAACCTCTACACGGCGGTTAGCCTGACTAATAGTCTTGTTCTCGATAGGGTTTGCACTACCGAAGCCCTGTACTGAACGAATCTGACGGCTACTAACACCGCGACTCTTGAGGTAAGATGATACCGCATCAGCACGACGCTGTGACAATGGGAGGTTGATGTTGTCGTTACCAGAAGCATCAGTGTAACCCTGGATAGCAACGTC
>QWCW01000903.1_pt1 | contig 13348 bp, 11 predicted proteins | sample 1972691 | NCBI WGS metagenome assembly QWCW01 (sample SAMN09866698, study PRJNA288562) | Human oral metagenome isolate pre2_saliva, whole genome shotgun sequencing... | reverse complement strand
AAGCCCCATGATTATTGGCTACGCCGCAGGCGCCTACGACCTTTTCCACTACGGCCACCTCGAGATTCTCCGCAAGGCTAAGGAAAACTGCGACTACCTTATTGCAGGCGTCGTGCACGATGACGTTCTGGAAGTGACCAAGGGCCGCCGCCCCGTCATCCCCATTGAAGAGCGGGCCGCCATCGTCAGCCACATCGACTACGTGGACGAAGTGCACGTCGAAACCACCCCCGACAAGCTCGAAACCTGGAAGCAGAAGCCCTTCAACGTCTTCTTCAAGGGCGACGACTGGAAGGGTACCGACAAGGGTAACGCCCTGGAAGCACGCTTCGCAGAGGTTGGCGTGGAAGTACACTACTTCCCCTACACCGAGCACACCTCCAGCACCAAGCTGCGCAAGGTCGTTGACCTGCTCGAAGCAGAGCACGACCTGCGCGTAGAGATGCGTCGCTTCGCTGAGCTGCTCGGCGAACGCGAATACTCCGAGGCGATCGTCGCCTCCTAAGGCTCATACGCCCCTGTAGGTGCACTAAAAGCCTATAGAGATATCTCAATAGAAGCACAGAGGATCCCCGCCGTAAGTACTTGCGGCGGGGATCCTCTGTATATTGGCGGTATATCAGCTACACCTCAAAGGTGAGCGTCTCATAAGCTTTAGCGCTGTGCCAGCCACTTCTCAGCGGAGGTGCCCAGAACCTTCAGTACGCGGCCAACCTGGGGCTCAGCAGCGGCTGCAATCTTCTTGCCCACCAGCGGGATGGAGCAGGAGACCTCACCGTTGACGTCCAGGCGGGTCTGCTCACCCTCGGGGGTCAGCTTCTGAGTAGCCTGAGCGGACACGGGAACGCCGTTGACCTTGACCTCGGTAGAAACGGTGCGGGAGCCGTCAGCAGCCGGTGCGCTTACGGTGTCCACCTGGGTCATAGCAACGCCGTTGCCGACGAACTTACGAGCGATGTCCGGCACGCGCTCAGCGGGCACGGTACGCTCGGTGGTTGCGGTGAACTCAGCGGAGGTTTCACCGGAAACGGAGAAGCTACCGAACTCAACGCCAACCTCGGAGCAGACGAAGCGTGCGAAGTCCTCGCTGGAGAATGCCTCGATAACCTGCTCAACGTTTGCGTTGATAACGGTCGATTCCTGAACTGCCATAATTGTTCCTTTCGTAGTGCGCGAAAACCCCGCGCATTATCCCTTCTAAGGATACGGTGCGCGGGGTTTCGCAACCAATGTAAAGACGCGAATCCACCTGAGAATATGCCGTGAACAAGGGAAAACGTCCGCAGCCTCTCACAGGGTGGTTGGAGGATTCGCATGCCGGTCTAAAAATGAGGGAAACACCTATGGGTTGCTCCCACATCGCATCACTAAGGATGCGGGGCTTAGAAAGCTAAAGCTCTTAGGCGCTGGGAGCCATCGCGTCGATGCGAGCCATCTCAGCCTTACCCGCACGGTGTGCGCGAGCAGCCTGCTTCAGGCGACCCCAGAAGGAATCCTTGCGGTGGGTCTTGCCAGCGAGCAGATCCTGCAGTTCCTCGCCCAGCTGAGCTGCGGAAATCTCCGGAGTGGAGACGTACGGCTCAGCGGTACGGAACAGGGAGGGGTTCGCCAGAGCAAGATCGAGCTTAGCGAAGAGGTCTTCACGGCTCTCAACGACAACAGCGTGGCCGCGCTTCTCCATCAGAGTGGTGAAGGGGACCTGGTGGTTGTCAACAACCTCATCGAACTCTGCGCGGCGCGGAACAGCCAGGGGCAGAGCGCCGGTGCGGCGTGCATCCTGGATGGAGCCGGGGCCGCCCTGAACCAGCACTACGCGTGCGGTTGCGTAGTAGTCCAGCAGTTCGGAGGCGGGAAGAAGCTTAAGGTTGTCTGCGTGCTTAATAGGCGCAGTGTGGCCGTGCTGCACGAGGCAGGTGACCTGCGGGTGAGCCTCAAGGTAAGCCTCAACCCAGCGCAGAAGACGATCAAAAGTGTGAACGTCGGTGCCGAGGGACACCACCAAATCGTAAGTCTTGGTAGGAATACGAACGGGCGCGACGGCAGGGGTAAATACGGGCAGGTCGAACTTGGAAGTATCAACACTGACGTGGGGGAAGTTCTGAATAGACATCGCCTATTCCTCTCTATGTATTTATCGGTAGTAACCCCGTATACCTGACGCAAAAATCCGGAGGGCATCATGGGTATACGCGGCGGCGTCGTGCCGGAGAAAATGGTGAGTAATCTCCGCATACGCTTCTCTGGCGAGTGGTTAGTTCGCTTGGATGGTGAGTCCACAGTGGAGCGCACGACTTATGCGTATCTGTATGTTTAATAAATACTATACCCTGAAAATAACGCCCCCAGCACACACGGGGACGCCATTTCCAGGATAAATTCATCACTCTTAGAAAATGGGATGAATCACACGAGAATCAGGGAAATTCTCCTGCTGCCCGGTCATCGTCGGCAGAGTCGGGCGGTCAAAACACTCAATATAAAGAGTCTTTACGCCAAAAAGTTTAGCCGCAACAAAGAAAGGAACAGCAACACCCGCACCCGCAGAAACAACCGCATCCGGGCGTTCCTTCGGGAAAATACGAAATGCCAAGAACAAATTACGAATAGCGTTCTTAATATTTCGAGTGGTCGGGTAATACGCCCAATAGGTCTTCTCATCAGCAAGAGAAGATTCAACATCGGGCTGCTTAAAGCTAACCCACACACGGTCATAATCCTGCCACGCAGCAGAAGTAGCCGTCAGATGCTTCAAGTGTCCGCCACTGCTAGAAACCAGCAGAAGCTTCTTCTTCGGTGCCTGAGAGGAAGTTGCCTCAGTCATAGTGTTCTCCTAAAGCCCCAATACAAGAGAAAAATAAGAAGAGAAGATAAGGGTGAGCTGCCGGGTCCGGCAACACCTGTATCAACAGACCTGCCGCAACAGATCCGCCTCAACAGGCGTTACCTCACCCCACGCTCAAGGACGAAGGACTAACCCGCACAGAAGCGAGGCATCCATCAACAGAAACCCGATTACCCGCAATTACTCGCGGTCCAGGAACACAGCCAGAGCGTTCACGCCCTCAAGCTGATCCAGCTGAGCGAAGAGCTCACGAACCTGCTGCAGAGAAGTAGCCGCAGTCACCGGAATCAGAGCCACGCCGCCAGCTTGAACGAAACGCAGCTGGGTCGACAGGGGAGTAGCGGTGCTCAGGCTAATCACCAGAGGAGTCTCGCTCTTCTCAACCAGCGACTCGGGAGTGTGGCGGGTCAGAGCGTCACGAACCGAAGCGTAATCGGTGAAACGTGCGTACTCAGTGGGCAGAACACGCTGCAGCATCTGGTACAGGTGCTCAACACCGCGGTCGGTGCCGGGCAGAATCACAATGCCGGAAGCCCCCGCGCTCTTCACATCGCCGTCAGGAGCACCGATGGTGCGCAGCAGCATGAACGCGTCATTCGCCTCAGAGGTGGAACCCAGCTCGTGAACGGGGATACCAGCATCCTCCAGGCGATCAGCGTAACCAACGTGACGCATGGTGCGGTCACGACCGTACGCCAGCACAGCACCAATCAGCAGACCGGCAACAGCACCAACAATACCCATCTTCACCGGGCCGAGAGCTGAGGAAGAAGAAGGAACCTGAGCCTCGCTCATCACGCGACCACCGGTAGTGGAAGTCAGCTGAATCTGAGCGCGACGGTCCTGCAACTGAGAGAGCAGACCCGCACGGTTATTGTCACCCTCGAGGGCAGAAATCTGCTCATCAATCTGGTGCAGAGCAGAATCAACACTGCTCTTCAGCGACTCGGAACGAACCTGCAGGTACGCGTTCGCCATAGCGTTAGCGTAACGTGCCGCATCCGTGCCGTTGGGGCGGGTCACCTCAATATCCAGAACAGCAGTCTGGGAGGTACCGGTCACCTTGACGGAGTTCATGAGGCGGCTGGTCAGCTGAGCCTCAGAGAGGGTATCGCCATTAGCAATCAGAGACTTTGCCGCGTTCTGTGCAACCTCGCGAGAGGAAGCAACACGAGACTCGGTCGCAATATCCACCTTCGCGGAGTTAGCGCTACCGGTACCGGCGGGATCAACCACCAGCGGGTAAACAACCAGCGAAGCCTTAGAAGTGTACTTGCTATTGGTCATGTAGCCGTAGACGGCACCCGCCACAGCGAAAACCACGACTGACAGCAGAATTAGCAGAGGGTGTCGGAAAATGCGACGTACCTGGCTGCCAAGGGTAACCGAGGAGGAATGAGAGGTGTTATCCATGAGGACATCCTAGAGGAAGAGAAACGGACACTATATATCGGAGAAAAACGTAGAAGAAGCGGAAGGCTAAGACTTCGCGCGGCGGGCGGAAAGGAAACGCTCAATACCGAGAGCCTTACGGAATCGGTACAGTACCGCACCGTACACCGGCACCAGTAGCACCACGTACACGATGACGCCCAATACGCTCTGACCCAAGAAAGTCAAAGACACCAGAGCACACGCCGTCGGAACAGCCGCACCCAAGAAGAGCGAAGGAGCCATCTCACGGACCGAAGCGCGAATACCCACCAAACGGAACACCTGGTAGCTCGCCAGGAAGGTATCAATCAGCAGAGCCGATGCCCACGCCGTCACCGCACCGTACAGGCCCCAGACCGGAACCAAGGTGAAGTTCAAAGTCACAGCCACCACCAGCGAGGAGAGCTTGTTCAACAGCTGCCAGCGACTCTTACCGCTCATCAGCAGAACAGACTGCACACCACCGGCACTCATCGACAGCATCGCCGCCGGGCAAATCACCCAGAGAATACCGGCGCCAGCCTCAAAACCCTTACCGAAGAAGCCCAGAAGAACCGGACCAAAGAACGCCAAGGAGAGGTAGAACGGCCAAGACAGAGCAGTCAACACGCGAGTAGTCGATAGGAAAATCTCTCGAGCACGATCGAGCTGACGAGTCGCCAACGCCGCGCTGATCGACGGGCCGGTCACCACACGTCCGGTGTGCTCAATCATGGCACCCACACGAACACAACGGTTCACAGCACCATAGACACCACCTGCAGCAGCACCTAAGAACGCCGTCACCACCAGCACGTCAATCCACTCCAGAATCGTTTCCACAACGGTTGCGACACCGCGTGCAGAGCTGAAACCCCAGAACGAACGGAACGTCTCAGTCGGAGAATCCTCAGAAGGAAGAACCTCCACATGCTCCTCGTTGGGGAACGCCCGCTCCAAAAGCCACAAAGCAACCACCGCAGTAATTGCCACCGGAACAGTCCATGCATACACCAGATCCATGAGCTGGCCCGAGAACAGAACCACCAAACCCACAGCCGCAAAACGCAGAGTAGGAAGCAGAACATTCTGCAAGACCGTAAAAGTCACCACACGATGCAGACCGCGTAGTGCGCCGAAGAACACCGTCATCAGCGCCGCCACCAGCACGAAAGCCGAGCTAACACGCATCGCAGCCTGATACTCGGGAGCCATCGGCGCAATCTCGGTGTAGACGTAAACACCCACCACCAGAAGCACCGAAGTCACCAACGAAGGAATCAGACCGTAACGGATCAGCTGCGGCAACACACCGTAACGTCCCAGTGCCCGCTGAGCGCTCATCGTACGAACCAAACCAGTATCCGCGCCGAAGGTCACCAGCGAAATCGCAATCGCGAACAACGCCATCAGACGGAAAAACTCGCCCGAACCCTCAGCACCAATACCGTTCGACACCACCATCGTGGTCACGAACGCGATACCCGCACCGTACATCACGCACAGAGAAGCAAGAGAGCCGCTCTTTGCCAGGCTGGGCTGCTTAGCCTTTCCGGGAGCTTTCTTAACCGGCACGCTCTTCGCGGATGCGCTATCTGCCTGAGCACCTGACGCGGAAGGCTTAGCCTTCTCATTCGGAGTCTTTTCTTCCTGCGCCTTTTCTACAGACTCAGCAGTAGCCGAGGCAACCCGCCGGGAACCGGACAGATGAGCACCCACTACAGCGGTAGCGTTTGCCGCTGAGGAACCAGCAGTCGAAGTACCTGACTCCGAAGAACCCGCCTCCAAAGAATCGGGCAGTAACTCTTCGGAAGCAAAGCCTCGAGCCGGAGGCACAATCGACAGCGCCGTGGTCGCAGGAAAACGACCGGAACGGATATCGTCCACCGTCGGAGCAAACTCATCGGCAGAAGACTCAGCCAGCGATTCGCCCTGCTCCACTACCGGCTCGATGTACTCGCCGCTCTCACGCAGACGCGCACGGCGGCTAGGATGACCACCCGTCGAATACGCATCCTCGAAAGATGAAACCGCAGAAGTATCTAAACCACGAGGGGACTGATTCTTCGTCATAGCCCCTCACCATCCCGAATGGAACGAATGCACGCCATCGATGCGAGCATCAGAATGGTCATCTGAGCAATATCGAAGCTGTAGAAAATAAAGACGACGCAGCACGCGACCGGCACGCTATGCAGCCAGTACCCGGAGGTGGTCTTCACTCGTGCGCCGCCTGCTACAGTGCACACCATGAAGAGCGCGAACAGCGCCAGACCCACGAAGCCGAAGCAGAACATCAGAGTCCACAGGTACCCCTGGGTACCCATTGACACGCCAATGCTCGGTTCCATACGCGGAGTGCCGTAACCAATAATCGGGGACTCCAAGGTCGCCTTCCAGGTGGCGCGGTAGAGCGCCGCACGGCCACCGGTGGAGTCAGAGTAGTCCTGACGACCCAGAATGTTATCCACGGTGCCCGACGCAAAGAGCGCCACAACCACAGCCGTAATCGCCGCAACACCCGTACCCACAGCACGCCAATTAGCCGCAAGGAACTGACGCAGCAGTACGTACGCTGCGCTGATACCTAGACCAATGAACATGCCGCGGTTACTGGTCGCAATCGCAGGCACAGTAGAAAGCGCCATACCAATCAGCAACGCAATACGCAGCCAGATGGAACGCAGACGAAGCAAGCACGCCAGCATCACCGGGGTGAGCAGGGTGTACGCCAGACCCCAACTATTCGCGTAAGGGAACGGCGCGGAGGGGCGAATATACGCCTCAGGCGCACCCCAAGGACGCTGAACCTCAGCCAGGGGAGGAAGCATGTAGTCACGCACCAGCGGATTCTGCATAAAACCAGAAGGCATGATGAAGCTCATCGGGGTACGCAGACGGAACTCAGGGAAGAGAACGCCGCCGTAACCCAGGACAATGAGGGTCACCCACAGGGTCGCCAGACCGCCCAGCAGCCTATTGATGCTAATAGAGGATCGCGCGTTGTAGTAGTACAGGGCGTAAATACCTGCACTGAGAATATTCACAAAGCGCAGACCCCAACCAATAATGTCGGTGGAACGGGTCAGCGCAAGCGCCGCAACAACAACCCACACGCAGAACGCGCCCCACACCCACAGGGAACCGGGCACACGCACATTACCTCGAATAATGAGGTAAAAAAGCATGATCGCTGCCAGTACCAGCGGTGCAATCTGAAGCACACCCAAAGCCCACAGCGCCGGGAAGCCGTACAGCAATGCCAGCAGAGGCCAGGCCGGGAGCTTCTTCTGCGCCGTAGACAACGGGCGGATGCGTGCGCGGGCACGCAGAATACCGCTGGGCGGAGTACTATCCGATCCGGCGGAATCCTTCAGCCCCGTAGGCGAAGTGCCCGGAGAGGAAAGAACGGAAGAGGAAACCATGTCTGTGCGATACCTGGTTAGAGACCTCGACCGGTCTTCTGGACGAGATCAAGAAGAGTGGCGGGCTTAATAAGACCGGTGGACACAACATACGCCGCCCAAGCACGAAGCTGCATGGGGTCGCGGCGCAGAGCCGCGCGAGCGTACGCGCGCGCCTCCTTGTTGTTGCCCAGCGACGCCTGAGCGTACGCAATCTGACCGGCGATACGTGCCAGACCCTTGGGATCCTGCTCGAATTCAGGGAACTTACGCAGAATGTAGCTCAGACCGTCAACCATGGACTGCCACTTGCCGGAGAAGAAGGAAGGGCGGTCCCAGAGCACCAGAATCAGCGGTTCGGGCACGCTCAGTACATCGCCGTGACGGGTTGCACGCAGCAGCAGGTCGTAGTCTTCACCGTAGGCGGCGGGCAGTTCCTCATCGACCAGGCCGATGCGGGCGGGCTTACCGTCAACGCCGAGCAGATCCTCGCGGGAGTACAGCATGGCGGAGGGGTGAATTTCGGTAATGCGCGAACGCAGGAAGTCTGCGAAGGTTGCGCGCTCGGGCGCCAGGCGCACGATATCCTGACCGCCGGAGCGGACGGTAATACCCGAAGAGATAGCGGTTGCTTCGGGGTTTTCGCGCCAGAGAGCGACCTGCTGGGTGAGCTTGGAAGGCATCCAGTAGTCGTCATCATCGCAGAAGCCAATCATCTCGCCGCTGGAGGCGATGATGCCGCTGTTGCGGCCGCCAGCCAGACCGCCGGAGCGGGTGTTGGAGACAATCTTCAGGGCACGGTTTTCGCCGACCTCAATGTCCTCGAGGCGGTCGGGCTCAACGCGGTCAAAGACAACAACAACTTCAACGAAACCGCGGTAGCTCTGCTCAAGGATGGAGCGGACAGCCACGCGCAGCAGTTCGGGGCGCTTGCCGTTGGTTGCGATAACGGCGGAAACAGCAGGGGTGCGAGAGGTGAAGTGCATCATTGGGATTCTCCTTACTCAGCGGGGGTCGCGAGGCTAACGTATTTGCGACGCATGGACAGCAGGACGGTTGCGGCGTTAGCCAGCAGAAGCAGCGCATAGACGATGACGAATACCGGGCCGAAGCCAAGGAAAATGTAAATCCAGCAGAGGGTGCCAGCGTCCATGTGCAGGTTGATGAAGGAGCGCAGGGGGCCACCGGTCGGGGGAGCGGCGGTCTTGCGGTTATTGCGCAGCTGCTCAGCAAGAATCTGGCTCATGAAGTGACCTGCGGTCAGCGCGGTGAAAATCATCGGCATCGCAATGATCCAGCCGTTGAATGCGCTGGAGCCGGTAAAGGAGTAGTGCGCCGGGTACAGCAGGAAGGAGAGCAGGGTTGCCATGTGCACGGAAGGCACGCGGATGGAGTCGACCACGTGGTCGAGCCACTCACCGGCGGGGGAGGACGCGCCGGTCACGCGAGCAACCTGGCCGTCAGCGGAGTCCAGACCGTAACCGAGCGCGAAAAGCAGGGCAACGCAGATACCTACACCAACGCTGGGCGGGCAGGTAATCAGAACGATGATGCCTGCCGCGGAACATGCAGCGGAAATTGCGGTGACGCCGTTGGGGGTGATGCCCAGCGCAACAGCTGCCGCAGCGAAGTAGCGTGCTACTCGGCGGTTGACCCAGCGGGTGTAGGCGGGAACGCCGACGCCGGGCTTCTGCGCTGCCTCAAGGGAGCGCAGGGTGTGGGAAAACTTCGCAGAAAATCCCGATGCGGGTGCGGAGTTCGGGGCGTGAGGTGCCTCAGAGGTGGACATGCACATTCCTTTTTAATCGGTGAGAGGAGTGAAGGAGAGTGAATTACTCTCTTTCGGGGTGGTTGCGAGAAAGTCCGGAAGTCTCGCACGCGAAAAAAGAGGTGGTTGGTCCCTTTTTTCACGTACACCACTATATAGATATTTTACAACGAGATGAAGTGCAACAGGGGGCGTGTGGTCAGGGTCAACAATTGTGTCGTAAAAACCCTCTGACAATGCGCTTTGGTGCAGATTTGCGGGATCCTTCGGGTAGGCTTGGTGTGCTGTTAGAGGGGGTTATCGGCGCTTTGTTCTCGTGAATTGTGGATTTAGAAAACATTTCTGAACATTGTGCAGAGAGGCACATGACAGAAGCACAAATAATGGGAATAAATGATGCAAAAAACACGGAAAAGTGGGGAATATACGCAAATGGGGTTTGATTTCCTGAATCATTCAGAAAATCAAACCCCATTTAGCTGAGATTATCTAGAAGGTATTAGTTCCTTCGAGACTGCATCGGAACGCGGGTTCCGACTCCGTTATTGACGATGCGTCGCTCGCCCTGGCCGGCTGCCGCGTTGTTCGCGTTGTCGACCACGGGCTGCTCAGCCTCGTGTGCGGCGGGAGCATCCGCCTCCTTGTCGCCTTCCTTCTCGGCGGGCTGCTCAGCAACCGGTGCCTTGGAGGTAGCCTGCAAATCGAAGCTCACATTCGGGCGAACGTTACGTCGGCTAATGCCCGGGTGAACCTCAACAGCGATGAGGTTCTCACCAGCCTTCAGCTGAGAAGCCGGAACGGTGAAGGTCACCGGAGTCTTCTGAGCCGTAGCGGTATCAATCGAGCTCGATGCAATCGCGCTATTCCACAGCTTTCCACGAGTGTCAAAGTTGGAACGACCAACCTCTTCACCGTTGACACCCACCGCAATAGCGTCATCCGCGTAAGTGGTCAGCACGAGATCACGGCTGGCCTGCTCACGAGTGAGCTGGATGGTGGTGTAGGCGTAGATATTGTGGCGGGAACGCACGAGCGGAACCTTAACGGAGGTGTTGAGGTTACCAGTACCGACCCCAATCGGGGTCTTGCCGGTCTGCCATGCTTCCTGCGCAATATCTTCCAGGCTGAAGTGGAAGTTGTACTTCCAACCGTACTTACGGTTGGGAGCCTGGGTAGAGACCATGTACTTCCAATCCGAGGCGTAGGGCAGAACAATCTGGTCCTTAGCGGCTTCTTCCTTCGGATTCTCAGGCTTGGGATCGGCGGGCTTAGGCTCCTCAACCTTCGGGTCCGGATCCTGGACCTTCGGTACCTCAGTAGTCGCTTCTGCACTCGGGGTAGCGCTTGCCGAAGCACTGGGGTCAGCGCTCGCGGTCGGGTCAGCACTTGCCGTGGGGTCTGCAGTAGCAGTCGGGTCAGCGGTAGGCGTTGCGGTCGCGGTCTCCGTGGGGGTAGGAGTCGGTCGCACCGGAGCTACCTGGACCGGAGTGGACGCAGAGTAGTTATCCGAGCTATCCACAGCGCGCACAAAGTAACGTGCGTTATCGGTGTGGTCAATCTCGAACTTCGTACCCGAAGTGCTAGCAATGACGCGGTCATCACGCAGAATCTGGTAGCGGACACTACCGGTATCCTGTACAGCATCCCAGGTCAGAACGTCCTTATCGTCCTTCAGCTCAACCTTCAGGTTCTGCGGGGTAGGCGGAGGAGCCACATCGCGAGCCTCAAAGCGCGCAAAACCGACGGTATCCTGAGTACCGTGAACACCCAGCGAACGGTGAATATCGCCGCCAACCCACAGGGTGCCCTTCGAATCCACGAAAGACTCCCAGATACCGAATCCGTGGTCACCCTTAATAGCAGGGGAGAACTCCGGCAGCATCTTACCGCTGTCCTTATCGAAAGCAGCAACCAGCTTGACCGAGTGAATCACGCTCGAACCGCCCACGGGGGTCCGCTTGTTACGCGAATCCTGGTAGAGGAAGTCCGCAGTGGCAGGCGCCGTAGATGGTGTTACCGTGCAGGTGCAGATCCTGGAAGTCTCCACCATCGCGGGTAATCGCGGTGTAGGTGGGGGTCAGAGACGCCTTATCGTAACGAGAGATGAGGTGCTCAGTACCGCCCACCCAGACGCCGGTACCGGCATCCTGGACGTCGAACTGGAAACCCCAAATTTTGGTTTCATTACGCAGGTCAGAGACATTAGCGCCAGCAGGAATCTCAGACTGCTGGTACGCCCACGGGCTGCCCTTCTGCATATGCTGAGTAATATCAGCCACGCGGTAGGCAAGGCCACCGTTGAGCCAGGTGAAGTAACCGGCTACGTAAACATGAGAGTTATCAGCGGAGGCGCTAATACCGTTGACAGTACCGTTGAACACCTGGCGCCAGTTACGGTCTATACTCACAATACCGGGCACACCGTTAGAAGGCTCGCCCAACTTAAAACGGGCAATATTGCGCGAATACGCCTCACCCGCCTTTTCACTTTCATAAATGTGGGTAAAGGTGCCGCCAATATACACGTAGTCACCCTGACGGTGAATGGTCTTCACTGTCATGACCTCGGTACGAATGCGATCTTCGACTTTAACCTGGGCCCATTCAGGGGCAACTTCACCGGTTGTGGCGTCAACAACGACGAAGCTCTCATGCTTCTCACCGTTAACAAGCTTGAAGTTACCGCCAACAGCCAAACGGTTATTCGGCAGAGCCTCAACAGCCTTCACTTGACCGTCAACAGTCAGCTTAAAATCGCGGCGCAACTCGCCGGTCACCGGGTCAAAAGCAGCAATATTAGATTGCGCAACACGCTCACCGGTAGAGGACTCAAGGTACTCGAAGTCGCCACCAATAAACACGCTGGAGGTGCCGTTACCGTGATCGACCTCGGTAATGGCCTCAACGTAGGTGTTCATTTCGCCGGTTTTACCGGAGGCGGTCCTGGCGCTGGTTCGCCAGCGCCAATCCGCCGAACGGCTATTGGGCAGGGCACGACGAGCGCTCGCCGGGGTACCGGAATCCGGGATAGCGCCCAGGTTCAAATCATTCTGGGTCAGCTTCGGGCGCAGGAACATCTGGGTGTAACCGAAAGAGGCCTCACCGTTGCTTTCCTTACCGTAGATGTAGGAGTTCCGCGCATCGGTGATTGCCGGCTCAGAGCCATCCTGCGAAATGGGAGAGTTTGCACCGTAACGGAAACCCATACGGTAATCCTGGGACGCCAACTCATCAAACATCAAAGTCTTGAAGCCGTTGTTCTGTCCACGCAGAATGTGGTCTTCCCAGGTGCCGTCAGTCCAGTTCTTGCGGCCCTCTTCGTTGTAGGAAGAGAACTCGTCAGGGTTGGTGATGGTCGTATTCGACCAGACAGCGCTCGAGCGCAGAGCCCAGGTCCACTCGGAAGTCTGACGGCGGTCAACCGTCACCTCCTGCCACTTGGTGCCCGAGGTGTTTAGGGCACGGCGGAAACGGTAACCGTCGGGCAGCTGATCGGGACGAACGCCGTTGAGCAACTGAGAAATAGTGGTGCCCGAAAGCTGAATCGGGGTCTTCGCGGCGGGTAGGGAGCTCAGCGCCTTGCCCTGTTCAAGAGTCATACCGGATGACGCGGGTGCGGCATCGCTGTAGAGCTGCGAAGTATCGCCCTGACCCTCATAGTTTTCGGTCCAGCCGTCACGGCCCTCACCAATCTTGACCCAGCCGCCGCCATCAGTTTCCTGATCGCAGTAGAACTGGGTCGGCTGGCTCATCGCGGGAGTGTACAGCCAGTAGGCGCCGCTCTTTGCCTCGGGGTTAGCCTGCTTGGCTTCCCAACAGCTAGCGGCAGCACGCTCGGAGGTCGTGCCATTGTAGAAAGCAGAGTCCCTTTTTTCCGCAGTCTGTTCGACAGCGGTACTCGGCGTAATAGCGGGGATAGCT
>QWCW01000537.1_pt1 | contig 13368 bp, 9 predicted proteins | sample 1972691 | NCBI WGS metagenome assembly QWCW01 (sample SAMN09866698, study PRJNA288562) | Human oral metagenome isolate pre2_saliva, whole genome shotgun sequencing... | reverse complement strand
TTTACGATGATATTCCATTATAGCATTATAATCACCTCCAAAGGTATGAAAAAGAGAGCATTATGCCCCCTTTCAGGAGTACATTTGACCATTAAGCCAAGTTTTTCGGATAATACCGAGTTCACAAACGAAGATGGCTCCGACAATCTCAAAGAGACTATCGAAGCCAATTATAAGCAAGTCAAGCAAGAGGTGCTAAGCCTTGTCCGCTAGCGAGATTGAGTGAATCAAGAACGACCCGAATCTCAAAGGGCTGATTAAGGAGTAGGATTACATACATATGCTATCTCGAACAGAAGTCCACAGAGCCTGTAATATAGGACAACCTGAAAAGCAATACATCAATCCCCCTATAAGAACTAGAGATAAGACAACTTTGAAACTACTAGGGAGTTTATCGGCCCAAAGTCTAAGCCCAAGTTGTTCTTCAATCCATCGATGTTCATACTTCTTCTGCGAGAACATTTTGAAATGTGCAAACCAACCAGAAAGAATAAGTTGCTTAGCCTCCGATTGATTATAGAATTCTTCTAAGAGTACCTCATATTCGATAGGATAGGAAACAGACTCTGTAGATGTATCTTCTTTACACTGAAAATACATAGTTCTCAGCTTGTTTAGCCGTTGGGTATCTGCAACTCCTCTCTGAGCATAGCAGTCTATAGAGTTAGTGAACTGTTCTACATAGATACCGACAACCCCAAGTAAGCATAAGAGTGTAGCAATCAACTTTGTTCCAAAGTACTCTGGATAGACTAATGATAGTATTCCACCTAGAAAGGAAATGAATGACACATACTTTGTAATACCATTATAGAGGTCATAAGTTGAAAAGTTCAAGTTTGCCGAATAGCTTATGTTGTAAGCCTTCTGGGCCAGCTCATCTAGTAATTCGTCTCTTGTCATAATAATCAGTCTTCATTGGTAGAGATAGGAACGCTAATGCGATTTCGAGCAACAACTAATTCGTCTTTTATAATGTAACATTCGACATAATGATCTCCCCAAAAATCCGAATTCTCTACTCTTTTTTCTTGTTCTCTATTCGAGGAGATAATTTGACCACGAACACAATTTCGTCTTTCAGCCTCAGCACCTATATTCAGTACCTTCCATTTAACTTCATATGGTTTGGGTACATTCGTAAATTCTATGTAGAATTCTAGATGCCGAACTCGCAATACTTTTTTTGCTTGATTTAGAATGTCTTGTAATAACTGTGGGGGGAAGCCATCTCGTGTTACCCTACAATTAATAGATAGGTTATATCTAATGTCAATAGGATATTTATCTTCAATGAATTCTTCTGTATCACTAAAGCTTCTGCTCTCTGAAAGAGCCTTTCCCTTGGGAAAACTATTACCGAAGACATTCCGCCAGCGTTTATGTTTGGTTTCTTCAGACGTTTCCTCCAAGGCTTTATTACATTCTTTGTAAGCCTGTTTCGCTTTGGACTGAAACACAGACTTCACCTTCACTCTCTGTTTACTTCCCAAGGCAAGATAATAATCTTGTTTGGGCTCATCCTTAAGATACTCAAAGAAGTCCATTGTTAGCTCTCCGAATGAAGCATAACCCCGATTATCGTACTTAGAGTTATTAATACAGAAACAATAGGCCAACGTATCAATAAGCAAACCTCCCATAGGCAGCCCAACATTGTCTTTCCATGCCCTCAGCATTTTGCAGAGCAATCGATGATGAGTACCATGATTCTGCTTAAAGTCAATCATTGCTTGTTGTTCATGCCTAGGTTTTGTGACTTTATATGCACCACCATCTTTAGTCGTAGGATATTTATAGGAGGCAACTTTTTCTCCATCATCAAGAAATTCAAACACAGGTTGCACTTCAATTTTGAAGTCGGAGAAATCAACAACAACGACGAGATTGTCTTTCCTCATCTTTGTCTTTGGGTATCTATCTCGAAGGGCCTCTTTCACGTCTGAAAGGAGATTCCCCGGTTTGTCTTCATAGGTTTCCCATAGAGAATTAGGCATTATATAGAGCATATCTAAATCTGATATGCCCTTAATGCCTGTATAACGGCCGTAAGAACCTACTCGTAGACTATTAGCTGTCTCAGAGTCAGTGTCTCGAAATGTCTTATTCAGCTTTTTCGTTATCTCATTATAGCGATTGCGGATAAGCTTGGCTTGTTCTGAGCTAACTTTAATGTTGTCTAAGAACGTGCTAAATGCTTCTGCTGTTGTCATATGGCAATGCTATTGTTTAATTCCCCTTACTCAATTCACGAACATACTTGAGGCTAAAAGTAGGTTCAATATCCAAATGCGATACCAGCAAATACTCCCAAGGCTTGCCTCCATGCTGGGTCGTGTACTCTGAAGCTAGGTGGCAATACCGACGAGCAGCTTCCGCTTTTGCTTTCACTTCTTCATGGCTTAATTCTTTGCTAGCCTTCGTTTCAACTAGATAAATACAGTCCTTCGTTTCCACCACAAAGTCAGGATCATAGCGGCGACTATCTCTTCCCCAGTGAATGTTGAACTGGGTGGCTGCTGGGCGCATCCACCTAATCACGTCGGCATCTTGCTCCAATATCTGTGCAAAATTGCGCTCTGTTCCACTATCAAAGCTGTAGGCTTCGTGGCAAGCTTTAGTAAATCCGTGGAATACGAAGCGACGAATTTGATGTAGCGTTGGAATTGGCTCATGTAAAGTTTTACGGGGATAGCCTGTTCGTTCGCCCAAATGAATGTTTTCAATTTTCACAAAGGGCAAAACTTTTGCTTCTCCATAGCTCAGCACCTCTTGGACGAAATGTAGCTTTATCTGTTCGTAAAGCCGAAAAGCGATGAGTGAACTATTCTGGTCAAGTGTACGGATAGCAGCTTGCTCATCAGTGCTATAACCAAGGACATAGTTCAAAACTTGATTGACAACATCGACCAGTTCTTCTCTCATTTCAGCATAGTCTATGTCTGGTTGATCGAGGAGGTGCATCAGCAACTTATTTTTTATGCTTTTGTTTCGACCACTTTCAAGTACCTCCAACACCTCTTGTTGGTTGTTTACTAAGTCTTGACGCACAATGCGTTCCTTACGCTCCTCGAAGTCGAACTTCCCTTCCGAGAAATCTACCTTAAAAGACTCTAGCTCATAGCGAATCTCTTGTGGGAGAATGCTGATACGTGGAATTTCGATAATGTTACGTTTGAAGTTCGTGATAGTAGCTTTAACAAACTCCGTGCTCAATTGCTCTTTGACTAGAGGCGCAAAAATAGTTGCGGATTTTTCTGCTGCCTCTTTGGCTTTGGTCACGAGTACTTCGAGTTTCTTTTCGTCTTGTGCGATGTCTTCTATAGAAGCTGATTGCGTCGTGATAGCCACTTCAGTGAGTACGGCTTGCACGGCCTCCGTGGCACCACAAAGAGATTGAGCCTTGTCTCTTTCTTCTTGCGTTTTAGCTTGAGCCACCTGCGCTTGATAATGCACCAAAGGTTCGCAAACCTTGGGGGCTATGGTAATGATGTTGACCTCTTCGTTTTGAAAATCCTCAGCGTTGAGTTCTACATAGCGACAACGACGCAAGATGCTGTCTTTTTCGTTGGCAGCTTCTACGATTTTCTGGAAATTGTCGTGGGCTATGATGGTGAGCTTGTCTATATGTTCCTCTCCTGTACGCTTCCCTCCGAAAGGCAAACGAAGTCCCCTGCCAATGGTCTGTTCGATGAGCGTATGAGCATTAGCAGCACGCAAAGGAATAATGGTGTAGAGGTTGCGAACATCCCAGCCCTCGCCCAGCATATTGACATGCACTACAATCTCTATCGGGTTGTCCAGCGCTTCGATGGTTAAGAATAGCTGCGCTAGTTCGTCTTCCCCCTTCGTGGAACTATCCACTTGTAGCACCTTCCCGCGATAGCGACCTTGATAGAAACCATCACTTTCCAAATACTCTACAATCTCCTGAGCATGCTCAATATTGCGACATGCCACTAAGACAAAGGGTTTCACATGAGGTTTGTCATTAGAGCGAGCATAGAGCTCTAGGCTAGTTTTGGTGTGTTGATGCACCGAAAGACCATCCTCCAACTTAATACGTTCTATTTCTGGAGGAGTCAATCCGTCGGCACGGAAGTCTGCACGCTTGGCGATGGTAGGAATTTTGACATACAAGCCTTCTTTCAATGCTTCTGCAAGATTGTACTCATAGATGATGTTGCCCACAGGTTTATCGTCTTTGAGTGGTGTAGCCGTCATCTCCAAACCTAGTACAGGCGATAGTTCGTCGATAGCTTTGCGAGAAGCGTCAGCATAGTAGCGGTGAGCCTCGTCCATCAGCACCACCAAATCAGGTAAAGATGCCAGATACTCATAATAACTCTCCCCGAGATACTCCGAAAGGCGTTTCATACGAGGGGCAAGAGACACTCCCTTTTTCTTCGAGACTTTATTGTCGGAGTTGAACTTGGCTATATTAAAGATGTTGATTATTATGTTATCAGAGGTCAAGAACTGTGGCTCATTTCTTTTTGAACGAACAGACAGATAATTCTCTCCCGTAATTACTGCGGGAGGATTTGTCACAAACTCAGCTAAACCTTTGAAGACATACTTATCATATCCTGAGTCGCCAAAGTCACGTAACAACTTATTGTAGAGCGTCAGATTGGGAGCAAGGATAAAGAAATTCTTGATGCCGTGCACTTGGTTAAGATAATAGATCGTGGCAGCCATGAGACGCGTCTTCCCAATGCCAGTGGCGATAGAGCAAGTGAATGAGGGAAAGTTTCGCCCAAAACTCTTGAGCGAGGGGACTACCTCGCGAGCTTTTGCCAGTTCGTCTGCCAAGAACGCTTTCTGCCCCTCTTGGTCTGTGGGGCGTTTGTTGAGGCTGAGCTTATCAGTAATATCGGCAATCACCCCCAAGCACTGCGCCAGAGGCTCACGCATAGAGAGGCGATTTTTGACTTGTCTCAGCGTTTCGTTTTTGTCTTTCTTACTCATCATCTTCTTCGTCTTGAGGTTCTACTTCGGGCAGGGTAATGATGTTGAGGTCATAGCTCTTGGCAGGATCGAAGGCACAGCGACCGAGAAGCATGCGTGGTATCTGCTTCACCGTGATACGAGGGAAACGACCGCTCACCCCCACTGCATGCGAGGTGCAACAGATGAGTAGCGTCTCACCCTCCCCGAGCAAGGAGTCGATATATTCTAGGGTCTCTATCGTCAGGTGCTGCGTGGTGGTATAGATGAAGTCGCTCTCGGTGCTGTGTCCCTGCTTCCAGAAGAGTTCAGCATCGGGAGCAAAACGAAAGCCCTCATGGAGCGCCATGGCTGCAGCCAGCATCTCGGCATTGTATTCGGGACTGATCACCATCACTCCGTGTTCGTCTTCGTTGAGGAGCGTTGGGGCAAGTTCATAAAAGCGGAAACCTCCGCCACCTGCCCAGGCTGTGGAGGCGGTGATGCCTCCCTTGTCTGTGCCATCGATCACTTTCTTGAGGCGTGGCACGCAATGCGTATAAGCATGGTCGCCCAGCTCAATCCCGATGTAGCGACGCCCCATCTTGTGTGCCACTGCCGCCGTCGTACCGCTACCGAGGAAGCTATCGAAGACGAGGTCGCCATCGTTAGACGCAAGTGTTAAGACGCGTTCGATTAAACGCTCGGGCTTGGGGGTAGAGAATACATCTTTAGAGTTAATCCCTTTGACCTCTTTCTTTGCTTCTTGGGTATCTCCAACTTCTGTACGTAGCCATAAACTCAGAGCAACAACGCCCTCCTTAACTTCTGAAAGAAAACGCTTTATTCGAGGTACGTTATCCCCATTTTCACCAAAATAAATGCGATTGTCGTTTATTAGTTCTTGCAAACGGCTCTCGCTATACCTCCAGCTAAACTCTTCTGGAGGAACAACCACTCTTCCAGAAGGTGTAACTATTGGATATACATTGGATTCTACTCTAGGACCCACTTGTATGGGGCCTGAAGTCCAGGGGCCTCTTGGGTCATTGTCTGGGTTTTTATATCTACTGTTTGCCTCTTCGGTACGAGGTAGTTTGTTCAGCGTGAAGCCTTCGCTGTTGCGTGCATAAATAAGTATTGCATCGTGCGAACGAGATACGGTCTTCTTGAGATTGATTGGAGCATACGAACGTTGCCAAATCACCTCGTCGACGAAGTTGTTACGACCGAAGATTTCGTCACAAAGGACTTTGAGATAATGGCACTCATAGGCATCAATGCTTATCCAAATGCTACCATCTGGAGCGAGTAGTTCTCGGAGCAACTCCAATCGTTGCTTCATCAGCGAGAGCCAAATGGAGTGCTCCACGTTGTCATCGTAATGCTCGAATGCCGAACCCGTATTGTAAGGCGGGTCGATGTAGATGCACTTCACCTTGCCGGCGTAGCCGGAAGCGACGAGGGATTTGAGGGCAAGGAGATTGTCTCCGTGTATGAGGAGGTTGCCTGTATCAGGGTCTCCGTAACTATATTTGGGGTTCTCTATCAGGATGCGTGGCTCGAGGACATCCTCTTCGCCCTTGCCTATCCACGTGAGTTCGAGTCTTTGCTTCATATCGTTATTTTGTTTTTATCTTACTTTCTACTGTATCATTCAGTGTATCATCTACTGTATCATTTACAGTATCATTCAGTGTATCATCTACTGTATCACCCAGTATATCATCTACTGTATCATTTACAGTATCATTCAGTGTATCATCCAGTGTATCATCCAGTGTATCATCTACTGTCCATTTATCTCTTGTATTTACCTTTATACCTAATTCACGGAGGATTTTGATATCACGCCAAACAGTAGGCGTGGAGACAGACAATGCAATTGCCATCTCTTTGGCTGATACAACTTCTCCTTGCCGTATTAGAGAAATCAAGGTTTGCAACCTTTCACGGCGCTGCTTATCATTTATTGTATCATTTATCGTATCAGCATCGTTTGATAGAGGCATCTTCTTGGACACAAAATCGGGATGACAAGGGATTGTGATCAAAAAGTAAGTACGATGAGAGTCGGTATCAAAGCTAGCCAAAGGTGACCCATTGCGCTTGAGTTCTTCTTGGATGGTAGGAATGCCTGTAGCTCGACCTTCAGAGAGGTCTAATTCTTTAAGAAATTCGCCCAAACGACGATTGCGATAGCGACGAGTCTGCAAACGTCTGCCTGCACGGATACTTTCTTCACTAATAGAACGATCTGGTCCCGAGTGACTAAGGATGGAGATGGCATGAGGCTCTATGGTAATCTCGACAGGTTCCCGTACTTGATAATCACGATGATATAGAGCATTCACCACAGCTTCTTCCAATGCCTGATAAGGATAATTGAAAAATCGGATAGATTCAGCCCTATTCTTGGGCTTAATAATCTGCTCTTGAATAACATTTGTTTTCAAGTAATGGAGCGTGGCACGGATAATAGTCGGCACCGAACCTTTGATGAGAGGAGTCTCTATCATATTGTTCGGTTCTCGCTCAGCTCCACCAGGGAAGTGAACAATCTCCACTTGTGTGTACGGGAAGAATTTCTCAGGGAATTCGCAAAACATCATTGCCGCTACATTCTTCAGATAGCGCCTCTCGGACGGTCCTACCCACATCTCCATTTGCTCCAAACTTTTTGACAGGGGAGTTGTTGAGAAATCTTGTAACAAACGGCTTTTTATCCTCCTTAGATAATCCATAATGAGTACAGGAGATAGGTCGTCAAGGGAAATTGCACTATTGCCTCTGTCGTCAAATGGTATTCTATTAGCTATTTCCCTCAGTTCGGTTAGTACTTCTCCTTTGGCTTCAATCGTACTCGTACCACTGCGCACATACCAGCGAGGACGAGCATCTCGTTTGGTAACATCGTCCATAACGTCGTATGGACGTTCAAGACCAGAAGGCACCCAAATAACCAGAACATACTTACCGTCTATCTCCTCCACTGAGGTGCGAGGAAGGTAGTAAGGGTTAATTTTATTGTTGAAACCAATCATTGCTTTTTGAATACTATCAAGATCACTCTCAGATAGTCCATGTATAGGACGCTTTGCGATGCCATTCTCCTCTTCTACGCCCACCAGAATGTATCCTCCGCCAATGTTGTCAAAATCATTGGCAAAGGCGCAAATGGTCTGATAGATTTTCGCTGGATTCCATCCTTTCTTAAACTCGATCCTATTGCTCTCTACTTTTTGTTTGTTGAGCAAATCTTCTATATTGATTGGTAATGCCATGTGCGGTTCGTACTAAATGATTCTCCACCTTAGGGTGAATAGGTTTTGCCGTTCGGTACTTAGTGCAAGCAAGTTCTCGAGGTTGTCTGTGAGCTGGTCTTTTTGCTCCTCTATACGATCCTGCTCGGAAAAGAGGTCTATTCGCTTCTGCTTGAGTAAGCCTTCCTTCTTCTTAATTTCTTGTTGTGCCGCAAGGCGTGCTTCGATACTGTCAGTTTTACGGGCTTCATTTTTCATCAGACGGATGGTTTTAGAAAGTTCAGTAATCTCTCTTTCTAAACCCAGCTTCATGTCTTCAGCCCACGTGTCAAGTTTCTCCACTTGTTCATCGAAGAGTTGAAGGGCATCTTGCTTCGCTTGCTCAGTCGTAGTCTTTACCACTCCTTCCTTGATGTGTTCCATCAACTTCAAAATTCTTACAGGAATTTCGCTATCAGTTAGTTCTACTGTGCTGGGTAGCGTCCAAATATGTTCTACCACTTCTGAGGGGAGGACTTCACCTTCATGTGTAGTCATTGCCACAGCCCAGTGGTCAATCGTTTCAGCTGTCTTGACAGACAGGAGATCTGCCGACAGATATCCTTCTGTTCCTACAAGATCTGCCAAAGGCGCTATTCGTTTGCCCGAATGACTATAATCTATAATCATAAGATCTTTAGAGGTTGTTTCTATCTGCTTGGCTTCTTGTATGACATATTGAGCAAGTGGATGGTTGGCACGATAAATCTGACCCTCTTGTCCCTCATCGAATACTCTTTTGTCCCCAGAGGTTTCAAGCATATGATAAGTCCCCATCATAGACAACCCTTGTATTGGAACTTGTAACTCAAAACTATAGTCAGTGGCAGAGAAGGTTGCTTTTTTGCGTAGAACGTACTGTGTAAGCATCCACAATCGTTCCTCGTAACTACGTAATAATCTGAGGCTATTAGTTTCGCTATCACGCAAGCGAGCACGCACCTCATCATCAAAGTTTTCCAACAAAGTAGTCCTCGTTTGTTGCATGCGCTTGTCTATTTGAGAACTCAACTCTTCTTTCAGTTGATCAAAAGCCGTCTGTATTTCCTCTTCACTGCGGCAATTCTGATAAATGTGTGCGATGCGTTGCTCAAAGTCTGTACCAGAACTTATACTTCCCAATACTTCGTCACTTGCGCCAAAAATGCCATTAAAAAGTTGAAATTTCTCATCCAACAACTCGTAGACACGACGATCGGCAGCATTAGTTTTGTTCAGAAAATTAATAACCACAACATCATGCTTCTGTCCATAACGATGACAGCGACCGATACGCTGTTCAATACGTTGGGGATTCCAAGGAAGGTCGTAATTGACCACAAGAGAACAAAATTGTAGATTGATTCCTTCGGCCGCAGCTTCCGTGGCAATCATAATAGTAGCTCGATGACGAAACTCATCGACCAAGGCAGCACGCATATCTGCATCCTTTACCCCTGTCACTAAGCCTGTATCTTTATTCGCCTCTCGCCACAATTTCAGAATTTTGTTGCTACGAGCGTCATTATTTGTACCACTAAAGGTCATTACCTCTCCCTGATAGCCTCTCTCTGTGAGCAATCGATATAAGAATTCTTGTGTGCGGCGGCTCTCTGTGAATATAAGTGCTTTTCGATTGGCTCCAAGTTCGGCAAGTTTCGTAAATCCACTTTCAAGGGCTACTAAAAGTTGTTCTGCCTTACTATTGCTCGAAATGTTCTCTGCCAACTCTCTACAACGTTGCAACCACCCACGCTCTTCTTCCAACAATTTCAAGTCTTCTGAACTAAGAGGTTCCTGCTGCTTTCTCCAATTTTCATCAGCATCAGGTATTTCGTCAATCATGTTTTCCCAATCCTCATAATCCTCAAATGCTGTCACACTCTCTTCTGGCTCTACTTTTGTATCGATACGATCAATAATAGTCTGTAGTGTGCCACCTATGGCAAAAGTAGAAGAAGCCAATAGTTTTCTTAAAACAAGTGTCGTAAGAGAACGTTGGCTGCTACGTATGGAAATCAATCGATTTCTTGAAAGAAATTCTGTGACCAAATTATATAGTTCGGTTTCCTCAGTACTCGGATAGAACTCATGGAGCATTGGAATACGTGAGGTATAGCGAATATACTCCAATACCTGTCTGCGCAAAGTGCGGTGGCAAATGGGAGCTAAACGTTTTTTGAGTTGAGCGAAATCTGTTTCTGAGAGTGTTCCACTATACCTTGACTTAAAGCTTTTGAGATCTCCAAAAGTATATTCATCAATAAAACTTGTCAGTCCATAGAGCTCCAATAGACTATTTTGAAGCGGAGTAGCGGTGAGCAATATCTTCTTCTTCCCAAGAAGAGCGCTTCTCAGAATATTCCCTGTTTGATTGTCTGGACGATAAACATTACGCAGACGATGGGCTTCATCTATCACAACAAGATCTAATTGTGCGAGTCTCAGGTAACGTTCTTGGCGACGAGCAAAATCATAGGAGCATACGATAATACTATCCGCTTCAAACGGATTCACCTGAGTTTTCTGCTCTAGAATGCGTGACATCACCTTTTTTTCTAAAATAAAGGCTGGTAGATAAAACTTTTCTTCCAACTCCTCGACCCATTGTTTGCGAAGATTAGCCGGGGCGATTATAAGCAAACGTCTTTTACGCTCTGCCCATTTTTGAGATAATATAATTCCTGCTTCTATGGTTTTCCCTAGTCCAACTTCATCTGCCAAAAGTGCTCCGCCAGAGAGAGGAGAGCGAAAGGCGAAAAGTGCGCTTTCTACTTGGTGCGGATTTAGGTCAACACGAGCATCTTGTAAAGTTTGAGTAAACGAACCTAAATCAGCACTTGCTTTTCTACGAACAAGATCTGTTGCTATATATTTGGCTTGAGGCCAGGAAATCTTAGGTTGAATCATGAAGAGGAGTATTTGTTTTCTTATCGAATTTCTTGTATTGGTTTAATGAGATCTCTTACATCAATCTCAAGAATTTTGGCTATCTCAACGAGGTTTTCCAACGATGGTTGTCCCTTATTTGAGCACCATTTAGAAATGGTGTTTTCAGATTTACTTATGTGCTCTGCTAGCCATTTTCCGGTCAATTGCTTTTCAGCCAATACAGACTTCAATCTATTTATCACAGCCATAAGGTGATTTTTCTTTTTACTTTTTGTATTTACTCTACAAAGATAAGGATAACAAATGAGCCTGACGAATAATCTCCTAACTATTTTTGTTTCCCCTCTTTATCCCTATTGTTTCCTATTTATTATCGCTCGTTAGATCGCACTCTACTAGTCCTTATTTTTGCTCTTTTGCCACTATATATCAAACTAATAGCATCAATATGGACAACAATCATGTAGACGACTATGTGCTGGTCTTGGAAGACCGTGCGGAGGTCAAAAACGAGGTGGAAGTGGGTAAGCTTTCCGTGGTGTCAAACATCGATGAAAAGGGAAAACTCAAGACATCCCCTGCCGAAGAAGCAGCCATTGTTTTATGTGAAGCAACATATCGTTCTATTTCAAGGGATATTTTCTCCAAGACATCGGACTTTTTCTCGGAAACGTGGGACGTTTTCTTGGATTTGTACGGCATTGCGCGGAAGAGAAGTTTGAAGTTCGTGTGGGGGTGTGCTGTGGGTGAAAGATGGTGTGACAAATGTGACAGCAAAAAACAACAATCCTGGGGTAAATACGCGTGCGTGAGGCGATGCAACAAGATGCTGGCCTTGTGTGCTAGAAAGTCGGGGGGATTGCTAGGTAGAGGTGGCGTTTGATCTTTAAAGAAAAACCTTCTGTCACTTTTCTGTGGTTTTTTTACACTTTCGGACTATTTCGAGCCCTATACTTATAGGGGCGTATAGAGAGAGATGTGTCCTTAGAAATCAATGCCGCACCGATGGGGTTAAAGAAACAAGAAGCCCACAAGAAAATGAATGACGACAGGAAGTTATCTTCTCTATAACAATATGCACTATAACGGTCTAATGACCGATTGGGGTTAAAGATTGTAGGCTATGTGTGGGAAGTTTTTCGCTTCTCAACGCATTTATCTCGAAAAAGCAAAGAGCCTTTCATTGTTTTATTGTAAATTTGCAGTCAAATTTTGAGTTGCGAATCTTAAAATAAAAATTCTCATGAAAATTCATTACGGTGATTCACCCTCGATGATGGGAGAAACTTATTTAGGCAATATGGGTTTGCTTCAGCAGTTGCAATTAAGGGCAGGCATCCACACAGAGCCTTTGCCCGATGTGGAGCGCGAAGCCATATATCACAACGCTATGAAGTCCGTTGTCCAGAAGACCTCGTTTAAGCAGTCGGCTGACGTAGATCCTTGGGGAGTGGCCAAGAAAATGCTGGAATGGCGCGACGCCCTCATCATGGCCGGATGGAATGGTGAGCGTTTGTCGGGGAGTTCGAGCAAAGTGTCTGTGCTGGCCGATTTGGAAGAAAAGGTAGCACACGGAAAAGAGCTGCCCGGTGTGGCGGACTGCTGGAAGGCGGTTCTGGAGGCCTATCGAAATGGAGTGAAAATCGATGATTCCATTGACACCCTCAGTGTGGAGTGTCCGCAGAGCGAAATACCGTTTTTGATTCATCAGACATTGCTTTGTTTGAAGGAAAGTGGGGTAGAAGTGCTTTGGCAAGAAACAGCAGCAAGTTCCGAAAATCCCATCAATATCGATAAATTTCAATTGGTGGAGTTTGAAGAAGTGAACGATGCCTACGAGTGGTTTGCCAAAATTGAGCAACTTCTCGAAGAAACGGCTGTGGTGAATCGCGACAATGTGCAGTTGAACCACACGCTCTCCACGTGGGACAAACCCCTCTTGCACTCTTCGCTGACAGACAGCAACCCGCAATTGTTGCAACTTTTCAAACTCAGTTTGAGTGTCTTCTCTCGTCCGCTGAATATTCAGAATTTGGTGTCCTATTTGATGTTGCCTTTGTCGCCGATTCCTGGAACATTGCGCAGACGTTTGGCGCGACAACTTCTTTCCACGGGAGGATTTGGCGACTCAAAAGAGAGGGAAGATGGCAAGGTGCGAGATGACTGGGACGAAATCATCGAAACCTTTGAATTTTTGGGCAAAGAGGGCAATGACTCTTCGCAGGCTAAGGGCATTGCTAAGGGTAAAAAAATGTCTTTCCTC
>QWCW01000484.1_pt1 | contig 13375 bp, 22 predicted proteins | sample 1972691 | NCBI WGS metagenome assembly QWCW01 (sample SAMN09866698, study PRJNA288562) | Human oral metagenome isolate pre2_saliva, whole genome shotgun sequencing... | reverse complement strand
TGGATGCAACCCCCTACGCGGACAGCTACATGGGTGCCGGATCGGACATGCTCGTCGATTACGTGCGCGTCTACTCGAAGAAGCCCGCCGTCGAGGAACCCGAGGCCCCGGTTGCGCCCGCGCCAGAGCCGACTGCCCCGGTCGAGCCTGCGCTACCGACGGATCCCAGGCCCGCCGATCCGACACCGGCAGAGCCAACCCCGGCTGATCCTGCTCCAGCTGAGCCCACACCAGCGGACCCCAAGCCGGAAACCCCAGCTCCAGCAGAACCCACACCCGCCAACCCGGCCCCTGTGGAGCCCGCACCGGCACCATCTCCAGCAGTGCCAGAAACCCCGGCCACGCCCCCAGCGGATGACGTTGTGACACCAGCACCGGCCACACCATCTCCCGAGACTCCGGCACCGGAAACCCCCGCACCTGCTCCAGCTCCGACAGAGCAGCCCACCCCAGAAAGCCCCGCCCCCTCAGCCGAAACCCCCGCACCGAGCGCAACAACACCCGCTCCAACCGTGGAACCGGCTGCTCCGGCAAACCCTACCGATGGGGCCACTCCTGGTACCGACGGGGTGCATGGGGCCGGTCCCTCTACGTCTACACCTGGGACCAATGGGGCGGCTATTGGTGGGGTACTCCCCGCTGGTACAGCCCCTACCGTTACGGCTACTACTCGTGGTGGTGACGCAGCCCTAGCGAAGACCGGCGCAGACACGAACCTGCTCCTGGGCGCACTGTCCACAGCGTTCGCCGGCATCGTCTTCGTCGCCATGCGCCGACACAAGGCCCGCCAGTAACACGCGCCCATAGCGCCTCCAGAACGCCCCAAGGGGGACCGCAGACACGCGCTGCGCCCTCTTGGGGCGCTCCCATACCCACGTGACCCTATGAGCCCCAGGCGGGCCTCTATGAGGCGCACACAGGCTCCTATGAGCGCATCTCGCATAGAACAAGGCCCCTATGACATAGACACCCCCTCCTATGACATAGAAACAGGCTTCTATGAGAAGGCTGCGAGCATACAGGAGCGCCCCAGGTGGGGATTGTTGGTCCCTTAACCTGGGGCGCTCTGCTGGGGCGTGGCTACTTGGTGATGTTGGTTCTCACGAGGAGGCCTCGCTGGCCTGGCAGGGCTTTCTCAACGACCATGGTGGGCATGGTGATGCCGCGTTGGCGTGCGATGTGCAAGATGTCCGCCGGGGTCAGGATAGTCGCCAGGAACTCACGCCCCTCAACAAGAGACCTGCGCGTCCGGTTGTCACTACCGGCAACGAAGTACTGCACGGGTTCCTTCGAGTGCAGGACATCATCCACAAACTGCTCAAACGCCCGCTCCTTGCTCCCTGTGAACAGTCCGCGTGCATTCCACCTGTCACGCCAGCGCACGTAAATGTCGAGGCTCAGCGTGACGTAATCGGGGCCTACAGTAACAGCAACCTTTACGGTCTCATCTTTGCCCGTGTGGGTAAAGATGCTGTCCCTGTCAGTCAGCTTGTCCTCCTGGAGGTTGAAGAAGCCAGCATCTCCCTCGGGGCGCTGGAGGTACGCAGCCATGTTCTCAACGATGTAGCTCGCTTCGTCGCCCTTGAAGATCACCGGGTAGCCGGCATCCACGTAGGTGCTCAGCCACGACAGAACCTCCTCAAACGGATAGTCGAACGACTTGGCAGATACCCATTTCCCTTTCCCTCCCATGCGAGGGTTGGCCTCGCCTATCTCGCGGATCGTGCGAGCAATCTTACGGCGCTTATTGCCCGGATCCGTAGGGCCAGTCGCAGAAAGCGCGCAGTTATAGGCGTTATCCCACTTTTCTTCGATGATGCGCGCTTCCGGGAAGAGCTTCCTCATTGCCTTTTCTTTTGTCAGCCCGCCCCCGTGTGTGTTGGCGGGCTTGATGTGAATGACGACATCCTTTTCTGGGATGTTCGCCTTAACGATGGATTGATACGCCAGGTTCAGTTGTGCCTTGTTCGGCCAGACCCATTCACCATGTTCCTTGGCAAGAATGAAGAGGCCGTAATCACAATTGAACCCTAGTCCATATTGGCCTTGTGATAGATACCGGATCGTCACGTCTGCATTTGTCAGGGATGCGCGCCACTCGTTTAGCCCTGCTCTATCGGGGTACCAATCTTCTGGAAATGGTCGGTTATCATGCCCATAATCGATGGCTAGATAGCGAATGATAAGAAACTCTTCAGCGCTATCGGTACTGCCACGCTGGCTTGTGTGTGGCAGGTAGGGAACTTCAGGAACGTACCCAAAATACATTTTGCTGTACCCATATTTACCAAGCCTTTCATACATCTGCCTCGCCGCTTTATGCTCCGCTTCCACTTCTTCCTCCGAAAAGCAGAAGCGAAACTTGTATTTATTATGGCTAATGAAAAATGCAATGATGTAGCCGCGCGTCAGGAGCTCTTCCCTTAAAGAACCTTTTGTTTCCTTAACGGAACAAAAAACTGGTGTTGACATGGCGTTTCCTTTCGGTTTGCTTCTACTCTATGGGGTCTGACGTGGAAGCAACGTTAAGTGCCGGGGTGGAGGGTGAATCGTTGTCCGTGCAGCATGAGTGCGTACTGTGTGAGTGTTCGCGCGGGTGTGTCGGCGGGGAGTAGGAGTGGCGGTTTGGCGATGGCCGTTTCGATGCTGGTTTCGGGGATGCCCAACAGTGGTGCGTTGGCGCGGACCCAGGCGTGCCAGTGTGCCCACATGCGTTCGCATGACTGTGGTGATGGGGTGGTTTTTCCTTCCTCCCACAGTTCTGCGTCGCGCGTGGAGCCTGCGCCCGTAATGTCGGCCCATACAGCCATGGGGGTGGCTGATGCTTCGCGTAGGGCTTTGATGACGGGACCGGGGAGGAGGCGCGCTTCGCGGAGTGCTTGGAGGTGCAGCTCGTGTTCCTCGTGCGCGGCCTGGTGGGTGCGGGTGAAGCCGTCGAAGATGACGCTGAGGGCCGTGAGCTTGTCGTCTTCCCGCTCGGCGGCTTCGCGCACCCCGTACATGGCTCTGCGCCCGTCCACTGCCTCGATATAGGCCAAGCATGACGTGGCCTCGTCCTGCCCGAAGACCCTGCACACCTCCTGCACGGCTTCCTCACTGTCGGCGACGGTGATGAGGTGGATGCTCTCACGAGACGGCCTGCAAGGGAGCATCAGGAGGACTGATGGGCGCACGAGGCGCTTCTGGACGGCCACCTCCAGGTAGTTTTCCGCAGCGACGACTTCGGGAGTTCTCTCGAAGCGTGGGGACTGCGCCCACTCCTCGAGGGTGTCGATGCAGTGGCGCGCGTGCTCGTCGCAGGGGATGAAGTCCTGGAACCAGTACTCAAGGATCTCCCGCACGTCTCCTTTGCCGCTCACTTTGATGTGGTCGCCTGAGCTACGGTTCCACAGTTCGACGCAGAAGCTCCCGTTCGTCGCCTCCATGTCAGCCCTCCAGGCCGAGAGTAGGCGGGGTTAGGATGCTTACCTTGAGCGCGCGGTGACGCTTCTCGGTAGACGGGTGAATGGTGTGCGTGACGACGTGACTGACCGTGTAGGCCCCCGCCCCGTACACCTGCGTAATCGACACGTCCAACGTGCAGCCGGTAGACACGAGGATGCTTTGAGCGAGGCGTGCGAGAGGGCGCAGCGCTTCCTTGCTCAGCGTATCGCTGGCGCTCACAGTCGCCCCCTTGGCGTTTCCGCTGGGGATGGTTGTTGTTCCAGCGACTCCCTGACTGCCGTTCATGATGATCTTCTTGAGAGCATTCACGAGGCAGATGTGCGCTTCATTCCGATGCAGCGACTCAGGCACGTTAATGGCATAGTCTGCGATCATCTTCCACGCAGCTTCCATCCCCGCTGTGGGGCCAGTGAGGCACGCTTCTACTGCGACGTGGTACATGAGTGTTCCTTTCTTACGAGGGGGATCACCCCTCCACTCCGAGGGTCGGTAGGGGGGTGATGGTTTCTCGGAGTACCCGGTGATACTTCACAATTGCTGGGTGGATGGTGTGTGTGATGATGCGGCTGATGGTGTGCGCGCCAGGCCCCGTGACCTGAGTGACGACCATGTTCAACGTGCACCCCGTGTTCAGTAGGATGTTCTGCGCCAGGTCTGCGATAGGGCGCAACAGGCTCTTATCAATCAGATCCCTTGCGTCAATAGTTGAACGTTGAATATTCCCCGATCCCTGATTGAGGGTGCCACCTGCAATGCCGCATCCATCGTCTGTTACGACTCTTTCGAGCGCTAAGTCGATAGCCGCGTAGGAGATGTTGAACTGTGGGCCGGTGTAGCGGCGGGTGGGCCGCTCAAAATGAAAGTTGGCGACCATCATTTTTGCCGCTGCGATATTCTCGGCGGGGCCGGTAAGGCGCGCTTCTGCGGAGATGCAATACACCATGATCTTTTCCTTGTTTTCCGCGTGAGAGGCCGTCAGCCCTCGAGTCCGAGGGTGGGGATCTTGTGTGTAATGGTGGTAACACCGTGGCTGCGTGGGGTCCACTTGGAGGGGTTGATCTTGTAGGTGACGACCTCCGTGTAGGTGTGACTGTGTGTCTCGGGGGACTTGAAGACAGTCACGCACACCCTGACGATACGGGCGAGCTTCGTGTCCACGAAGTGCTCCTTGAGAAGGTCACCGATCACGTGCGCCTCTTCAATGCCGAAGGTGCCGTCTCGATGCGAGTACGTCTCGTTTGCGGCCACGCAGAACTTCTCATCCAACTTGCCGTCGGAGGCATTGAAGATGCGCTCACCAACAAGGTGGATGGGGTAGCCGGGTCGCGCTTCTCGCGACTGGATGGCAACTTCGTAGCCTGCCTGCTTGGCGGCTTCCAGGTTGGTGATTGCTCCGACGTGGGCTTCGACCTGAATGCGGATCATGAGCGTTTCCTTTCGTTGGCTGGTTCGGTGCTCACTAGATGAGTGTCGCGTGTGGGTTGTGGCGGTTACTTGTTGCGGCGTAGGACGAGGACGGTCTTCGTCGGCCACGGCAAACGGTCGATGTCGTAGAGCCGCTGGAAGTGCTCGAGGTAGCCTTCGTCCCACTCGTCGTACCTGCGCTCGACAGTGCAGTCTCCCCAGTAGCGGATGTGCATACCGAGCTCGCCTTGCGCCTCGCCGTACCACTCCGCTGATTCTCGCGGGAGACTATCGAGTCCCCATGTGGAGTGGAAAGCGATCTCGTAGAGGCTGGCCGGGTCAGCATGGATCTCGATGTTGTCCCAGTCGATCCAGTAGTTCTTCACGTTCCCGACGTGGACGACTGCGTTCAATGCGAGCGCACCAATCCAAGCGAGGACTTCATGCATAGCGTCCTCCGACTTGACCTTAAGCGACCGCGGCAACTCTGAGAGCTCCTGGAACCGGACTCCCGACCAATCGCGAACGACAGCCACACCACCGACAGCGACAAGCCCCCAGATGAACTCCAACTCCTCGAACCCGTCATCCTGGCCGGTTAGTTCGTGCACGACGCTGGACAGGAACACCACGTCGTAGCCGCCCGCACACTCTTGGAGGTCTTCCTTCGTGCGGAAGGTGGCTCCAGCGTCCCGCATGGCCGCTTCGACTGTGCTGCTGATGTCGTGGCACTCGTACACACCGCCCGCAGCTTCGACGCGCTCGCGGATACCGCCCTCAACGGGCATACCACACCCATAGTCGAGAACGCGCACACCCGGCGACACGTAAGGGGCTAGAGCCTCCCACTTAGCATTGAGCGACGAGGCCATACGACGCACGTATTCAGGGCTTGTGGAGTCCATGTAGTTGTCCATAGGTGGCTTCTCCTTGTTCGTGTGCGTGATGAATCAGCAGTGCAGCTGATCGAGCAGGTTCTTCTGAGCAGCCAGAATCTCATTCACAAGCGACTGCGAAAAGCCGTTGACAGCCCTGAGCAATTCCTTCCCCGTGTCCATTCGGCGCTTGGAATCGTCGATCAGGTTCTTCAGTTCCTTCTCGACATCCCATGTTGAGGGGAGGGATGAGATGTTCAGCTTGTAGCAGCTGCCCGGCAAGCCCGTGTAGGGGTTCGATGGCTTGTTGAAGCTGCGCACGAACATCCGCCCGACAATCTCGCCAGGGAAAGGCTGCATAGTTGCGTTAAGTGCACGTTGCGCTTCTGTCGCAGCAGTAGTAGCTGCCGCATCTCGTTGGCTCTCCCAGTCTCCTAAGAGATGCCATTTAGGGCCTCTACCCATGTCAACGAAGAGTTCGAGCTTGCGTTTTTCGTGCAGCTTCAGCAGGGTTTTCCCTGTCTTGTTGGGGCGGTGGAGGAGGCGTTGCAGTTCAGCGACGAGTGCGAGAACTGCACCTCGCTCTTGGATCATCTGCCCTAGGAGGATCCCCTCCTGTGCCCATTCCTCGAACCTGTCAACGGCATGGAAGTAGTCGCGAGCTAGGCGCGAGAGGCTCCGTTGAGTCTCGTAGTCGAAGCGACGGAAAATAGGGTCTACGATCTGCCCGCTCGGATCATCAAAATAGGCCGTAAACTCCCGACGATTCTCTCGGACGCGGGGAAGCAGATCAGCAACCTTGTGAGCTATTTGTTCCCCACCTCGATACGCTTCAACGCCGTTGGTGATGAACTGGTCAGCATAGCCAACCTTCGCCAGGTTCATGACGCTTTCCGACAGACTAGAGGCAAACTGGTTGACGTAGCTGTTATCGGTAGTCATGGTATTCGCTCCTTACTAGCCCGTAGGCCCTACGACTATCATGAGGAAAGCAAAAGCCAATAAGGGCGGCATAAGAACTGCAAAACACATCATGAGTCCAATTAGATCGTCTACAGGGATTCCCTCGAACATTCCGCGACGACGAACTTCATGAGAATGCTTGGCGGTAGAAGTGTTGTGGGTGCAGACTTTGCACTGCCGGCATTTTTGCTGCTCAAGCAGATCGTTGATCTCATCATGTCCTAGCATGTTCATTAGTTTCTCCTATTGGCGATGATTGAGTAGTGCTTGGGCGTGGGCCATGATGCGCACGAGCGAGTCGATGCGGGCTTCTGGCGTTGCGGTGGGGGTGCGCCAGGTGTTCCAGTCGTCGGTGCTGCCGTTGTCGGCGTTGTAGGCGTTGAGGGCTCGCGTGAGCGCCTGGTAGTGGCCCTCTCCGGCGAGCGTCGTGGTTTCGGCACGTAGGACGGTTGCTGCGGCTCCCAGGAGGATGATGAGGTCTGCGGGGGAGCGTAGGGGGTCGCCGTCGAGTTCAGCGTCCGCGTACACGCTGAGAAGCTGGCGTTCTGCGTCGATGGCCGCGGGGGTGAGCGGGGCTCGGTCGTAGCGCCAGGCAATCTCCTGGTCGAGGAGGCCAGAACCGATGATGACGGTGTACGTCGGGGCTTCCTCAACGGTGGGGGTGTCAGTTGTTGTTGGCATGGTGCGCATCCTCCTTGATGTAGTCCTGAGCGACAAAGGTGCCGACTAGGGCGGCGGCGGTGATTGTGAAGGCGATTCCCAGGCCGGAGTCCCATGTGCTGCCGTCGCCGGTGGCGGTCGTCCAGATTAGGACGTAGAGGGTGAGGGCAAGGCCGGTGAGTGCGCCCGTGATGAAGCTGTAGGTCTTGGAAGTCATTGCGGTTCCTTCTGTTTGTTTTCTGGGGTTGATTGGTAGTCTAGTCGGTTTTATTGTGTCCGCAAGCGTGTTGACCTCATTGATTGGTTAAGTGGATCACAGGAGGGGATGGAGGGGGTAGGCGCAAAAACAGGACCGGCCCGAACCCACACGGAGAGGTTCAGGCCGGCCCATAACCCAGAAAGCGGAAGGAACCCACCACAGTGGGGCACCGCCAGAACGATCATACAGGCAAAACGCCCGCATAGTCCACTCACAGGCCCCACTTCCACCACTAAGGGCTACCTGGCATACAAACGCATACGCATCCTGTCTTTCGCTACACAGGTGTCCATGAACGAAAGGATGCTCGCCTTCGAGCCGACGCGCATCCCCTCCTGGTGGCAGTATCGTTCGTAGTCGCGGCGTCCAGTGGTTTCACAGTAGTAAGTGCTCAACCCAAGGACCGCACTACGCAAGTCTCCGTCCCCTAGGTCAATGCTGTCCGTTCCTAGGGGCTGGTGTCGCCCGTCGAGAGAAAATATGCCTCGTCCGTAGCTGTTTGTCGTGTACCTGACTTGTGTGGGGTCTGATTCAGTATGTGGCATGTCTTCATTTTGGAAGTCCCAGCCCCAACACCAGTTTCCCTCCGGCATCTGCCACTCTTTCAGCCCGTTCGCCTGAGCGACAGTTTCACTGTCCACGAGATTGAACCACGTGGCGATTGCCTCGAGTTCACTTTTGCCGACGTACATGATGTTTTCCTTTCCGCTTTCGAGGTGGGTTAGCCCTACAGGACTCCACCCTCGTAGAAGTAGGCCCTGTCGTTGCCGAACCAGATGGAGTAGTCGATGCGGCTGGGGCGGCGCATCAGCTTCTCGTCGCTCGCGTAGGCTCCTCGGATAGGGAGAGTGAACCAGGAGCCGCCGATGTCTCTCCGTGTTTCTGTTTGGAGTTCCTGCGCCCAGATCGTCTTGGCTGTCGCTCGGACGACCTCGTAGTATTTGTCGCCTGCTTTGAGGATGGTGCCGACGGGCATGACTGGGGTGTTGGATGCTGCGGTAGTCATTGGAGTTTCCTTTCTGTTTCGAGGCTGGTTAGTCTTACCAGGCAAAACCCGTGTAGACGTAGCATTTGTGAATGCCGATCTTGACGAAGCCGTCAGTGGGGTTGCAGCGGCACCTCAGCTTCGTATCGTTCATGTAGTCCCCTCGGATGGGAGTAGCGGACCAAACGCCAGTAGGGGTTCTGTTTTTTGTTCGGAGTTCCTGAACCCAAACCGTCTTAGCGGTCGCTCGAACGACCTCGTAGAACGACAGGTCGCACATTCGGAGGATGGTGCCAACAGGCATGGCCGGGGGTGTTGTGGTGGCCATTGGGGTTTCCTTTCGTTGGTTGGGTGTTAGCTGTCGTATCTGGGGTCGTGGACTTCGCCGTGGTAGCGGTGTACTTGGTGGCCTCTGACGTAGAGACCGCCGTCTTTGTGGAGGCGGCAGGGGATGATGGTGTCGTTAACGAAGCCTCCCTGAACGGGGATGCGAGCGAAGTCAAAGGTGCGCAGGACAAACGCTTCGACGGTTGCCACTTGACGCAGCCAGACTGTTTTCGGTGCACTGCGCACAACTTCGTAGTAGTAGATGCCTTCGCGCGGATGATAGACGCGGACGATGGCTTCAACCGGCATGAGAGGCTTGGGCTTTTCCATGAGAGGTTCCTATTCAGGCTTGTGCACGATGTCCCTGGTCGGGTGGAGTGCGACGTTCGCGTCGGGGCGGATGAAACCTATATTGTCGATGCGGCGCATGATTACGTCCCCGATCTCGGTTGAGGGGTCGATCTTCGGGGGCCTGTTTCTCGAGTGGGTAACTTTGAGTTCTTGGAGCCAGACCGTTTTCTCGGTGCGCTTCACGACCTTCCACGCGCGCTCAGCTGCCAAAGCCCAGTAGATCGTTCCCACTGGGGGATAGTGAAACGGCCTCGCATGGCTGACATTTCACTGGCTCCTTTCGGCTAGTTGGTGGGCCTGTAGATGTCTCGGTACAGATCGACGTACACGCCCTTGTGGATGCACAGGCACGCATCTTGGAGGACTCGGCGTTTGAGCAGTGGGATGTCTGTGCGGATCATGCCGGGCACCGGCTTTCCCTCCGAATCAGTAACGAGACGACGTAGCCACACGGTTTTCTCGGTGCGGCGTTCGACCTGCCAGTACTCGTACTCGCGGAGCGGATTGCGCCACCTCATGTGGCTGACTCGGTAGATGGTTCCAACCGGCGGGGCGACGAGTTCGCGCTTCTCCATGCTTCTGGTCCTTTCTTTCAGCTAGTTGGCGGGCGTGTAGATGTCGCCGTAGGAGTGTACGTACACGCCTTCGTGGATGCGTAGGCATCCGTCTGGGAGGACTCTGCGTTCGAGGAGCCCTAGGTCTGGTCGGATCATGCCGGGGATTGGCTGGTCGTGTGTGTTTGTGACGAGCTGGCGGAGCCACACGGTTCTTTCGGTACGACGTTCGACCTGCCAGTACTCGACCACTTTGTTGTAGTTTTGGGAGTAGTAGCTGACTCGGTACATCGTTCCGACCGGCGGGGCGACGAGCTTGCGTTTCGTCATGTTCGTGGTCCTTTCTTTCGTGGGTACGCTGATGCTACCTGTAGCTCCTGCGGGTGAGCGTAGGCGCGCCGACAAGGCGGGAGTAAGAGAATCTGCCTGCCGCTCGCCACTCAGCCTAGGAGCCGGGGCAACACCCCTATCACTCGGGACCACAATTACCCCGCCCCTCACGGGCGTATCGCCCTTGAAGTCATGCACAACCACGGTTGGCACACCCTCGACGCTCGGCCTATCCGCGCCCTTGCCTACGTACACAGTCACGTGATCGTGGGCGTACACCTCACCGCCCTTGCAGTAGACAACCGCCTGGTTATAGGCCGTCACGTCAACGTCTTCCGACATTTCCACAACCGCCTGATTGTGCGCAGTCACAGAAGCGGCACCATTTGCGACAACGCGGGACGTACCCCGTGCTGACACCTGCGCATTGTCATGCACAAACAGAGGATGCCACGAGAGCGTTGTTACCGTCGCCCAATCCCACACCTCGCCGCGCGCATTGTGCCCGCACTCTCCACTGGACTTGTCGTGCCAGTTGACCTTCGCATAGTCAGTCGCGTGCACGACTGCTTCTTCCTGCGCTTCAACCATGCTGCGGCCCCGCGCCGTCAACCGCGCTTTGCCTGCTGCGATCACGCGCGACTCGCCGCGTGCTTCAATCCAGTGCCCGCGAGAGTCTGCCACGATGATGTAGATCGGGAAATACCTGCCTGGATTTGAGTCAATCACGATCACCATGTCATTCGACGGCTCGGCCTTCAGGGCCTCGTCCAACTCACCCTGGTTTGTTACGCGAACAGTTTTGGTGTTACCGCTCATTTTTGTCGTCTTTCTATCCCGTTTGCTCCGCTACCGCTTCATGCGGCGTTCGATCTCCTGGAAGATCTGGGCTGTGCCTTTGGGGGCGCGCTTGTAGGTTTCGTCGATGCGGATGTTGGTGCCGTCGGCGCGTTTGCGTAGGCCGCTCTGCGTGTAGATCCAGGATCCGCGAACGAGGGCGTACTCGGTGACGGTCCTGTGGGTGCGTTTGTCGATCCAGTGCGTGTAGGTGACTCGAACCTTGCGCGGGGCGGCGGTTTTCGCTGCCTGTGCTTTCTGCTGGCGTTGCAGCCACACGCAGTAGAGGTCTTGCACGTCCTCGGGTGTATCGCCGATCCAGTCGTCGATTCCGGGACGGAAGAACTCAGTCTTGTTGTAGTGCTTCGAGGTGTGGTGCCACTCCTCAGCTACGAGGAAGTACTCTCGCAGGAACTCGAGCGGGTATTGGTCGAGCTGTAGGTATGCGCGAGCGTTGGCGGGGAGCACGTCCAGGATGTCGGCCCTGCCCCATTTGGAGCGGGGGCGTAGGCCGCGGTTGTATGCGTCGATGGCGTTGTTGCTCATCGAGAAGTCGTCAGCGTAGCCGGCCATGAGTCACCACGCTCCCGCGCTGTAGCCCATGGAGTCGAACGGCGCGGGCGGGACGGGGAGGCCGTCGATGCAGGCCTGACACATGAGCTGCCCACCTCGTTCGAGGACGATCTTGTAGGCGTTCACGGCTGTGGTCCTGAACGTGTGGGCATTGATGCACCACCAGGTGTAGGTCTTTTGGTGGGGTCGCCCTCCCAGATGGGCGTGTTCTCACGCCAGTAGGGGGCGAGCGCTTCCGGGTCCACGTAGGGGATCTCAGTGCTGTTGTTGCTCATAGTGAGTACCTGTTTCCATATTGGCCGTTGACGGCACGGTCGAGGCCGTATTCGAGGATGATTTCAGCCCAGTGCGTTGGGCGGGCATGCTCTCCTGTGTATGTGTGGCAAGCTCCGCTGCCTTTGGGACCAACCGTGAGGAGGACGCTCGAGCGAGCCCTGCTGGGCAGGTAGAGGCCTGTGGGGTTGGTGCGGGGGCGGGGGCGTTTCCCAGAGGGGCTGAGCCAGGCTGAGGTGCCGTCGTAGCCGAGCTGGAGCTTGTGGTAGTCGCGGATCTGGGAGACGAGGAGGGCCAGGAGAGACACGTCCTCTGTGAGGAGCGTGCGCAGGTGCGAGACGGGCAGTGCGTTGGGGGAAACGAGGATCGCGTCGTTCGCTTGATCGCCAAGACCGCCCGCCCACCGGAATGGCTCATACTCCGTCTGGTAGCCGAGGATGACGTGAACGTTCTTGATGGCCTTGGGGGTGTCGGGTGCGTGGACGATGGAGCCGTCGAGGTTAACCATGAGCGTGTTGACTCCGCCCTTTTCGATGAGGAACACCGAGTCCGGGTACGTGAAGTCCATGCGGTACTCGTACTGCTTGCCGGGCTTGATGTACCTGGAGAGGAGGTCGGTGAGTCCGAGGTCGCGTGGGGTGCCGATCTGGAAGATGTCTGTCCACGTCAGGATGAAGCTGTCGCAGACTTCCGTGATACGGACGATGGTTTCGGGTTGCGCGTCGTGGCCCGCCCATCGGAGGCCTGCCCGCTGGGGATGGCGACTGTGACCTAGCTGCATGTTGCCGTTGAGGAGGTCTTCGAGGGGGCGGTGATTGTGGGGGATGTGGTTGTGGTACATGGCGGTCTTTCAGACGTAGTGGGAGATGCCGACGGCTCCGATCTGGATGCCGGTGCGGTCGCGGATTGGCTCGCCGGGGACTCGGATGTCCGGGCGGTGGTAGATCTTGAGGGCTTCGGCGGCGACGCGGGATACGATGATGAACATGCCGGGGATCGGATCGGGCAAGCCGATGCACTGGTCCGGGTGGTTGATGTTTAGCGTCTCGGGGATGCCGGGGAACGTCTCGGGGAGGGGCTGGTATTCGTCGGGGACTCGGACGACGGTGCCTGATAGCGGGATGACGCATAGGACTGTCTGCTTGTCGTACCCGTACATGGTGAGCGCGTGCGGAGTGCCGTTGACGTAGACGACCCCGTTTTCAGCGGCGATACCTACGAGGGGGCCGACGCTCGTATTGATTGTGACGTTGCGCAGCATGTGGGTGTGTCCTTTCTGGCTTGCTTACTTGTTGAGCGTCGTAAACCAGGTGGTTTGTCCGTTTAGGAGCGGCTTCGCCTGTACTGCGTCGAGGACAACCACGGGCGGGGGGGTGTGGTTGGGGCCGGGGCTGCTGGCGGTCGCTGCTGCCCATGCTGCTTGGTAGTTGTCGTCAGGCTGGGTGGGGGTGCGGTAGCCGGCGACGTAGAGGGTCGGGGTTGCGCCGAGGGTGGCGAGGTCGAACATGGATGCGACGGGAGTGGTGGGGGTCTGGTTCCA
>QWCW01000483.1_pt1 | contig 13386 bp, 12 predicted proteins | sample 1972691 | NCBI WGS metagenome assembly QWCW01 (sample SAMN09866698, study PRJNA288562) | Human oral metagenome isolate pre2_saliva, whole genome shotgun sequencing... | reverse complement strand
AACTGGAAAGCTCTTGTTAGTACGAACGCAATTACATCAAGCGAACCTTGTGGAGATTATGCAGAAATCACGCATAATGGAGACAAGAAAGAGACTTATGTGGATGTTTACGCCAAAGTTTCAAATCGTGCCATTAAAGATTAGGAGGTGATCCAACATCTTGACTGGCAGGAATAAACTGCTATAAATTACTGTAAATCACTATAAACCGTGTCAAATTTGATGCGGTTTTTTGCTTGACTTTATCCGCAGTCGGTAAAGAACGGAAGATAATACCTAATTTTAGGAGGAATTTAAGAATGACAGAAGGCATTCAAACAACTGACCAGCCAGTCAACGCTGGAGAAACCACTGAGTCACAAACTCAAGAGCAACTTGTCAAGACTTTCACTCAAGATGAGGTGACTGGTCTTGTAGCTAAAGAAGCCGAGAAAGCACAAGAGAAAATCTTCAAAAGCCTAGGATTTGAGGATATCAAGAGCGCTAAAGAAGGGCTTCAACAGCTCAAAGAGTGGAAAGACTCACAAAAGAGCGAGGCTGAGAAACAGTCAGAAGCGCTTGCTACTAAAGAGAAAGAGCTAGAACTTGCTTTGTCAGACAAGAAAAATCTGGAAGCGAAACTATCAGCTCTGACTTTGGGAGTCAATGCTGAGTCTGTCGATGACGTCATCACTCTATCTGCTCGCTTAGTGTCCGATGAGGTGTCTATTGAGGACGCTATTGGTCAAGTGTTGCAGAAATATCCTCAGTTCGGTCGCACAGAGCAAGCCGAGGAGAAAAAGCCGACATTTTCGGCCGGAGGAAATCCAACGGCTGGAACGAATCAAGAAGATGCCTTTTTGAAGGCTCTCGGACTAAATAATTAACAGGAGAATGATCAATGACAATTAACTACATCACTAAACACGAAGGCACTTTTGAAAAGAAATTGATGCAAGGCGCACTTACAAGCATCTTGGAAACGCCACAAGTAAACTGGTTGGGTGCTAAGTCTTTCGAGTTGCCTACAATTTCAGTTACTGGCTACAAGGCGCACACACGCTCTAAAGGCTATAATTCTGGTACAGTTTCAAACGACAAGAAAGTTTATACACTAGGATTCGACCGTGACGTCGAGTTCTTCGTGGATGCTGCAGACGTAGACGAAACGAACCAAGAACTTTCAGCTGCAAACGTATCTAATACATTCATCACCGAACACGCTACTCCAGAAGTGGACGCTTATCGCTTCTCTAAAATTGCTACAGAAGCTATCACAAACAGCCACTTCAAGTCTGAAGATGACCTATCAGAAGTAAACATCTACACCAAATTGAAAGCTGCCCTTTTGCCAGTTCGTAAATATGGAGCTCAGAACATCGTTATGTATGTTTCTAGCGAAGTGATGGATTTCTTGGAACGTTCTAAAGAGTTCACACGCTCAATCGCTACTACGTCACCTCAAGGGATTGATACTCGTGTCACTTCGCTTGATGGAGTTCAGCTTATCGAAGTTTGGGACGATGTACGCTTCAAGACTAAGTTTGACTTCACTGAAGGCTTTGTTAAGGCTTCAGATGGTAAAAACATTAACTTCTTGATCGTTGCTAAGCCAGCAGTAATTGCTAAGGCTAAATTCAACTCAATCTATCTGTTCGCTCCTGGTCAACACACTGAAGGTGACGGATACTTGTATCAAAACCGTTTGTATCATGACCTTTTCGTCTTGCAATCAAAACAAGATGGGGTCTATGTTTCTCACAAATCTGCTTAATGAGGAGGTAGAAAATGCGTAAGTACGAAAAAGGGAATCAAGTCTACACTGTGCAAGAAGGCAGCTCACTTGAAAATCAGCTAATCGCTGATGGATTTGAAGAAGTGATTGAAGATGGCCAAATCTCAGAAATTTTGGCTACTCATTCGCTTACGGACATGACTTTGGCAGAGCTGAAAGCTCTTGCGAAAGAGCGAGGGTTTGAGGGTTATTCAAACAAGACCAAAGACGAGCTTTTGGAGGTGCTAAATGGCCAAGTTTAAAGCAAAATTGAACGTATATCTTGCTAAGTCTGACCGTCATTTTGACAAAGGTCAAGAGTACTATCTAGAGCAAGACGAAGCTAATCGAATCAATGGCCTGTTTAATGAGGTTGTTGGTGAAGATTGCCTTGAACTCGTTGAAGAGCCTAAGCAAGATCTAGTTGAGGTGGGGGCATCCACCTTTTGAGGAGGTGATTAGATGACTTACTTAACGAAAGAGGATTTAGATAAGCTCGGATTTGAGGTTGAGGGCGACTTTGACAAGCTTTTAAAGCGTGCTGAACTCGCTATCGATGCTTATACCAGGGATTTCTATTCTCTAAATAACTTTGATAGCGACAATACAGCTCGCAAGAAGGCAGTTAAACGAGCTACAGCCTTTCAGATTGCTTACTTGGACACTTCTGGGGTCCTGACGGCAGAGGACAAGCAATCTATTGCCAGCATGTCAGTCGGGCGGACATCTATAAGCTATCGCTCAGGCTCTCAGAATGGCTCAAGTTCGCTTTCTTTGGGTGAAAGGTATAATTTATCAAGAGATGCTGAAAACTGGCTCAGAATGGCTGGATTTGGCTCAGCGAGGGTTGATTATGATAGATAAACGAATGCTAACTGATTCAGTGACTATCAAGAAGCCCGTTGGTGAGGACGACTGGGGGAAAGAGGTTTACTCTGACCCTCTTTTGTTATCCCCTTGCAAATTCGATAGGTCTTATTCTCATTCTGGGACAGGCAATCATCGTAGCGAGTCCAATTCCTCGACTGTGATTGTCTATCACAAATACTGCCCTGTGAAACTCGACAAGAGTTTCGTTGGTGGGGTTGTAGAAGAGGACGGCGTCAGCTACGTTGTTAAGAACATCATCCCTCAATATCATCCTTTGACGAGTAGGCTTCTAGCTTATGAAATCGAGGTGATTTAGTGGGTGGTGGTGCGAGTGTCAAGATTGACCTAAACGGCGTAAAAAAGAAGGTATCGCCTGAGAACTTTGCCAAGGGCAAATTGGCCATCGCTAACCAAGTGCTACTGGACATGGAGCCATACGTCCCAAAAAGGAAGGGAATTTTAAGATCTAGCGCCCATGTCAGACAAGATTCGATTGTCTATGCGACGCCTTACGCTCGATTGCTTTACTATGGCAAGAAGCGGAAAGGTTTCTTTTCAGAAAAGCAAAGGAAGTTCTTCTTTGCAAATAAAGATAAGTTGCTGAGCCAAAAACCAACGCCTGGAACTGGTCCAAGGTGGGATAAAAAAGCCGCTGCCTTACACTCTAAGAAGTGGGGCGATGTCGGATTGAAAGCGATGGGATTGAAATGAACCAAAATAATGACTTTGCAGAGGTCTTGCTTGAGCATATCAAGGGCATTCAAGAAAAAATCCCGTCTAAACTTGGTTATTTAACCGAGAAAGAGGGATTGGTCGTCTTTCCTCTCCCTGGTGGAGAGGTTGTAGACGAGGACATGGCTGGAACTCAAACCGTCAGCTTGCCCTTTGAAATTGCTATCAAGTCACGAGATCAGGAATTAAACAATAATACACTGTGGCAGATTAACGCTGCCTTGTCAAAAATGGACCTAGAATTACCAAGTAAGAATGGCTCTTACGAATTTTTAGGTCTGAAAGTCGACAAGCCTTACTTAAACGATTTAGACGAGCAAGGCTTTTATATTTACTTGCTGGACGTAACTGCCAGCCTTGAAATTGAAAGGAATGAATAATGGTTAAAAATAAAAACGTAAAACGTAAACACTACATCGGCCCTTACAAAGAAGCGACTCCGGACACTCCGCCAACTGCGACAGAGTACCTTTGGATTGCTAAAGGGATTAAGAAATCATCGCCAGAAAATAACGAGAAGACAGATGATTTCACTGACTTCTCTGGCGACGGGACACCTGAAGAACAAGTGATCACTAAAACACGAGGGCGCTCATTCGAGGGCGTTCGTGATACAGATGACAAAGCGCAGAATTTTGTGGCAGACAAAGAAGATGCAGTCGGTGACGAGCTTTTGGTTTGGTATAAGGAGATTGACTCGACCAGTAAGACCCAGTATGAAGGTCCAGCTCGCCTTTCTGGTATCGAAATCGGTGACGGTGAAGCGTCAGAGAATGAAAGTATTAAGTTTAAGGTCGTATGGACTCGTAAACCTAAGAAATCAACAGTAGTACCAGGATAATCTAAGGCGTGATAATTCACGCCTTTTTATTTTTTGAAAAGGAGCATAAACATGGTAGTCATTAAAAAAGCTAGCAACATCATACCTATTGATTTTGGAGAATTCCAACTGGAATATTCAGCAAATGACAAGGGTGTCAAAGAACTTGACTCATTTCTTGATAATTTGAAGAAAGAATGGAAAAAAATGGAAAAACTTTCTGACACGGCAATCGTTAAGAGGGGCAAAGAAATCGTCGAGGACGGATGGACTCGTCTTTTTGGTGCTGAAGCATTTGAAAAAGTCTTCAAATTCGCAGATGAGGACTCGACGGTCGCATTTAATTATCTGATTCAGACTGTTCTTGGAATTATCAAAGATTACCGAGAACGCAACTCGGAAGATGCATTCAAGAAGTATCTAGCGTGATGCCATGTTAGATATTTCTAGAAAGCTAGTTGATGAGCTTGTTCTAGAAATTGAAGGCAAAGAACAGACTTTCCCTCTGCTCTTATCGTTTGATAGAGTTTTGAAAGTCTTTGAATTGTGGAAGGACGACGAAGTTTCAGACATTATGCGACCTTTCTTTGCGTTGAGGATCCTGACAGGTATTTCTTTTGATTTTTTGACCGTGAACGAGGCCATGGAAGTGATTTTGGCAATCTTTGAAGAACACATACAAAACGGTAAAAAAGAAGACGACGTTGAGTACGACCTGGCAGGCAATGTCATAAAGTCCTCGACTGCAACAGAAGAACCACAGAAAAGACTCTACAACGTGAAGCATGACGGAGCTTATATCTTTGCTTCTTTCATGCAAGCCTACAAAATCGACTTAATTGAAGAGATTGGAAAGTTGCACTGGAAAAAATTCAACGCATTACTTGTCGGTTTGCCTGAAGAAACCAAATTTGTAGAGGTCGTGAAGATTCGCTCTTACGAGCCACAAAAAGGAGACGGTCAGGAATACATCGAGAATATGCGGAAATTACAAAGAGAGTATCGTCTACCAGATGATGACGACGAACTGGAAGACGATGAATATGATTATTACGAATAGAAAGGAGGTACACAATGGCAGATGGGAAAGTTGTCATCCAGGTTGAAATGGATGGTAACAAGGCACAGTCAGGTGTCGAACGTTTAAAAAGCTTGATGGGTGGATTAGCTGAAAGCGGAGAGCGAGCAGGCTCGGTTTTTAAATCGGTTTTAGGCGCCAATGTAATAAGTTCAGCTCTTTTTTCAGGGATTGGAGCTTTAAATGGTGGCATCCGTGAGATGATGTCTGAGCTTAATAGCTCACAGAAAGCCTGGAAAACATTTGAGGGGAACCTCCAAGCCTTTGGGCGCTCAGCTAACGAAATCAAGAAAGCAAAGGAAGAAATGCAAGACTTTGCGACCAAGACCATATACTCAGCCTCTGATATGGCTAGTACCTACTCACAACTTGATGCAGTTGGTACTAAAAATGTAGGGAGCTTAGTTAAGGCCTTTGGTGGACTTGCTGCCTCAGCTGAAAACCCAGCTCAAGCCATGAAATCATTGTCAACACAGGCAACACAGATGGCAAGTAAACCTAAAATCGCCTGGATGGACTTTAAAATCATGATGGAGCAAGCTCCAGCTGGTATGGCTGCAGTCGCAAAAGAGATGGGAATGTCTACAGCTGACCTTGTAAAATCCGTACAGGATGGCAAAGTTAAAACTGAAGAATTCTTTGATGCTCTAAATCGAGCAGGGAACTCAGACGCTTTCCAAAAAATGGCTACAGAATTTAAAACAGTTGACCAAGCCATAGATGGTGCCAAGGAAAGTCTCTCTAATAAACTCATGCCAGCTTTTGAACAACTCAACAAGTTTGGTATCAAGGCTATCAATGCAATTTCAGACGCTCTTGAAAAAATCAATTTTGACAAGATTGCTGAAAAACTAGGAGCTTTCCTAGAGGGTATTGATATAGACGGTATCATCTCAACCGTGACAGGAGCTTTTGCTAACATTGGGAGCATTATTGGCTCAGTAAATACAGTCATCCAAGATTTAGTCGCAAGGGCTCAGACGGCTTTTGAGTCTTTCAAAAACACCGGGGCGCTTGATAATGCTGGACAAGCATTCAAAGACTTATCAGAGGCAGCGCTTGACCTAGCAAGTAAATTGGCAAATGCTATCCCATGGGAGACTATCGGAGAGTCAGCTGGTAAAATTGTAAATTTTGTTTCAGAAATGGCGAGTTCATTTGCTAGTTTTGTCAAAGGTCTTGATCCTAACACAATCCGAAATGTAGCAACCGCTCTAGTGACCATGGCTGTGGCCTTAAAAGGTATCAAGACAGGGGTAGCGCTTGCTAAAAGTCTAAAATCAGCCTTTGATTTCGGGAAAAACATTGTATCGCTGATTGGGAATATCTTAGGGCTTACTGCTGCTCAAGCTGCAAATGCTGGAGCAAGTGCTGCAATGAGTGCAGGGACGACCGCAGTCGGTACATCTGCTGGAGCGAGTGCTAGTTCAGTCATGCAACTAGGTGTAGCCGTGCTCATGGTTGGAGCCGGTATCTTAGCAGCTGCTGCTGGTATCTATGTATTGGTTCAAGCTGCTATACAATTATCATCAGCTGGAGCTGGTGCACAGATTGCCTTACTTGCAATTGTAGCAGGAATTGCCTTGCTTGCAGTGGGTGCTGCAGCAATCGGTCCAGCCTTAACGGTAGGCGCAGTCGGTATTCTAGCCTTTGGCGCTGCCATCGCTCTAATTGGAGCAGGTGTCGCAGTCGCTGCGCTAGGGATAGCCGTATTAGTTGATGCTATCGCCAATGGTTTTGCCTTGATTATAAACACGATTTCAAGCAATGCCCCTCAGATTATCAGCATTATTCAGGCTATTTCCGAAGGTATTCGCACGGCTATGGATGGCATTGCTAACATCATCATCTCTGTAGGTACGGCTATCAACATCGCTCTACAAGGTATTGCCGATATTTTCAAATCAGTTGGAGAGTCAATCTCTACGGCTGCTCAAGGTATCGGTAAGGGTATCGAGAGTGTATTCAATGGCATTTCAACGATCATCAGTTCAGTTGGTGGTGCAGTTAGAACAGTTTTAGATGGTATTGCTAATGTATTCACATCTATTGGAACGGCTGCAAGAAATGCAGGTCTAGGCGTGAAATCAATGGCCGAGGGCATTCAATTGCTTGTAGGGCTCAATTTAGCTGACCTTGCAGGGACTTTGACGGTTGTTTCGGCAGGTCTTACTGCTATTGCTAACTCTGGTATCGCTACGGCTGGACCAGGATTGCAACAAGCAGGGACAGGATTGATGTTGATTGCTACATCAGCTCAACTTGCAAGCCTTGCTTTGCAATCAGTACCTACTGCTTTATCATCACTAAGCACCAGTCTTGGAACATTGCCAGAAACATTGACAAGTGCTGGAGCTTCGATGAGCGCATTTGCTTCATCGGTTATGGCTTCCTTTGCAAGCCTTTCTGGTTCTGTGACTAGTATCATGATGTTACAGACAGGTCTGATGGCTCTAGCTAATGCGATGATGTTGGCACAGAGCGGAGCTTCAGCGATGTCATCTACTCTAACGATGATTAACGCTTCAGCATCGTCAGCTTCAGCTTCCATTTCTCAGCTTGCTTCAGGCATAGCTTCAGCAATGACTCAGGCTGTATCATCGGCTCAGTCAAACATGGCATTGATTGTTTCTGTGATTACACAGTCATCAGTTCAAATGACACAGGCTGGTCAACAGGCAGGTCGTGGAGTTTCTGAAGGTATCACAAACGGCATACGCTCTGGAGTTGGTTCAGCAACGGCTGCAATGTCAGCTATGTTAAGCTCAATCCGTTCTAGGGCAATGTCAGGGGTAAGCTCTATGCGCTACGCTGGTTCGATGATTGGCCAAGGTTTGGCACAAGGTATGTACTCAGCTCTTGGAGCTGTCACTGCGGCAGCTAATGCTCTTGTCGCTCAAGCTGAAAGAGCCGCACAGGCCAAGGCTAAGATTAACAGTCCATCACGCTTGTTTAGAGACAACGTCGGACGTTATATCTCTCAAGGGGTGGCAGTTGGTATCCTGGCAGATGCTCACAAGGTAGATGATGCTATGGGCGATGTATTCGACCAAATCAAAGCCTTTAACTTTGCGCCAGAAGATATCATCGGAGTAGGACAAACGAGCCTTACGAAGACGCTTCAGGTCAAATCTGATCTTGACCGTCAGCTTAAAACGAGCGTTAAGGTCGTACAAGAAAAATCTAACCATCTTGTAAAACAAGCCCTGGAAGTCGCTGAAAGGGCAGTAAAACGTCCAGTCAGTCTGATGATGGAAAGCGGAACGCTTGTCGGACAAATTGGCCAACAGATGACCGATTTTCAAAACGACAAGCTCATGATCGATAACATGATGAGAGGTATTCAATGGACACAGTAATCTATAACAATCATGACCTCTCTGAGGTTATCAAAATAAGCGAAGTAATACGCCCGATAGGAAACGAAAGGAACGTCACGACGAATGATGCTCCTTTTTTGGGCGTTAACGTCCAGGAAGTAAGAACTGGACCTAAAAAAATCAAAATTAAATTTGCTGTGCAAAGAAAAACGGCAACAGATACCGAATTGGCCAAGCACGCTTTGGCCACGATCCTGAACACGGACAAGCCGGTCAAGATTACAATTACAGACGAACCTGACAAATATTATATGGGACTTGTTATTGGCTCTGTGGATGTCGATAACGTAGCTAGATGGCTTCAAAAGGGCGAGTTTGAGATTTTAGTTCCTGATGGCGTCGCTCATAGTTCGACTTATAGGCGCTTTGATAACGGACAAGAGCAACCTGACAAGGTTGTTTTTAATTTGGTAAATAATGGTAACGTCCCAGCTTTTCCTGTCGTTACGGTTAAAAATAACGCCGAGAATGGCTATATCGGTCTTGTGAATACCAGCGGAGCCTTTGAAGTTGGAGACCGAAAAGAGGTAGACACAGAAACAGTCAAGCGTTCTGAGGTGCTACTTGATTTTAGAGGTGACAATATCGCTCAAGGTTTTGCAAGAGCCACAAAAAACATCTCAGTTACTAACAGCCCTGAGAATTTGACTGGCACATCTGAACTGGTCACAGTAGATGGGAAGAAACGTGTCAAGCTAAGAGAGCAGATAAGTGGCACATATAATGTCAGCTACTCATCAAGTTTGTCATGGGAAATACCTGCTGACTCAACAGGTCAGAAAGGCTCTCTTAATGACTACATCTTTTGCAAACTTGTCTATCAACTAGACTCTGTGGCTCAATGTGGCTTTATTAAAGTGACTGTGACTGACGCAAATAATCAATTTCTGTACGGTATTGAGACTTATAAGCGATACAACGGTCTATACTGCGGTTTTAATGTTTTTGCAACAAATAACAACAATGACTATAATTTCTTGAAAACTTTAGACTTCGACTCATCTAGTGACCAAAACAGAAATCCTTTTGCGAAAACAAGGGGGCAGTTTGAAATCATGAGAAACGATGAGAGAGTTCAAGTCTATTATAATGGCTCACACTATAATTTTTTCGTTCCTGAAATCAGAGGTAAAAAATCAGCTAAAATTCACGTTACGATTGGTGGGTTTCACGGAAAGGCGATTATCCCTCACTTATATCTTGATGAGCTGATGTATCGAAAGGATTTTGTGTCAGTTATCAACGATTTGCCAAACCGTTATCCAATAGGATCAAATGTCATTCTTGACAGCGAAAACAACTCAGTCACAGTAGATGGAATTGAGAAAGCTGTAGATGTTGTTCAGGGTTCAAAATTTTTGAGTATACCACCAGGAAGCAGTCAGCTTGAGGTCTATTGTTCAAGCTGGGTCAAGACCAAACCCACTGTCAAAGTAGAATTTAAAGAAAGGTATCTATAGCAATGTTATTGACAATACATGACTCAAATTTGAGAAAAGTAGCATTTGTGGACAATGAAAAACAAGGAACATTAAACTATTTCAATGATATCTGGACAAGGTATTTAGAGACAGGCTCTAGTACCTTTGATTTTACTGTTTTTAAAAAGGCCATTATCTCTGATATAGGTCGAAAAAGAACCTATAACGCTCTAAATGAAAAGGCTTTTGTATCATTTCAATATAAAGGCAAGACTTATCTACATACTATCCGAAAAGTTGAAGAAAATGAGAAAGTTATCAAGTGTTATAGTATCAACCTAAACCTTGAGCTGATAAATGAGTACGCTAACCCTTACAAATCCTCTAAAGCTATGAGCTTTAAGGAATTTTGTGAGGAGATGGACTTACTCAACTATACTTTCTTAAAGATCGGTATCAATGAGATTTCAGATAAAAAGATTTCTGCTGAGTGGGAGGGTACAGATACCAAGCTAAATAGACTATTAAGTCTAGCTAAGAAGTTTGGCGCTGAAATTGAATTTGACACCCGCCTCAACGATGACAGCTCTATCAAGTCATTTATGGTTAATGTATATCATGAACACGATGACAACCATCAAGGTGTAGGACAAGTCAGCTCAATAGTTTTAGAGTATGGCAAAAACCTCAAGACAATCACTAGGACGATTGACAAGACAGGGATTTATAACTCAGTCAAACCCACAGGCAAGGATGAGCATGGAAACGTAATTGACATTAGCGGTATTGGAGCCTGGTCAGTCAATAATGCCAAAGGAGAGCGTGAATTTTATCAATTAGGAGCTCATCTAGTAGCTCCTATTTCCATGCAGATGTATCCATCTACATTCACGCACTCAACAGGTACTCTAGACCAGTATATTCGTAAAGATATGACTGTAGAGAGTTCAAATCCTGAGGTCATCCGCTCAACAGCCTATCGTGAACTCAAAAAGAACTGTTATCCAGCAGTCACTTATGAGGCTGAGGGCTTTGCGGATCTTGAAATAGGAGACACAGTAAAAGTCTATGATGACGGATTTAGCCCTACTCTCTTGCTTGAGATGAGGGTGTCAGAGCAGTCTATCAGCTTCACGAACCCTAAAAATAATAAGACCACTTTTTCAAATGCCAAAGCACTTGAAAATCGTCTATCTCAAGGCATTCAGCAACAGCTAGACCGAATGATAGAGGACGCTAAGCCCTACACTATCAAACTTGCCACAGATAACGGTATAGCTTTTAAAAATGGCCAAGGTCAGTCTGTAGTGACCCCTACTTTAATAAAAGGTAACAAGGTTATCAATAGTGGCTGGCGTTGGGTTGTTGATGGTGTAATCAAAGCTACTAGCTCTAGTTACATTGTGAGAGCTGCCGACATCAACCAAAAAATGGTATTGACGGTCTCTGCTTGGGTTGATAATAAAGAGGTAGCCTCTGAGCAGGTTACTTTTTTAAATGCATTTGATGGCCCTAAAGGAGACAAAGGTGACCCAGGTAAGGATGGGGTTGCTGGGAAGAATGGTGTGGGCTTGCGTTCCACTGTAATCACTTATGCACCATCTACCTCAGGGGCTAATGCTCCAAGTACTGGATGGACAACCTCTATCCCAGTCGTACCAGCTGGAGAGTATTTATGGACTAAGACAGTCTGGAATTATACAGATGACACCTCTGAAACTGGCTACTCAGTGGCTAGGATTGGTAGAGATGGAAATACTGGTAGGGATGGTGTTGCTGGTAAGGATGGCGTGGGGATTAGAGATACTACAATTTCTTATGCTAGTTCAATTACTGGAGATATCCCTCCATCAGGGCAGATACTTGTAAATAGTAATCAAGTAATTAGGCCTAATATGAGTGTTCTAGATAATATGTACTATACCAATCTGGTATTTAATGTAATCAGTGGTGCTAAGTACCGTATCTACGCTAAATCTTCCAATGGTGTATTTTCTAACAATCATAATAATCGAGGTGGTAACAATGTTGTCATTTTGGGGGTAAGCCTAGAAACAGGAAATAGACATTTTATTATCTCAGATTCTAATACTGGTACAACTGGGACAGAATTTACCTGGACTGGGATCACTGGTAGAGCAAAAATTCGAGTAAATACTTACAATCCAGACAACTCTACTCAAGTTGAGTATATCCACCTTGAATCAGTTGATGATACTGTTTGGGGGTTGACAATCCCTAGCGTACCAGCTGGCCAATACCTTTGGACAAGAACTACATGGAGCTACACAGATAATACCTCAGAGACAGGTTTTTCTGTGGCAAAAATGGGTGAAACTGGACCACAGGGAGCAATAGGTCCTAAAGGAGACCGAGGAGAGAAAGGCGAAAAGGGAGAGCGTGGACTACAAGGACTACAAGGACTCCAAGGTTTGCAAGGTCCAAAAGGTGACCAAGGGATTCCTGGCCCTAAGGGGGCAGATGGTCGTACACAATACACTCACATTGCCTACGCCGATACTATCTCGGGTAGTGGATTTAGTTTTTCAGGACAAGGTAAGGCGTTTATAGGCGTTTATCAAGATTTTACTGAAAACAATAGCAACAATCCCACGAAATATTTATGGACAGAATGGCGTGGTCGTGATGGTGCTGATGGACTGCCAGGCAAACCAGGAGCAGATGGAAGAACGCCTTATGTTCACTTTGCGTATTCTGACAATGCGGATGGTTCTGGTTTGACAATGACAGATAACGGACAGCGTTACTTTGGTCATTATTCAGATTATGAGAAGCCTGATAGCTCAGATAAAACGAAGTACAAATGGGCTGATCGTTGGGCTAAAGTTGAGGTTGGTTCACAGAACAGGTTTGTCCGAGATACTTCAGTTGCTGGGTATTTAGCAAATGCTGGGATCATTTCTCCAGCTAATTCTGTAAATAAAGAAAGGACATCAGATTTTATTGAAATCGATGGAACATCCAATCTCATCTATCAGCTTTGGGTAACTACACCTAACGGAGGAATGCCTTGGCATGCTTGGCAATTTTACGATGCTAATAAATCACCTATCGGAACTCGACTTACAGGTAAGGACAGTTATACTGTTCGTGCTCAAAAGTGGCATATAGTCAATAATATTACAGTACCAGCTACTGCTAAATTTATTAGACTATCTGCTAGAACTTACGAAGACGCTAAAATTAAATTAGAAATAGGCAATGTACCTACCGACTGGTCTCCATCTCCTGAAGATATTCAGAGAGACATTGACTCTAAAGCTGATCAAGGGCTGACTCAGGAACAAATCAATGCGCTAAATGAAAAGGCT
>QWCW01000477.1_pt1 | contig 13406 bp, 19 predicted proteins | sample 1972691 | NCBI WGS metagenome assembly QWCW01 (sample SAMN09866698, study PRJNA288562) | Human oral metagenome isolate pre2_saliva, whole genome shotgun sequencing... | reverse complement strand
TAATAAAAGAGTTTAAAATTATAAAAGTATTCTTAAAATTAAAAGTAAAAAAAATCTAGAGTAGTCTAAGTTTAATTCGGTTTAAGTATAGTTAAAGTTTTTAATTAGATGTAGTTTTCTGATATATTAACAGTAGAAAAGTTAGACTAAAAACAAGTTTAAATAGAAACAGTAGTCTAATTAAAAGTAAGTAAATAGAACAGGAGTAATTATATGAAAACTTTAAATTTAATTACGGTAATAAAAGAATATAACAGTAATAATAGAGTATTAATTCAAGAAGTGTTTTTACTCAAGTTCAGCTGCTGCAGTACCACGGCTACAATATTATAATTATCATGTAGATGTCAATTCAATAAAAATAAAATAAAAGCTCACTAGAAATTTAACTAGTGAGTCATTTTTTATGCAATTTTGGTCTATTGTTTTAATATTATATTGTTTTATACATGATTAAGTGCCAACAAGGGTATCGTCAGGTCCACAGATTATTTTCTTCAAGACTATCAAATACATCCTCTTCATCATCATCTAAGGTCATATTGATAACTTTTTCTAATATTTCTGTATTACCATCTATTTTCTCAACAAAAACCTCATCGTCACAATTATCTTCAAAGACAATAGATACTTCGTTTTGTTGTTTGAATCTAACAGCATTATCATGTAATCTATCCAGATAATCTGATACTTCAGATTTTAATAATGATAATAATTCTGCTCTGATTTCAGTGTCTCTAATATCTCTAAAACGATAATCGTTATTAGATAAGAATATTGCTAATTGTTTCGCTTTATACATTATTTCTTCATCGGTTCTATATTTACCACTTAAACTGTAATACTTTGCAAGTTCCATCATGTATTCACGGTCTGTGAAGTCCCTACGTGAATATCCTCTCTTACCTGTACGTGGGTCGTATGTTGGATAAGTTAATTCCGCAGCCTTGTCATAATCGTGATTGTATTCCAAGAACTGTCTACCAATTTCAGTTAGTTCTAATCCAACATATTTATATGCTGTAGCGAATGGGAAACCAACATCTGGTGGTAATAAGTCTAAGAAACCTAAATGATGATGCATGAAGCACATGTACATAAATGTTCCATGAAGTCTTAATTTACCACCTTTGCCTTTATGAATCAAACGTCTAATCATACTGTCTGTTCTTTGAATTATTGGTAGTAAGGCATGCAGACGGTCCCAACGTCTATTCAATTCACCAATGAATAACGCCTTGTCTTTCTTCGCTTGTCTGTTTAACATGTTGTTACCAATCCATAGGTTGAATACATCATCAAAAGTTAACTCAACATTTGTAGTATTAATATGATTTAAGATATTTTCATACTCATCAAAACGACTTATCATATTAATCTTATCATTTGTGAAATTTAACAGCATTGCATATAATTCGTTAGATGCAATTTCTTGTGCTGCTGTTTCTCTAGCACCTACAAATGCTAACGATTTATTGTTGGTAGCATTAATTGCATTAATTAAATCTACACTCACACCTTTTTTAACAACAATTTCACGTTTTTTGTTGAATTCGTTTAATAATTTTAATATACGTCTAATTGTATCATTAACCTTATTACAGTTTTCTGTTAAAATTTTTCCTGTAATATAATCGCGTTCACCCCTCACACCTTCTTTAATCTTATTGAAATGATGGTGTGATAATGATACTAAAATGTTAAAATAATTTCTAATTTCTCTATATAACTCTTCACTGCTCTTTGTATATCTACCAGGAACCTTAACGTCTACATAACGATTATAGAATTCGTCTCTTGTTTCTTGTGATGTTGAAGCAAGTAACAAATTGTGAATCAATTCCTGACGGTTGCTATAGATATCAGTTGAACCTATATGTTGAATTGTACTACCATTTAAGTATTCAAAAACTCTTGTCAATACAACTTGATGACGTTCAATAGTAGGATTATCAATAATTTCATAAGAATCCTTTACGGTACGTTGTCTATTATCTTTACCTAAATTATATGTTGTAGAATGAGACATCACAAAAGGTGTAAAATCGTAACCATTGACAATACACTGTTGCCCGTAATAAATCGCTTCGCCAGATTTATTCTTTCTGTCATTATTTAAGTTGTTTACAAGAGCGTATAACAAACATTCTGAACGTAAATTAATATAATGAACAACCTCTTGGCTTAATTTCTTCATATTTTCGCTCTGACTTAAACCAGTTCTGTATTTTTCTTGTTTGATATGATTCTTGTAAATCTGACTATTAACCATTGCACCTGTACTTAAATACTTTTGATAGTATTTAAGGTCAAATTCATTGCTCTTAGGGTCAAATTTGCGTGCTTCCTTTTCTGTTAAGTTGCGAAGCGTGTTACCTTCAACAGGATATTGTCTATTAACTTTGTTAATTATATTATTAATTACGATTAAGGCATTATCAAAAGACATTCCACCTTCAACTAACATGTGATAGAATAACATATTTCTATGACGTGTTCTATGTCCTACAGATTCTGTCAATAAACTATCAAATAATGCTTGATATTCTCTTTGTGATAATTTACGCGATTTCTTACTATCGTATTTGATTACTGATGACTTTTTACTGATTTCAATTTCAGGAATGTCAGCCCATTCATTTAATGCCTTAAAGTCATGATAAATACCTGATGTATAACCTCTCATAGGGAAATTACAACCTTCATATTTATCATAAATGTTGCCTACTGCACGCATTAACTGACCAATAGGTAAGTCGTGCTGGAAAGAACCAGTTTCTTCTTCCTTACCACAGTAACGTGGATTATGTGTAAACTTACGTGTAAATAAGCCCATCATTGTCTGATACTTCTGTAATTCTTTTTCATTCTTAGTTGCAATTGGAGATGTGAAGATGTACCATAAATGTGCACCTGTTCCTGTTACAACAATCATTGTAGGCATAGGAATGATACCGTTATTAATATCATCAATAATGTTCTTCGCTCTTGTTGAATCAACATTATCAATATCAACGTTGTAACTAGTAAATCCGCGAATATCTTTTTTAGTACGTTCTACAACAGCCTTTGCTTTAATTTCTAATGTTTGTGTTGTTAATTTTGTGCCTTTATAGTAAAAATCAAAATCGGCACGGGTCATTGTATATTTAGTGTCTGTGTCAGAGAATTTAAAATAATCATAATTATTATCTTTTTTATATTGTTCAGCAGATTCTAATAACTTTGATTTAGAAGTTGCATAAATAGCATTTGTTACATATAAACGTGCTTTGTCTTCATCACTTAAATTATTTAATGTAAAGTCATCAAAAACACGTGTTATGTTCCTATGCTTTCTATCATTGTTCAATGTCGCAACAATTGGTTCATAACTACCACCCATAACAGTTCCTCTACGCATGTTAGATGACATGAATGGTCCATTCATTATTTGTTGCATCTCTTCTAGACCTTCTATTTCATTAAATCTATTTAATTTCTCTATAATTAAATTATTTACTGCCTCATTGTTTGCACAAATCTTAGAGGCATCAATTAAATTTTTATTATTATTTGTATTTGGCATTTAACTCATGCCTCCTTTCTTTTTAATTATTTAATATATCAGAAAAACTTTTCTATACTATAATATTTTACAACAATTCGGTGGTAAATCTTGTGTTTTTAAGAAAGATTTCTCTATTATATATATCAGAGTGCTTCTCGCAATACAAAATCACATTTTAATATTCTTATTTTTAATAGAAAAATGTTGTAAGATGAATACTCATCTTGGTGATGTAGAATCAATTCTCGCGCCTAAAACTACAAAAAGTGATAGATTATACAGCTTTATCATTTTTCACCTTTTTATGGCTGCAAAAGTGGTACAGTAGGCCGCTGTTTTATGCTCTCGCCATGAATTAATTTTCAGAAAAATTGTGAAAATTGTAGTGAAATGAAACTTTAATCGTTTTCAATGGTTTTCTAACTATATTAATATATCAGTTTTTTCTTATTTAAGAAATTTTGAAATATTTTATATTGTTCATTGTAGTTTAATCTAAAACAACCAAAACCTATTTTTCATTTCTTTAAATTTATATATCAGTTTTTTACTGAAATTCTCGAACTTATTAATTTCAACATCTAAATTTATATATCAGAAAATACAAAAGTTGTATAATAAATAAAAGAGGTGTCATTATGGAAAGTTTAAAAGTGCTTAAACAAGAGAGAAATAAATTAGGAATGGAACTTTATACTCAGATGTCAGTAAATGAGAAATTGATTCCTTTCACTGCATATAATCTAATCGCTATGGGAATTATAGGATTAATCAGTAAAGGCCTAAGTTTCTTACTTACGTTTGAATATAGATATATTTTCTCGTTTATTATGATTTCGTTTTTCATTTATGAATTGTTTGATTTACATAATTTTCAAATCGCATCAGGTCTTCTACAAGTTAAAGGTTTAGGTGAGCTTTATAAGAATGGTTTTTTCTACATTATGAAGTTTAATAATCAAATCTATGGTGTGAAGGAGATTCCTGAAAATAAGAATCAAAAACTTGTTCTTCATGAGATAGGTTTTGATGTAGATTTTCCTTCTATCACTAGAGAAAATATTATTTATAAAGTTTCAGAAATTTTCTCAGTTAAACAGGAGACTGAAAATTAATGGACTACATTATTATAGTGAATGATTTAAATTTTACAAAACAACTTCATATTCCTAACAATATAGAAAATATCAAAGAATATATTGAAGAGTGGCTGTTCGCGGAATACGGAATTAGAAATAAAGATTACACAATAAGAGAGGAAACAAATTCATGAGAAATAGAAAAGTAATATTAATAGGACTCGGTTTCATTTTAGGAACATGTCTAACTATAATTATTAAGAAAGGAAAACAACACTAATGTATAAAGAAACACAGATTCCTTACGACAAGTGTAAGGAAATTGATAAAGAAGTAGAAGAATTGAATAGTAAACAACATAGAAAAAATCTTATTTCTAAAAAGAATAAAGAATTAAAAGAAGAAGGTATTACTAAAAATTGGACTCTAACATCTATCTTATTTTGGTTAGGACTTAACTTTACGTTAGAATATGTTTCAGGAATTATTTTAGAATTTATTCTTTCTCCTTTTATAGCTATTGCGTTATTTTTATCTGATTCTAACAATGAAAAGGAAGTAAAAGAAGTCATTAAATGGTTATTCCATCCAAGTATTCTAGAAGAAATAACTAAAAAGATGTCCAAAAAGAATTATATGATTTCAGTTCGTTCTATTGATGCACCGATTAGTATCAAGATTAGATTACTTTTAATTTTACAAGAAGATAGTCAAATATTTATTAAGAAAGTAGGAAGTAGACTTTTAACTTCAGATGAAAGTTTTGAGTTTAATGGTCAATTATATATGACTAATCAAGAAGAGGAATATTTCTTATCTCAGTTAGAAGAAGATAGAATTTATATAATTTCACAAATCATAACAGATGGGGAGGTAAAATAAATGAAGAGATTTAGTGCATTATTGTTAGTTATATTTTTAATATTAGGAATCGTTAAATCTATTCCTAATATGTTTAATTTTAGTTTTACAGAAACCGCAAAAGAAATTGTGCAAGATACACCTAAAGAAGAAATAACAGAAACAAAACAAGAAGTAGAAGAACCTAAAGTTACAACAGATGATGTAGATGAACCACCTTTAGGACAAGATAAGTATTCAAGATTAATGGAATCTTATTATAGTCATGGTTATATTTATTTTAAGTATGACTTTAAGAAAGATAACGATTTCACACAGAATGATGTAAAATTAAGACAAACAGACTCTGTACACTTCAAGTTTGTTATTATGAATACTGATAGATGTGGTTCCAACATGGCGAAGAAACCAGAGAATCAAATTAGAACTGCAGAGACAGATATTTCAATTGATACATATAAAGCAGGTTTCAATCGAGTTTACGTAGGAGAGTTAACTCAAGAAGAATTAGAACAAGCGAAGTATGTTGTAACATGGGTGACAACTCATTACGAAGATTCACAAGATTCATTGTCATTCGACAGAAGTGTTTATTACACAGTTGAATTTCAAAACGTAGAACAACCTGAATATAATATAGGATATTAAAATGTATTTTTTATTAAAGTTAGTTTATAATTAGTAAAGAGGATTAGAAGAACATGAGATACTTTATCACATCAGACATTCATGGTCATTATACAGAACTAAAGAAAGAATTAGACAAACAAGGTTTTAATGAACAATTAGACACTTTGGTTGTTTGTGGTGATTTACTAGACAGAGGTAAAGAGAATGTCAAGTGTATTCAATTTGTTAATTCTCTACCTAATAACGTTCTGATTAAAGGCAATCATGAGTACAACTTAGAGAAATGCTTATTTTCACATAGATTTGATTATGCAGATAAACATAATGGTACAGTTGATACTATTCTTGAAATCGCTAAATACGTTTCAGGAAGAAAACATTTAAATGCTTATGATAGTGAAATCTTTATGTATGCGAATCAATATTTAGAACTAACTCAATATATGAATAGTCTTGTAGATTATTTTGAGTTTAAAGATAAAAATGGTAACACAATAGTCTGTTGTCATGGTTGGTTACCAGAAAATTATAAAGATAAAGACTGTAAAGACTTTGAAGAATATTCATGGATAAATGGTATGGCTTATTGGAAAAATGGTCACAACTTTAAAGATAAGACGATTATTTGTGGTCATTGGCATTGTTCTTTTGGAAATTCTAAGTATCATGGTAAAGGTTCTGAATTTGGTGAAGATGCTTGCTTTGAACCTTTTAGAGATTTAGGTATTATTGCCATTGATGCTTGCACCACAGTAACAAAGAAGGTAAATGTAGTAGTAATAGAAGGAATAAATTAAAATGGAAGAAAAGTTAATTAATCTTGTAAAAAATGAGTTTGAAAAGGATTTTGGCATTTTCATAGAAGACAACAATACAGAATTGCATCTTGTTGGTCGTCTATGCAGCCGTGCATTTGTTGTATTTACAGTTGCTCAGGAACATAATGGATATACATTAAAACCTGATATAATCGAAACAAGATTCATAACGATGAAAATGTTACCCAAGATAAAACCACTTAAAACAGAGGAACAAGTCGTGGCACTAATAAAATACACATATCAATATCTTAAGGATAGATATAATAATACAAAGTAAATGTAACAGTGATAAAAGGAGAAAATACAAAATGAATAAACAAGAATTCTTACAATTAGTAAAATTAGACGATTCTATCACACAATTAAATTTAGGAGTGATGTATGACGGAGTAGATGCAACAGGAGAAATTAAATTCTTCGTAACAGGGTTTCCAGATAATTTAGGCATCTTTTTCATAGTAGATTTAGATAATAATTCACTAACTTTCCAGTTAGCTAAATTTGAAGAAAAAATTAAGAGTCCAACAACACAGACATTTGATTCAGAAACAGACGCGTTAATTGTTATCAGAGAAATTGTTACTCAATTCTATCTTTTCACTATGATGCGTTGTGGTATTTAATTATAAGAGAAAAAAACAAAATTTCTCTCTTTTTCTATATACAAAAACAATAAAGTTGTATATAATTTAATAGTAAACAAATTAGAGGTGTATAAAATGAATTATTCAGATATTCTTGTAGTAGACAAAAAGTCAGAAATTGAAACAGCGGTTGAAGAGCATGCATTATATAATTTTGGTTTATATCATGGTAATCTAAAGATTTACAACAGAGAGTTTGACTCTTACGAAGAAGCTGAAGAATATTTGTGTAGTTTACGTAATGATGGAGCAGTTAGATTTAAAGAATCAAATGGACATAAAAATTTCACAATGAAGTGGATGATTATGGTGTCACATTAAAAGAGGATAAAACTTCCTCTTTTTTATGTACAAAAACAGTAAAACAATATATAATTAAATAGTAAAGTAAAGAGGTAACAAAGACATGAAGAAATTATTAATCTTAAACGGAGTTATGGGAGCAGGAAAATCTCATTTCATCAAGGAAAACAAGTTAGAAGATTTTGTATTGTCATCTGATGAATTAAGAATCAAGATGGCAGGTTTTGACATGTCTGAAAACGGTTTAGTTATCTCTCAAAAGAAAGACAGACAAGTGTGGTCTACATTATATACAATGTTAGAAACACGTATGGAAATGGGTTTATTTACAGTTGTAGATGCAATGCACTTACATACAAGAGATTTTAAGAAATACAAAGAGCTCGCAGACTTATATGGTTACGAAATCTATATAAAACGTTTTGATGTAACCATCGATGAATTGTTACAAAGAAATGCAGAGAGAGAGTCATATAAACAAATACCAGTTGATGTAATCACTAAGAAATATGAAGTTTTTATAAACCAAGTATTACCAGAATATATTACAGTTATTAATTCTGTAGATGAATTACTACCTATTCCAGAGGGTTTAGATGCTTATGAAAATGTTTATTGCGTAGGTGATATTCATAATAACGCAGATAAGTTAGAAATCTTAGTAAAAGAAATTGAAGAAAATCAAAACTCATTGTATATCTTCACAGGAGACATTTTTGACAGAGGTGAAAAACCTTATGAAACAATGTTATTAGTTGGTAAATTGTTAGAGTTGGATAATGTAAGATTTATTCAAGGTAATCACGAAAGACATGTACGAAATTATGTCTATGGTACAGACAACTACTCTAATCAATTTAAGAATACTACATTAGATAAAATTCTAGAGAAAACTCAAGATACAACCATTTTAAATGATTTAGTAGATAGATTAGAAGAGTTCATTTATTTTAGATTTAGAGGTGACACATATTTTGTTTGTCACGCAGGTGTAGGTGCATTACCAAAGAATATGTTATATTTATCAGGTCAGAACTGGGAGTATGGTACAGGTGATTATGGAACAGCTGTTGATGTGTTGTGGGAAAAGAATATGTCAGGAATAACACAAATTCATGGACATAGAGAATCGACATCAACAGAACACTCAATACGAGTAGACTATTCACATAATGGTTGTATTGGTGTTTATAATATCTTTGATAAAGGGCTAAGAGAGATTTAAGTCTCTCTTTTTTATTTACAACTTTACTAAACTATGTTATAATTAGAAATGTAAAGAGGTATACAGTATGGATAAGAGATTAGAGAACATGTTAAATTCTGAATATATCAGAGTAAAAGATTTAGGTAATGATGTTGTTTCATTAAATTTTACAAGAGACGCTTTCCAAGATGGTGTATGGAATGATGAAACAATTAAGGCTCGTGGATTATTCATCGATAAAGTAACTGGAGACATTGTCGCTCGTTCTTATAATAAATTTTTCCAATATAACGAAACAAAAGAAACAAAAGAATATGTTGACAATCACTTAGTATATCCATTGTATATTTCTAAGAAGTTTAATGGTTTCTTAGGAATTATCTCAGTATATCAAGACAAATTCTTCATCGCAACAAAGTCAACAGATGAAGGAGACTACTGTGGTTATTTCAAAGAAATTTTAAACAATACAATCTTTAAAAATCAACAAGAAACAAAAGAATTGTTTAGCACTTTAAAAGAAAATAACTGTTCAGCAGTATTTGAAGTAATGGATATGGAAAATGACCAACATATTGTTTATGAAGAAAATCCATTAGCGCTTTTAGACTTTATTCCTAACTCATTAGATTTAGGAGGCATTGATAAAGATGTACATTTTTCTGAAACACTAAAGAATACAATTAATCTAAAATCTATTGTGATTGCGAAGAATACAATCATTAATTCAAAAGAAGAATTAGATAATTTCTTAAACAGTATGGAAGAACAAGAATTAGAAGGTGCTGTAATCACAGACTCTAACGGTTTCATGTGGAAGTTTAAAACTAACTTCTATCGTTTCTGGAAAACAGAACGTAATCAGTTAGAAAGAGTATTAAGAGGTAAAGAACCAAAAGGTGTTGACAGATTAAATTCACTAGATGCACAAGAAAAAGAAAATGGTTTCATAAACTTCTTAAAAGAGTTTACAAAAGATAAGACACAAGAGGAATTAGAAGAACTCCTCAACACAAAATCAATTATCTGGTTTAGAGAACAATTTAGAAGATTAGGAAAATAAGCCTAATCTTTTTATTTACAAAAAATAGAATCTATGATAGAATAATTATAGAAATAAAAGAGGAATAAGGTATGGAATATAGAGTTGTGTTATTTAAGACTAGAAATAAAGATAACAAACATTTAGAAAACTTTAAAGAAAAAATAAAACAATTTCTTGTAACTGACATGGAAAAGGTTTCTGAAAAATTTGATAAATTTGTTTCAAAGCAACCAGAAGGTGTATTATGTCGTTGTTATGTATCAGTAAATAAGCGTAACGGTGACCTAATTCAAAAACAGTTAATTTCATATCTTGCATTAAATGACATGGACTTATCTAAGATTGAGAGTAAGACTGTTTCACTCGCTATGTTACCTCAATGTGCAACATCTAAGAAGTGGTTGTTTGATTTTGACTATGAAAGCGAAGAGCAGGTGTTAGAGTTCATTGAAGATATTAAAAACATTGATAACACATTAGAAGTTAAGTACAAGAAAACAGTGAACGGTTACGCAGTAATTACAAGTCATGGTTTCGATACAAGAGCATTGTTGGCGAAGTGGACAGAGTGTGAAAACAAGAAAGACGGTATGTTGTTAGTAGATTGGAAGGTGAAGCAATGAAAATAGATTACTTTAGAAAACATTTCATTGATTACTTAGAAGAGTGTAATCACGGAGCAACGATTGAATTGGATAGTAAAGACTCATTTCAAACTAAAGTTGTCTATGATTATAGGATAGTTGGAAATAAGATGATATTACTTACAAGCGACAACAAGAGACCACACATATTTCTATACAAGAGTATTTTTAATAAAGTAGAAGATGTTGTATTCTTAGTTAACAATAAAGAAATATTAGACTTTACACTAGGAGATGTATCATGGGGTGACAGAATATTTACATTCGAAGGAGACTTTTAATGCATGAGAAAAATAACAGAAACAAGAACTGGTAAGATTGTATCAGACACAGATTTAAAATTAGAGTATCTTTATGTAGGGGACTACGGTAAAGAGAATAACATTAAAGCAGACTTTTTAGGTTATACTAAGAAAATTGAACACGTAAAGCATACAAAGGTAGATTTAACAGATAAATTAGTTGTAACAGTGTCATCTCAAAAAGGATGTTCTATGTCATGTAATTTCTGTGATTGTCCTAAGTATGGTTTTCACGGTAACACTTCATTATCAGAGTTAATTCACCAGGTAACAGGTGGTGTAGCACTAAGTGGAATCCAAAAAGGTGAAAGATTAAATGTTCATTATGCTCGTATGGGAGAACCATCATTTAACGAGAATGTAATTAAATCTGCGAATATGTTGGCACGAATTTACAAAGGCACATTTAAAGAATTTCATCCAGTAGTATCAACTATGTGTCCTAGAAGTAACAAACATTTATTAGAATTCTTACGTTCATGGGTAATTAGTGGGTATGCATACGGTGGTGAAGATGGGTATGGACTCCAGTTCTCTATCAATACACTAAACAATGAACAGAGAAACAAAATGTTTAATAACAAATCTCTTTCATTGGAAGAAATTTCAGAGTTAATTAAGAAGTTGCCTAATCCTAAAAAGCGTAAGTTCACATTAAACTTCGCTGTAACAGGAGAGAATGACTTAGACGTGAATAAGATGAATAAACTTTTTGATAAGAACAAATGTATTGTAAAAATTACACCTATTCATGAAACAGTGGAAGCAGTTAAGAATGGTTATGAAATCGTGCATACTTTCGATGTGTATGAAAAGTACGAAAAACCATTAGTAGAAGCAGGATGGGATGTAATTGTATTTGTACCATCACAAGAAGAAGATGAAGATAGAATTACATGCGGTAACAGTTTAATCGCATTAGAAAACAATAAAAAGAAAGATGTAAATAGGGGGAACCTTTAAAATATGAGTCAAATAATAGATGTAAAAACAGGTAAAGTTTTATTAGAAGCGGATTTAAAATTTGAGTATTCTTTCATCGATGCTTCTCATGATAGTGATGATTTTTTAGAATATATAAAAGTAAGAAACAATAAAAAGAAAGAGGTAAAATAAAACTATGATTAATATTACAGATACAAAGGAACTAAAAGATAATTTACAGATTCCTACATTTACTACAACACAAAAAACATGTAAAGTAGCACAGTTCTTAGAACCAGAGAACGTTCATCAAAATCTAGAACTACCAAAGTTCATGGAGACAAAGTAACAGATGATTAAATTCTTACTAGAACTATTCCTAATTCTTATTTGGTCTTTTGTGACACTTTATGTCACTCAAAATAAGAATAAGCTTACATTGAAAATCTTTACATTACTACTTGTATTATTTTTTATTGTAAATATTTAAGAAACTAGAACTATTCCTTAAAAATAGTTCTTTTATTATGTACAAAATTCAGAAATTAATATATAATTAAATAGTAAATAGAGGTAAATAAATATGGAATTATTAAAAATGTTAGAAAAGAAATCATGCGTAGTAAAAGAATTATCAGCAGAAGCTTATTATGAATTATTAAAAATGCTCAACTGTCGTGACGCTAAAGATTTACTTTATTGTGAAGAGCAGCTCCTCGAACAGGGATTAAAACTTGAAGCATATAATGAAGAAATCTGTTACGATGAAAATTCAGGACGTTCAGTTTCATATCATCAGATTTATCTTTTAGACAACAAGAACATGGTTAAATACATTGTAGCGTATTATTTCAAATAAGAGGTAAATAAGACATGACAATCAGAGAAAAATTAGAAACAGTTAAAACTAACAAGAAACATAGAACATTCATTTTAATTAAAAATCAAAACAACGAAAAGCTTGAATTAGTTCCATTATCATTTCAAAGTATGATAAAAGATAAATTAGACCAAGAGTTCATCTCATTCAAGAAAGAAATAGAGCATTATACAAAAGAAACAGTATTAACATTTACCATTTAAAAAGAACTCTAGAAATAGAGTTTTTATTTTAAAGAGAAGTGATATAATTAAAAATAATTAAAAAAGAAAGTGGGTACTATTTATGAAAAGAAAACCTATCGACCCATACTTTTATGAAAAGGTAGGACAGACACTCCAATTCGAAGGAACACTCTATTCCATGACACCGATTATTAAAGAAACATCAAAAAGTAAAAGTTCAAAATGTTTTCCTACAATTTGTTTTCATAATGTAAGAGAACTTAATTCTAAAATACCTTTTCGTCAACATGTTAATGTTATAATAACAGAAGCAATGTTCAATAGAATTCTA
>QWCW01000695.1_pt1 | contig 13473 bp, 10 predicted proteins | sample 1972691 | NCBI WGS metagenome assembly QWCW01 (sample SAMN09866698, study PRJNA288562) | Human oral metagenome isolate pre2_saliva, whole genome shotgun sequencing... | reverse complement strand
GAGTTAGCCAATTCTACTACGGAATTGTACGCCCAACTGTCCGACCGTACGTCTACAAAAGGATTGGCCGCCATGGCCGTTGTCCCTAATGTAGTAGTCATAACGAAAAAAGCCAAAAGTTTCTTCATCGCCTTCTCCTTTTCAACTATTCATAAACGCCATTGTATTTTAAAGTGTATATCATAATTAATATATTTGTCAAAATGAAACGTCAATGCGGTAAATTCTCAGGAGGAAGCTCTGATAGGCGCAAAAAAACAAGACCTTTCAGAAGAAAGGTCTTGTTTCATAGTTTCAGTTAAACTTAGAATGCGAATACGAACTGTGCCCGCGTGAGTTCGTCCGGATCAGATGCATTACTGTCCTTGGATTTGGAAGCGAAGGACTGCATAACCTGGAACTGAGCATTCTTAGCGAAGGTGTAGTCTACGCCGGCACCCCAGGTTTCAACGCCGTTGGCTTTACCGAGCAGGTTGTCCGTTCTCCAGTTGCCCGAAGAACCGTTGACACCGTTCTTTTCAGCATTCAAGTAGTCAACCCACAGGTCCCACGATTTCGGCTGAGCCATCGTAGCTTTACCGTACTGAAGTTTGCCGTAGAATACGTCTGCATCAGCTGTGCCGTCGGGATTATTTACATTCTGGTATTCACCCAAGAGATTGAACTTTTTACCGAAGTTTACGGAAGCATAAGTTCCCCAGAGGTCATCGGGAGCCGTAGATCCGGCCAAATTCGTTTTATTGAAGTTATTATAGAAGACGCCGACTTTGGAACCTGCTGCAGAACCACCGCCGAATTTACCTTCCAATTCGCCGTAAGCCGTCTTCGTATCGTTCAAGTCGCCTTCTTTAAACTTACCGTAACCGGCAGTAGCCGTCATCTTGGCATTGTCATAAGAAAGCTGAGCGCCGTCGAAGGTATCACCGTATTGAAGGCCCGTTGCATTACCGAGTTCATAGTCATAACGACCTGCCATTACATTCCACTTGTGACCGCCGTCTAACGCATAATTTACATATGCACGGTCAACGTAGAATTTATCCTTATCGGACGATGCTGCATCTTGATTAGCAAAATTATTGGTATAATTTACGCCTAATACGGCATCTGCACGGTCGTTAATCTTGGCATTGGCACGGAGACGACCGCGGAATTGCCAGGATCCGTCATTTTTATTGGACGAATTGTCCTGATTCATGTAACGAACACGAGCGTCGCCCGTCAATTTAACATTACCTACGCGGTCTTCCAAGTTGGAAACACGAACACCCAGATTGTTAAGTTCATTCGAAAATTCATCGGCCAAACGGTTGATGAGAGCACGCTGTTCAGCATTGGCACGATCTTCATGAGCCATAGCCTTAGCTACGATTTCAGCTGCTTCATAACGAGTGATGTTACGTTCACCTTGGAAGTGAACGCCGTCAACACCCTGGATGATACCGGAGTTGGCCAACTCTACTACGGAATTGTAAGCCCAGCTGTCTTTAGGAACATCCTGGAACGGGTTTGCGGCAAAAGCTGTCGTGCCTACTGCCATGGTTGCAACTAAAGTTGCTAAAAGTTTTTTGTTCATAATAATCTCTCCTTCTGTAAATGCATAAGTTTACAATTATTGTAATCGGAGAAATATACCTTGCCTTCAAGGGGTCTCGGCGAGTTGTCCATGTTTCCTCTCGTTTCCCGTCTTACCCGGCACTGTATTTTCTCTTATAAGTTCAGTTCTGAAGCACTTCTTCTCTGAACTTGACATGAGTATACCCCTGATTCGAAAACTCGTCAACACTTTTAAGTTTTCATCTTCGTATACATTTTGTGACAGAAAAATCAGATTTTATCCTATTATATCTGCATATTATCCCATAGTACCCTCATAAAAGTCAGTATTTAAGCGACTTTTGGTACTTGAAAACATTGTAAAGTTTTATACATAATAAGAAGATCTTTACTTGTAAGACCGGGTTTTACGGCAAGAAATTTCACTTCTTAGGGTATTATCGCCCGGTATTCATATAAGGGAAATTGGTAAAATTCTCCTTATATGAAGATTCCTTAAAGCTACACCACTCGTCTACTTGTCACTTTCGCACGCAAAAAAAACAAGACCTCTCGCAGAGAGGTCTTGTTGATAATCGTATTGATTAGAATACGAATACGAACTGTGCACGTGTAAGTTCGTCGATATCCTTGCTGCTAGCGCTCTTATCTTTCGATGCGAACGTCTGGAATACCTGGAACTGTGCGTTCTTAGCGAATGCATAGTCAGCACCTACGCCCCAGCCTTTAGCACCGTTACCGCCGATACCGAGGAGGCTATCCGTTCTCCAGTTACCCGTAGAACCGAATACACCATTCTTGTCGATGTTTACATAGTCAACCCAGAGGTCCCAAGTCTTCGGCTGTGCGAAGAGAGCTTTGCCGTACTGGAGTTTGCCGTAGAATACGTCTGCGTCGTCACCCAAAGAGCTCGGGTTGTTAACCGTCTGGTATTCGCCCAAGAAGTTGAATTTCTTGCCGAAGTTCAAGGACGTATATGCACCCCAGAGGCTATCCGGAGCTACTGTACCGGTACCCTTATTGAAGTTGTTGTAGAATGCACCTACAGCAGAGCCTGCTACAGAGCCGCCGCCGAAGAAGCCTTCCAATTCGCCGTAAGCCGTCTTCGTGTCGTTCAAGAGGCCTTCTTTAAATTTACCATAGCCTGCCGTTGCAGCCATTTTCTTGTTAGCGAATTTGAGTTGAGCGCCGTCGAAGTTATCGCCGTACTGAATGCCCGAAGCATTGCCCAATTCATAGTCATAACGACGTCAATTTAACGTTGCCTACGCGATCTTCCAAGTTGGAAACGCGAACGCCGAGGTTGTTGAGTTCATCGGAGAATTCGTCAGCCAAACGGTTGATGAGTGCGCGCTGTTCAGCGTTTGCACGATCTTCATGAGCCATAGCCTTAGCTACGATTTCAGCTGCTTCATAACGAGTGATGTTACGTTCGCCTTGGAAGTGAATGCCGTCAACACCCTGGATGATACCGGAGTTAGCCAATTCTACTACAGAATTGTAAGCCCAGCTGTCGGACGGTACGTCAACGAAGGGGTTAGCTGCAAATGCAGTTGCGCCAACAGCCATCGTTGCAACTAAAGATGCTACGAGTTTCTTGTTCATTGTGAAAGACTCCTTTCAAAAAACAAATATAAGTTTCGGAGAACTTTTGAATTTGTTTTGAAGGGTCATTGGCGAGTTGTCCATGTTTCCTCTCTTTTACTGCTTCAAAACAGCTTCATTTCTCCATTCGACTTAAGCATGGCACAAGGTCATCCGTAAGTCGAGATTTAGTTTACCCTATTTTCTGAAATTTGTCAAAAAAAGGAGTTTAGATTTTAATTTCTTCTATATTTAGTGTATATATTTATTATTTCGTCCATATTTTGTATACCTTGTTTTTTTTCAGACCGACATGATCGGAAAATAAATTTGAAAAATATTAAAATTTATTTTTATTTCCGGATAAAACTCGTAACCCAAAAATAGTTTTCTTTACTTATATATAAAAAAAAACAAGGTCTCTCATATGAGAGACCTTGTTTAAGTCATTTTTAGAATACGAATACAAACTGAGCACGCGTGAGTTCATCACGATCTTTACCGTTCTTTTCAATCTTGGTATCAAATGTCTGGAAGACTTGAAGCTGTGCATTCTTAGCAAAGGTGTAGTCTGCACCGGCAGCCCAGCCCTTCGTATTATTGACGTTCGTTCTCCACGAACCCGTTCCGCTATCATCAGCTGCGCCGTCTTCGATGTTGATGTAGTTAACCCACAGATCCCAAGATTTAGGCGTATCGAATTTTGCCTTGCCGTATGTGAGTTTAGCCGCAAAGCCGTCAGCATCGGCAACACTGGCCTTGTCGTAGTTTACACGATAAGCTTCGGCATTAAGGTTAAACTTCTTAGCGAAGTTTAAGGATGCATAAGCCCCCCATACCTTTGCATCTTCCGCACTTCCGCCAGAAGAAGCATTGAAGTCATTGTAGTATACACCTACAGCCGATCCTGCAGCCGTGCCGCCGCCAAAGAAACCTTCCAATTCACCGTAAGCCGTCTTGGAGTCATTCAAAATACCTTCTTTGAATTTACCGTAACCGACTGTAGCTGCCATTTTGTTATTAGCAAATTTAAGCTGAGCACCGTCAAAGTTATTGCCGTAAATAAGACCCATATTATTGCCCAATTCATAGTCGTAACGGCCGACCATCACATTCCATTTATGGCCGTTATCCAATGCATAGTTCACATAAGCACGATCTACATAAAAATGATCTTTACCGGCACTGGATGAACTTGCACTTGCAGCCGTATTGTTTCCAAAATTGGTATTATATTCCATACCGAGTACGGCATCGGCACGGTCATTAATCTTCGCATTGGCGCGGAGGCGGCCGCGGAACTGCCAAGAATCATCATTTTTCAATGTTTGACCTTGTTTCATGTAACGAACACGAGCGTCACCCGTCAACTTTACATTGCCTACGCGATCTTCCAAATTGGAGACGCGAACACCCAGATTATTGAGTTCATCGGAGAATTCATCAGCCAAACGGTTGATGAGTGCGCGCTGTTCAGCATTGGCACGATCTTCATGAGCCATAGCTTTAGCTACGATTTCAGCGGCTTCATAGCGGGTGATGTTACGTTCGCCTTGGAAGTGAACGCCGTCAACACCCTGAATGATACCGGAGTTAGCCAATTCTACTACGGAATTGTATGCCCAGCTATCAGACGGTACGTCTACAAAAGGATTGGCAGCAAATGCCGTTGCGCCTACTGCCATGGTTGCTACTAACGATGCTACGAATTTCTTGTTCATGTGACTCTTCCTCTCTTATTCATAATTTTTTGACATAAAAGGAAAAATTCAGATGAAGATGACCTTGCGGAGTTGTCCATGTTTCCTCTCGCCGTATCCTTCATCAACTCTTCTTCCTTTCTTCACCTACGGACAGTGTTGCATATTTTTTCTTTTGTGTCAATTTTGTAATCTTTTTGTTTATTTTTTGTCATAATCCCTTCGTTAAGCTGATTTTTCTATATTTCAACCTATATTTTTCTTTTATTATAACTAAAAAGTACTATTTTATAGCACATTATGCTTACTATGCATGTTTAAATATTTTTATTTATCGACTATATACTAAAAGTCCTTGTCGGTTTTCGACAAGGACTTTTAAAGAGCTTATTTAAAATAAAAAGATAAATTGAGCTCTTGTCAGCTCGTTACGTTTATTACCCGTACTCGTTACTTTCGTATCAAAGGTGCGGAACAGTTGTATCTGTGAGTTCTTTGCCAATGTATAGTCCATACCGATTCCCCAGCCTTTCGTATCGTCAGCATGCATACGCCATGTCCCGCAGCAATCATCGTTAGCCGTTCCGGCTGCGGCATGTAAGTATTCACCCCATAAATCCCATGATCCGGGTTTTGTAAAGTCCGCTTTTCCGTATTTCACTGTAGCAATGTAGGTCGTACCGTCTTTCAATGTACTTTCATCTTTTCTGTCAACGCGATAAAGCTCATAATTAGCCTGCCACTTTTTACCCAGAACGATATTGGTATAGCCGCCCCATACATGACCGCTTCTCTCATCCGTCAAACCGTTAACCCGCGTGTAATACAAGCCCAGTACCGAACCGTTCTTAAAGAATTTTTCCACTTCGGCAAAAACCGCTTTACTGTCTAAAAGCCTGCGACCTTCTTTGAATTTACCGTAGCCTGCAGTAAAGGCTCCTTTATCCGTTTGATATCTATATTTCAGGCCGTCGAAGGTTTCATAATATTGAAGAGCCCGATTGTTACCGAAGGCATAATCAAAACGCCCTACTGTAAAGAGGGATCTTTTCTTTGCGTCGGGACGGTACGTAATATAAGCTCTGTCTACATAAAAAGTATCACTGCCCGACGAGGCTGATTGGGTTGTATTAAAATTATCCTGGAAGGTTAGCCGGTGCCGTCACGGACTGATACGCCCAACTGTCTTGCGGCACATCCGTAAAAGGATTGGCTGCCGAAACTCCGGCTGTCATCATCATACAGCCGGATATGGTCAAAATTATTTTATTATTCACAAGTTTTACGCCCTTTCCGATTTTTCCGGCGTTGCGCAACGACTCCTTCGTACATGATAAGTGAATACCGTTCCCGGCGAATTCCCTCATAGGCCTCCACATACGAACAAGCTTTGTTTGTTAACTTTACTTTAGATAAAATAAGTTCGCGTATAATATTACATAATAGTCCGTTCTGTGTCAAAATACCGAATTATTGTATATTTTACTATAGATATACTTCATATGGTTGTAATTTCAATCTTTTATACAATATAAGCCATTTTATATTGTAATCCAAAATGTATTACAATCAGGTTTACATTCTATTTAAGTTAAACCTATTTTATATAATTCCTGAAGCCCATCGTTCTTATACACAAAAAGGACGGCAGAATACTCTGCCGTCCCGAAAATTTATTGCCGATTTAGAAGAAGAAATCCAATTCAGCACTTGTATATTCTTTTTGCTTCGTGCCGTTATCAACGGATTTTGTTCCGAAGGTCTGGCCTACTGCCAAGACTACGTTCTTAGCCAAGGTATAATCAAAACCTACACCCCAACCTTTAACGCCGTGTTCATAGCCGAGGTAACCGCCGTCACGCCAATTAGCCGTTTTTCCGTAGTACGTGCCTTTATCCAAGCGTACATAGTCTACCCATGCGTCCCAAGTACCCTTTTCTTCAGGAACGGATTGGCCGTACTGGAGTTTAGCACCCCAAATATTACCGTCCTTATCCGTTGCCGTTTCTTTGTTCTTGCTTACGCGTTGGTAATCGCCCATGAGGTTCCACTTCTTAGCGAAGTTAATCGACATATAACCGCCAAAGATGTTATCCAAGTTGGCTGCGTTGGCTTTATTACCGCCGAAGTGATTGTAATAAACGCCGGCACCGAAGTCACCCCACATGCCGTCCAAAGATGCATAGCCGGTCTTAACATCGAGGAGACTCGGATTCGGAGCTTCCGGATCGGCTTCTTTAAACTTACCGTAGCCGCCCGTCAATGCCCAGTGGTCACCGCTGAATTTGAGTTGAGCACCGTCAAAGGTATCTCCGTATTGAATACCCATGCCGTTACCGATTTGGTAATCATAACGACCTACGAGGAAGTTTACATGCTTACCGGCATTGTATTCCACATTAGCGTGGTCTACATAAAGCTTATGGTCATCACCGCTCGATGCGGAATGTTCGTCGGCAAAGCTCATATCATCCGTGCTGAGACCCAGGTTAACAGTCGTGCGGTCGTTAACCGTTGCCGTTGCCAAGAGATGAACAGCTGCTTCCCAAGAAGCGTCGTTTTCAATATTGCCCTTCTGATGCTGATAATGAACGTTGGCATCGCCGGAAAGTTTAACATTGCCTACCCGTTCTTCCAAGTTGGATACACGAACACCGAGTTTACCGAGTTCGTCCGAAAATTCATCGGCCAAACGATTGATAAGTGCACGCTGTTCAGCGTTTGCACGATCTTCATGCGCCATAGCCTTTGCTACCATTTCGGCTGCTTCATAACGAGTGATATTACGCTGTCCTTGGAAGTGAACGCCGTCAACGCCCTGAATGATACCGGAGTTAGCCAATTCTACTACGGAATTGTATGCCCAGCTGTCCTGAGGGACATCCACAAAGGGATTGGCTGCAAATGCCGTGGCACCGACTGCCATGGTTGCTACTAAAGATGCTACGAGTTTTTTGTTCATGTCCGTTACCTCTTTTCCTGTACTGTTCCTGCATCGAATAGGCAAGATCGATATAACCGTACGGAGCGAGTTGTCCATGTTTCCTCTTCCGCTTCCGATCGTATCGTTCGGCAATAAAGACTGCAAGAATATCTGTATTGCTATTCCAGTCTACTATTATTGATAAATTGTGTCAATAATAAGCCGATAAAAATTTTCATTTTAGAAAATTGATGTTTATATATACTTTTAATTTGAGATATTCCGCTCATATAAAATAAAAGAAAAGCGGCCTATAAAAGGCCGCTTACTTACATAGCTTTTATAATATCGATGCATTCTTTTACAATTTGTGCCGTCATGCCCCATATATGATACCCTTCATATCGATAAATATATACAAAATAGGTTTTGCGACGTCGCCATTCCATGGGATTTCCCGCATAAGGAATATCTACGGGAAAGGTAGCTCCCGGTCGGGTTGCCAAATCCATTTCCGCCAGTTCAGGCTCATGCTCCATAAACCACTGCAACGGTACCGTAAAGGTATGATCCACTTCGGCAGTACAACGAATATCCTCTACGCTCGAAACTTCCGCCACGAAAGGATTCAGGGTAACGCCCGTAACGGTTTCCAGCGGCGATAAACTTGCCAAGACACGTATCTTTTCGGGAGGTATATTCAGTTCCTCTCCCGTCTCTCTAATAGCCGCTGCCAAAGGAGTAACATCGCTCGCCTCTATTTTTCCGCCGGGAAAAGAAATATCTCCCGGCTGCCAACGCAACGTCTTACTGCGAACTTCAAATAAAAGGTGCAAGCCTCCCGCATTCTTTATGAAAGGTACCAAAACGGCACAGGGTACATTGTTAAACAGTACGGACGAGGTCCTCTCGTGTTCGGGCCAGGGAGCCAATACGGCCTGCTCGTTCATATATACTCCTTCAACCTATTTGACGACAATATTGATAATCTTGCCGGGAACGACAATAAACTTAACTACGTTCTTACCGTCAATGAGAGTTTGAATTCTGTCGGACGCTAAAGTCTGTTCCTTTATAGCTTCAACCGATGCATCGGCACTTACGACAATGCGTTCACGAACCTTACCGTTAATCTGTACAGGCAATTCAATAGTAGATACGACGAGAGCCTGTGCGTCCGTCTGCGGCCATTCTTGGGTATGAACACTACCGTTTTTACCGATGATAGACCACAGTTCTTCCGCAATATGCGGCGTAAAGGGAGCTAAAAGACGCAAGAGATTTTCATTGGCTTCATCGGCTACATCGGCATGCAACTGCCCCTTATCTTCACCTACATACGCATGCATAGCATTGACAAATTCCATGACGGCACTGACGGCCGTATTCAAAGCGTAGTTTCCGTCATCGCCTTGAATATCATCCGTAACCTTGGCAACCGACGTGTATTCAACGAGACGCAAAGCCTTATCCGCTTCGGAATAGATGCCTTTCGACACTTCCGCCGTTTTCGCAATGTCGGCAAACTGGTGTACGATTCTCCAAACACGATTTAAGAATCGATAGGATCCCTCTACCCCCTTGTCGGACCAATCCAAGTCGCGTTCAGGCGGAGCGGCGAACAAAATGAACAAACGTGCCGTATCGGCCCCGTATTTGGAAAGAATTTCTTCCGGCGAAACAACATTGCCCTTGGACTTGGACATCTTGCTGCCTTCCTTTAAGACCATCCCTTGAGTGAGCAATCTTTCAAAGGGTTCGGACGCTTCAACCAAGCCTGCATCACGGAATACCTTCATTAAGAAACGTGAATACATAAGATGTAAAATAGCATGTTCAATACCGCCGATGTACTGGTCTACATTCATCCAATGATCGGCTTTTTCACGACTCCACGGTGCTTTTTCATTGCGTGCATCCGTATAGCGCAAATAGTACCACGACGAGCAAACAAAGGTATCCATCGTATCGGTTTCGCGCGTTGCCGGACCGCCGCAGACCGGGCAGGTGCAGTGACTGAACTTTTCACTTGTTGCCAAGGGGGATACGGCACCGGCCGTAAAGGCTACGTCTGTAGGCAGTTCTACGGGCAACTGTTCTTCAGGAACCAATTGTTCACCGCATTTTTCACAATATACGACAGGAATAGGAGCTCCCCAATAGCGTTGACGCGAAATCAACCAATCGCGCAAACGGAAGTTAACTGTCCCCTTGCCGCAGTTATGGGCCTCCAACCATTTGGTAATGGCCTTTTTTCCCTCCTCAATCGAAAGGCCGTCGAACTCTCCCGAGTTCATAAGAACGCCTTCGCCCGTATAGGCTTCTGTAGCATTTTCATAGTCATATTCACCGGTCGGGTCGGAGATGACATAGTGAATGGGAATATTGTACTTTTTGCAGAATTCAAAGTCCCTTTGATCGTGACCGGCAACGCCCATAACGGCACCTGTCCCGTAATCGGCGAGAACATAGTTGGCAATCCAGATGGGAACCTGTTCACCGTTCAAGGGATTGATTGCATAGGCACCGGTAAACATGCCTGTCTTTTCAGCTTCATTCGACGTACGTTCCATATCGCTCTGATTTTTCATGAGCGTAATGTATTCCTGCAGCTGAGCTTCATTTTTCTTACCCTTAATGATTCGTTGCACAAACCGGTGTTCCGGAGCCAGAACCACAAAGGTCGTACCGAAAATCGTATCGACACGCGTAGAGAACATATCCAGTTTTTCACCGATTTCGGGAATATCGAAACAAAACTGAGCACCTTCACTGCGACCGATCCAGTTTTTTTGCATAGTCTTAACACGTTCAGGCCAACCGGGCAACAACTTTAAGTCATCCAGCAACTGATCGGCATAGTCCGTAATTTTAAAGAACCACTGTTTCAAATCCTTTTTGACTACGTCGTGATCACAACGCCAGCATTTGCCGTCAATAACCTGTTCATTGGCCAATACGGTATTACATGTATCGCACCAATTAACCTTCGCTTCTTTACGATATGCCAATCCGCGCTTATATAAAAGTTCGAAAATCCATTGTGTCCAACGGTAGTAATCTTTATGACACGTAGCTACTTCTCTGTCCCAATCATAGGACAAGCCCAGAGATTTCTGCTGCCTTTCCATATTGGCAATATTATCGTATGTCCATTCGGCAGGAGGAATATTACGTTTAATAGCCGCATTTTCAGCAGGCATACCGAAAGCATCAAAACCCATAGGATGCAATACGTTGTATCCGTTCATACGGCGATAGCGGGCAATAACATCACCGATAGTGTAGTTACGCACATGCCCCATATGCAAGTTTCCCGAAGGATAAGGGAACATTTCCAGCACGTAATACGGCGGTTTTCCGTTATCATCAGGCGTTTTATCGGCATAAGATTCTGCCCATACGCCTTGCCACTTCTTTTCAATATCCTGAGGGATATACTTTTCCATACATAAGCCTCCTAAAGTAAGCCGCCATGCAGCTCAAAATACGAATTGTTTTTATTATAGTGTTCTCATCATATCAAGTCAATCAGCAGAACTGCTCCAAATATTCCGAAAGTCGGCATCTTCAAAGCCTTTGCGCCAGTAGGCACCCCCTGCCAACTGATACTTATCAATGAGATTTCTTTTGTTTGCCAAGGACGTATTGTCTTCAAACCAGATTTGAACTACACCTGTTTTTAAAGGTAGATTCATGTAGTAGAGACCTTCCTTATCGTTCCAGCGAATATAGGAAGCATATTTTTCCCTGATTTTAAGACTGTTCTTCATGGTCAAAGTTCTTACCTTCAACGTACTATACGACTTATAGTTATCTTTTTCTCCCGGACCGCTTCCGGTCGGTGCCGGCCATTCATCGGGATTTTCAGGTAACATACTTTCTTCATCAGTACTGTACCATGTACGCATATATAGGGGCATGCCGAGAACAAGCTTATCTTTATCTATAAATTCCAAGGTTTTACGGACAGCCGACTCCACCCACGGTTCGGTAGCACAAGGACCCGGCACGGGGCTGGTACGTCCCACTTGATCGTAAGCCATAAGCATGAGATAGTCGAGATGGGGAGCTAAAGAAGCTCGATCATAGACTTGAGACCAGTTTTTACTCGCCGACACGGGCGTTACATCCATAGATACCTTTAATCCGTATGCATGAGCGGCTACTGAAAAGGCGGCAACAAATGAGGTCAGTTCGTCTCTGTCTTCGTAGTTTATATTTTCAAAGTCCAGATTGTATCCGTCAAAGCCGTACAACAGAGCATACCCGATGAGCCTTTTAATCGTTTCTTCACGCACCGATTTATTTACCAAAAACTCGTGCGTTGCCGTAGGGTTAAAGTTATTGTCCACAAGGGGCCAAATTTTATAACCTGCCTTTTTATAGGCACCCACATAAGTATCAAAGTTTTTTTTGTGAATAGTTACTCCCGACGGAGTAACTCGAAAGGCCGTCGGCGATATGACGGCAGTACCCGTTGTCGGGCGTTGTGCAAGATTCTCTGCGTTCATTTCCGGATCCCACATAAGATCAACGCCCCCTGCTTGCGCCTTATCAACAGGTTTGTTTTCTACGGCATCTTTCAAAACAACCAACCCTTGCGGTGAAGTGACGGCAATCGTCCCCTCACTGCCTTCCAGTTTCAGACGTAAGGCATCTTTAATATACGTTACGTCGACAAATGTGCCGTTTCCTTCTTTTACAGTAGGAAAAGTCAAATCTACAACATTATTCTGAAAAACAACGCCTGTTTTGTCCGGCAAGGTCACTCTATAGTTACCGTTTTCCGCCTCTTGAATACCGGCCTTTTTTAAAAGCGAGGGACTTACTAAGATCTGTAAAGCCTCTTCATTTTTCGTCAATACGGGCTGTGTCGCGACCGACGTCTTTTTTTTATAATCCGTTTGCTTACCACGTCCGTGCGCATCGGCTCCCTGAACCGTTAAGATAGCGGAACCGAGCAATACGGCACAAAGACAAGCGACTATTCGTCTTCCCTTTTTCATGGCTAACTCCTGTTCACAATGAATTGGTAGTGTATAATATACTGGTACTTAACTTTTTCATTATATCACATGAAAGGATGACTTTCGTCATGCATCAATATCTCTTTTATATAGGAACCTTTCCCGTCCGCGCATACGGACTTCTCTTTATGCTCGGTATAATTTCTTCAGGCATTGCGGCCTATTATATTATGAAAAAAGACGGGCGTCATTGGCACCTTCATATCTTCGACTTCACCCTTTGCTGCGGCTTGGCCGGCATTGTCGGCGGACGCCTTTGGGATGTCTTTTTCTTTGATTGGGCATACTACCACAACCACTTGACGGAAATCCCCTATGTCTGGCAAGGCGGCATGGCTATTCAAGGAGGTCTTCTTTTCGGTGCCGTAGCCGGTGTCATTTATACGAAAATTCATCACATCGATACTTGGGCCTTCGGCGATTTACTGGCTCCCGCTATCATCCTCGGACAATCGGTAGGTCGCATGGCCAACTTAATGAATGGTGATGCCTTCGGCCATCCTACGGGCGGTTCTTTCGGCATCGTCTATCCCGAAACGACCCTGGCCCATCGTACATACGGCAACAGTCCGCTCTGGCCTGCCGAAGTGTGGGAGGGTCAAGTCGATATTCTCGTCTTCGTAGCCCTTCTCTTATATAGCGTCTTCCCGCATAAGAAGGGTCAGGTCTTTTGTGTATA
>QWCW01001249.1_pt1 | contig 13487 bp, 8 predicted proteins | sample 1972691 | NCBI WGS metagenome assembly QWCW01 (sample SAMN09866698, study PRJNA288562) | Human oral metagenome isolate pre2_saliva, whole genome shotgun sequencing... | reverse complement strand
GAACCGCCGTCGGAGTGAATGAGGACGGAGCCGTCATTCTTGACCATCAGCAGGCGGGTAGCGCGGGGCAGGTGGGCGCGGAGGCGGCCCTCATAATCTACGGAGCATTCAGCAATGACAATACGCATCCGTCTACTCTAGCAGGTACGAGTGTTTGGCTCTAGCAGGTGAGGGTATGAGCTAGGGAACCCGTACTTGGTACAGGCCGCGGTACGGGGCACAGTAGGGGGGCGCGGTACAGGGCGGGGGAGTTGCCGCCTCAGCGCGAGGAAGAGCGCAGGACAAAGAAGAGCGTAGGACAAAGAAGAGTACGGGGCAAAGAAGAGCACAGCGTGAGGAAGAGCGCAGAGCGAACAGTGGCAGGGCCGGTAGGTAGAGATAGCTGAGCGGCGCGGTAGAATAGGGCTCATGGCACGTAAGAATCATCCCGGCAGGCGAGCATCCGGCACCACCAGCGATAAGTGGCACCGTCAAGCACCCGCAGGGCGTGATATCAGCAGGATCCTCGACCCTGCGCCTAGATTGGAACGTGACCGATACGGTGACTGGCTGGTGCAATACATTCCCGCCGTCAACGCCCAAAAAACCTACACCTGCCCCGAATGCTACCGCCCGATTCCGCCCAGAACAGCGCATCTGGTGGTGTGGCAAGAAAGCCACACGATGGGACGTAGCCGCGCCATTGATGAGCGCAGGCACTGGCATCAGCACTGCTGGCGAATCCGCCGCAAATAGGCTGAACACTGCACATAAGGTGCAGCCCAAGACTACATTCTCGACCAGACTACATTCTCGAATCCATTTCTTGAAGGAACGCAATGAGCAACACCGCCGATATCACCCGCGAGCAGGAATTCGATCCCGCCCGCTACGTCTTCAGCACCGCCGCTGAACCCACCCCCATTAAGGCACGTACCGTGCTTCCTGCACGCCGCGAGAACTTCACCGTCACCACCGCGGACGGCAAGCGCCTCGTCGGTGAACTTGCCCTGCCCGAAGGTGAAGTCAAGGCAACCTTGGTGACCTTCCACCCGCTGCCCACCCACGGCGGCTACATGGACTCGCACGTGTACAAGAAGGCGTCCTTCCGCCTGCCGGCGCTGTCGAACATTGCGGTGTTGCGTTTCAACACTCGCGGTACCTCCTCGATTCGCGGCACCAGCGAAGGCGTCTTTGACGGCGGCTTTGCCGAGAAGAAGGACTTCGACGCAATCCTGAAGTTCGTGCGCGAGCGCGCCCTGCCGAACCCCTGGCTGGTCGGCTGGTCCTTCGGCACCGAGCTGGTGCTCAAGTACGCGCCCGAATACGCGAATGAGTTCACCGGCGCTATTCTGCTCTCCCCGCCGTTGCACCGCGTGCACCCGGCTGAGCTGGACGAGTGGAACAAGATTTCGAACCCGCTGTACGCGCTGGTGCCTGAGCACGACGACTACCTGCAGCCTCCGGCGGCGCGTGAGCGTTTCGCGGCTGTACCGCGCACTCAGGTGATTCCCTTTGAGGGATGCAAGCACCTGTGGGTGGGTGAGAAGTCCGTACAGCAGGTTTTGAACACTGTGGTCAGCATCGTGACCGGTGTACCCACCGAGCTACCCACCGAGTACAGCGGCCCGGTGGCAGAAGAAATCACTGAGCTCTAAAGGTTCGGCATAAAAATACTGCGTAAAAATATTAAGGCGGCGGCTTTGGATAGAACATCCAAAGCCGCCGCCTTTTGTCTTAAATGCCTGCTCGGTGGAAGAAACAGGGAACGCGTAGAGAACCTAGAAATGACTGCAGCTGGGAGGTGACTACAGCTGGGAGGTGACTACAGCTGATCTTGGCGAGGAATGAACACCTCACGCACCAGAATCAGCATGGAAGCTGCCACCGGAATAGCAATCAGCGCACCCAGCACGCCCCAGAGCGCGCCACCGGCAGCCACCGAAATAATCGCAACACCGGCAGGAACCGAGACAGCGCGAGCCATAATACGCGGAGAAATCAGGTACGCCTCCACCTGCAAGTACAGGAAGTACGCCACCGCAAACCACAGCGCCAGACTCCAGTCCTGAGTCAGCAGAATCAGCGAGGTCAAAATCAGCGCAATCACGCCACCAACCAGCGGAATGAACGCCAGAATCATAACGACCAAAGCCATCAACTGCGGGAAGCTAAAGCCCAAGAACAACATTATGAAGAATGCGAAGAGGGCGTTCAGAATGGCTACCATCGCCTGGCCCATCACGTAGTTACCCACCGACTCAGTAATCTTGTCGGTAATGTACTTGACGCGCACACGCTTGGACGCCGGCGCCAGGCGCACACCCCACGCCTTGATGGTGTCCATCGAGGTGAGGAAGTATAGAGACAGGAACAGCACAATAATCACGCCGGTCACGCTCTGCGCCAAAGTAGACCCAGCAGAAACCAAGCTCGACATGAAGCTATTGACCTGTGAAGAGGAGAACGTTGACTCCAAGAACTTAGGGACGTTCTCATTCACCCAGGTGCTGATGTTAAAACGCTGATCAAGCTCGTGGTACCAATCAGAATCAATTGTGTTCTGATAGATACCCGGCGCGTACTGAACAAACTTAGACGCCTGCTCGCTAATGACCGGGCCAATCGTCATCACCAGACCGGTCACAGCGCCAGCAAAACCAGCAAGCACAGCAATCACGCCGATACCGCGCTTAATGCCCCAAGACTCCAGGCGGCGCACAATCGGGTCCAGACCCAGAGCAATGAAAATAGCGCCGGTCACCCAACCCACCAGGGCACCTACATTATTGAAAATGTAGTAGGCGAAGAGCGCCAGACCCACGCCCACGGTCATGAGGAAACCAAAAGCGACCGGGTTATGCATCATGGATGCCTTGCCGTTGCCGACCACCTTCGGTGCGGGAGGCGCATCCTCAGAAGCGGCGGGGACCACCGGAATGGTATCCGTAGGAGGCATGGACGCGCGGCGGCGCTTGGAACGCACCTGGCTAATGCTTTCGGTTATCTCGCTGAAGGTCTCCGTTAACTGATCGGTGAGGGAATCCTTTTTACGCGTCTCGGGGGACGATGTAGCCTCTGCGGGAGTTGCTGAGGCCTTCTTCTTGCTCATGGTCTTCCTTTCCGAATCATTCCGGGTATTTTTTCTCTACTGTGCCATTCTACCGGCTGGTTTACTTGGTTACGACGTCAACGGTGAATCCCAAAGATAGGGGAGCGCAAGTGTGAGAGTTATCTGTGCGCTGTTCAAGGATTAGTATAAGTGCTAGTCCCGGCATGAGCTCAGAGCGTAGGCGGCAGATAACTCTCGCTCGCAACGGCCCATTGTGGGGATAATAGAGGAAGGAACGCGTGAAGGATCTAGCCGGCACGCAACAATAGATACAGAACGTAAAGGAGCCCAGGATGAGCATTATTTTTGATCCGGCAGACCGCGGCGCATCCCAGAACGCGGCACAGGGTAATGTCGCGCAGGGTAGTGCAGCACAGAACGGGGCAGTGCAGAACGGGGTAGCGCAGGAGATTCCCGCCTCCGTACGCAACGCCATGGAACTGAACCCCAACGCGGCACAGTCTGCTGGCGAACAGCAGCTCTCCAGCCAGGGCGCCGTGATTTTTGCGCTCTACGCGCCGCACTCGCCCTCCTCCCTGCAGATGCTCGAAGGCGTGCAGAAGCTCGTTGACTCCGCCGCAGGTAGCATGATTTGCGCCGCCGTGGACGTCACCAAGCTCCCCGAAGCCGCCCAGGCATTCGGCGTGAGCGGCGTGCCCGCGGGCATTGCCGTTCTGGCGGGCCGTCCGGCACCGATTTATACCGGCCCGGTCAGCGCAGAAGACCTCGGCGATGTGCTCTCCCAGGTTCTGCAGCTCGCGGCACAGTACCAGCTGCCCGGCGGATTCGACCCGGTCGTTCCCGACGACGAAAAACCCCTGCCGCCCCTGCACGCCGAAGCTGTCGCCGCCCTCGACCGCGGTGACCTGGAGGGTGCCCGCGCCGCATACCGCAAGGCAATTAGCGAGAACCCCGGCGATAAGGAAGCGAAGCTCGGCCTGGAACAGGTTGAACTGCTTGCCCGAGTGAAGGACCTGGACATGGCAACCGAACGCGCGGCGGCCGCGGCAGACCCCATGAACATTGACGCCGCGTTCAACGTAGCCGACCTGGACCTGGTCGGTGGCCATGTGGAGGACGCGTACAACCGTCTGCTGCGCCTGTTCAGCGCGATAGGTCCCGACGATAAGGCGCGTGTGCGCGAGCGTCTCGTGCAGCTCTTCGACGTGGTGGGTGCATCTGACCCGCGCACCGTCAAGGCGCGTGCGGCACTGACTATGGCGCTGTTCTAAAAGGCGCTGTCGCCTGGGAAACGTCATGAGCCGGTCTAGCTAGCTCTGGCTAATCTAGGCGGCTGAAACGTTGAATACGGACGGGCTATCGTCTACCCCCGCACTCGGGTTGCGGGGGTAGACGGTAGCCCGTTCTGTTTTGCGTTTTTTGGCGGTTTTGAGGGTGGGGAGAGTTTATCGACTCAACCTGTCTGATAGTGCGGCTGGATGGTATCTATAGCACTCCGGAATGTCCATAATATGCGTTGTGAGTACTTAATAATGCAGGTTTCATCACCAAACCTGCTAGACCTCATGGGGGGGTGGTAGGGTGAAAATATGAACACTAGTCACTTTCCCCAGGACCCGAACCCGCAAGAACCAGGTTCACCGCAGAACCCGGTACAAGAGACCGCAGTAGAGGAAGCACCCGCCGCGGCAGTACCTCAAGCTATAGTCCCCGAATCTGTAGCCCCGGAAGCTGTAAACCCTGAGCTTGCAGCTCCGGAAGCTGTAGTTCCCGCATCGGTAGCACCGCAGCTACCCGTCACCCCGCAGGCCGCACCGACCGCTGGCGCTCGCCCCGCCATCGAAATCCGCGGCCTCACCAAGGCATTCGGTCAGAAGGTCGCCGTCGACCGCATCAACCTGGACATCCCCTCCGGATCCTTCTACGGGCTGGTCGGCCGCAACGGCGCCGGTAAAACCACCACCATCTCCATGGTCACGGGCATGCTCATGCCCAGCGAAGGCACCGCATACGTGCGAGGCATCGACATGTGGACCGAGCCGCTCAAGGCCAAAGCGCACCTGGGCGTGCTGCCTGACGGCGTGCACCTCTTCGACAAGCTCACCGGTGAGCAGCTCATCACCTACTCCGGCTACCTGCACGGAATCGATAAGGAAACTGTCGCATCCCGCGTCAAGGACCTGCTCACCGCAATGGACCTGACCGACGCTGCGGGTCGTGCCGTCGCCGACTACTCCGCCGGTATGACCAAGAAGATTGCGCTCGCCGCCGCGCTCGTCCACGCACCCTCCGTGCTGATTCTGGATGAGCCCTTCGAGGCGGTCGACCCGGTTTCTGCCGCTAATATTCAGGACATTCTGCGCGGCTTCGTTGCCTCCGGCGGAACTGTCATCATCTCCTCGCACGTGATGGACCTCGTGCAGCGCCTGTGCGACCACGTAGCCGTCATGGACTCCGGCCGTATTCTCGCCGCCGGAACCGTCGACGAAGTACGCGCCGGCATGAGCCTTGAAGAACGATTCGTGCAGCTGGTCGGCGGCCGCACCTCCTCGGAAGGATTGTCATGGTTGGGCACCTCGTCTCACTAAAGTGGCAGTATGTGCTCGCCTCCTTCCGCCGTAGCGTCTGGGCGCTCATCGGCCTGATTTTTGCGGCACTCTATGCGGGCGGTATGCTCTTCGGCCTCGGCTCCACATACGTTATCGCTAACTCGGAGGTACCCGAATACGGTCAGCTCGGAACCCTCCTTGTGGGCACCGTTGTGGCGCTCGCCTGGGCTATCGTCCCTATCTTCTTTAGCGGACTGGACGGCACCCTGGACGAGAGCCGATTCGTGCTCTTCCCCATCAAGCCCTCCACCCTGCAGAAGGGTCAGTTCCTCGGCGGTTTCGTGGGTATCCCCGGCATCGCGAGCATCATTGCCGTGCTGCTGGGCGCTATCGCGTTTGCCATGCTACTGATGATGAGCGCCGGCTTTATCTTCGGTGGAACGATAACCTACCTGACCAAGCACTGGGAAGAGGTGCTGCCCTACCTGCCGTGGCTCAGCGTGACGCCCTTCGGGTCGGCATTTGCGGTGCCCTACTTTATGGCGACCGGCAATATGGGCACCGCCCTTGGTTGCCTGGCTCTGACCCTCGTCTACCTGGCTGGCGGATGGTGGCTGTGGGGTAAGAACCTGGCACGCTCCATGGCGAATGTGGGCGGTAGCGCGCACCACGCGAGCGCAGCTGAAGTCGCCGCGGGTGATTTGGGTCTGTTGGCACGGTTCCCCGCAACCCCGCGTGGTGCCGTGGCGGCACGAACCCTGCACTCATTTCTGAAAGACAACCGTCTGCAGCTGCTGACCGCAAGCACCGCCATGCTTTACCTGATACTGACGGTGGCTATGCCCCTGTTCCTGAGCTCTGTAGGCTCCTTCGAAAGTCGGGCCAGTTTTAACGGCGTCAACGCGGCTGAAGCTAACCAGATCATCAATAGCGGCGTGATGCAGCTCTTCGGATTCTGGATGTACTTCTGCACCGTCTTCACCGGCTACTACATGTGCTACCTCGTCTCCTACGACAACACCGCATTCAGCCTGCACGTGCTCTCCCCGCTACGCGGTATTGACGATCGTCTCGGCCGTCTTTGGGGTTACAGCATCCTGATGGTTCCGATCGTGGTGGTGATGGTGTTCGTCGCCTCAGCGGCAAATGGACACCTGGAGCTTTTCCCCATCGTGCTGATGCACCAGCTGGGCGTGCTCGCCGCAGCGGCTGGTATGGGCAGCGTGATGGACACCTTCATTAGCCCGCCCGTGGCGCCTCCGGGTGCTAACCCGTTCAAGAACCCGAAGAACAATGAGGGCTTCGCTAATCAGTTGCTGCTCATGCTCACCGTAATTCTGGTGATGCTCAGCGCGCTACCCGGCGGTATCTCTGTTGTCGTGTACATTTTCCGCACGCAGGATGTGCTGACCCTCGTCTACGGTGGCTTGATTCAGCTGCTGATTGGTGCCGCACTGCTCGTGGGCGGCGTGGCGTGGGGCGGCCACCGCTACGACAAGGTCAGTTCCAAGATGCTGGAGCGTGTGGCACGCTTCCAAACGAACTAACAAGAGTCGAAGCTCCAGCACATCAGGAATAAAAGAGAAGGGTTCCGTGTTAGGTACTAAGCCTGGCACGGAACCCCTTTTCTGTGCCGCCCGAACTTCTAGCCCAGAACTTCTAGCGGAAAGAAGCTCACCGCAATACCTAAGAGTCTATGGGTGGTCTGTGGCCTGCCTCCATATTGACCGCCCGGGGGCTCAGCACCTCCCAACTGCTACTAAAATAGAGAAGGCGTCGATCACCCAACCGTGCAGCGGCGCCCCTCACCCTATGTATCCCACCTCATCATCAAGGAGAAACATGAGCTCGATCGAAGGCATCGAAGACCCCTTTGGCCCCGGAACCGCAGGCGGCACCGCCTTGCTCGAACGCGAAGAAACCCAGCTTTCTGAGCCCGGCGACCACGAGCGCTTCTCCCACTACGTACGCAAGGAAAAGATCCTCGAATCGGCACTGACCGGCGAACCCGTGCGCGCCCTCTGCGGCAAAATGTGGGTACCCGGCCGCGACCCGCAGAAGTTCCCCGTCTGCCCCCAGTGCAAGGAAATCTACGAAGGCCTCGCACCCGGCAATGACGGCGACAACGGCTCCGGCGAATAATACGCGCCAGACGACACGCCTCAGACAACACAACCTGGGCGATACGCCTGAATAAATACGAATAAATAACACGCCGCAGCAACAAGACTCAACGGCCCAACACCGCTCATGAGACTTAGCTGACGAGCACCAAATTCTTGCACCACAGCCCGGCCCAACCCGCGGATGTGGTGCTAGAATTTAACCTCGCTGTGCCCGGACCGCCAGAGCGCTAAGAACACCAGAGCAATGGGAACGCCAGAGTGCCCACCACCTCCACATGGGGGAGGAGCGCCCTGCGCTGAGTCGGCGGAAGGAATCAGCAGATGCAGACGAGGAAGAAGGAGAGAATGAGCGCACCCGCAGAGGAACCCACACTATTCGACAGTATGGTGAAGCCGAAGCTCTCCCCGGCATACCCCGACCGCGCCCCCTGGGGTACTTCCGTCAGCCTGCGCGCCTGGCAGGCAGAAGCCATGCAGAAGTACTTCGAAACCAACCCCCGCGACTTCATGGCTGTGGCAACCCCCGGCGCGGGTAAAACCACTTTCGCGCTAACCCTCGCCAAGGAACTATTCAACCGCGGCACGGTCCGCCAGCTCATCGTTGTGGCTCCGACCGACCACCTGAAAAAGCAGTGGGCAGACGCCGCCGCGAAGGTCGGTATTCCCATTGACCCGAACTTCAAGAACGCGGATGTGACCATCAGCCGCCACTACAAGGGTGTGGCGCTGACCTACGCGCAGGTGGCGAATAAGCCGCAACTGCACGCCCGTAACACCGAGGAAACGAAAACCCTCGTAATCTTTGACGAGATTCACCATGCTGGCGATTCCCTTTCCTGGGGTGACGGCCTGCGCGAGGCATTCGACGACGCGACCCGCCGCGTGGCGCTGACCGGTACCCCGTTCCGTTCGGACACCTCCCCGATTCCGTTCGTCACCTACGAGGTTGACAATGACGGAATCCGCCGTTCCAAGGCAGACTACTCTTACGGTTACGGCCCCGCGCTGAAGGACCACGTGGTGCGCCCGGTTATCTTCATGGCGTACTCGGGCCAGATGCGTTGGCGTACCTCCGCGGGTGAAGAGATGGCGGCAAACCTCGGCGAAGGCTTCACGAAGGACATTACCTCCCAGGCGTGGCGAACCGCCCTCGACCCCAACGGCGAATGGATCCCGACCGTGCTCGCGGCAGCCGATAAGCGCCTGACCGAGGTGCGCCGCACCGTGCCCGACGCCGGTGCGCTCGTCATCGCTACCGACCATGCGGACGCCAAAGCCTACGCAGAGCAGCTTCAGAAAATCACCGGCGAATACCCCGTCGTGATCCTCTCTGACGACCGTGAAGCCTCCGCGAAAATCGACGAATTCCGTGAAGGCATGCAGCGCTGGATGGTTGCCGTGCGCATGGTGTCCGAAGGCGTGGACGTGCCCCGCCTCGCCGTGGGCGTGTACGCCACCAGCACCAGCACCCCGCTATTCTTCGCCCAGGCGATCGGCCGTTTCGTGCGTGCCCGCAAGCGCGGCGAAACCGCCTCCGTGTTCCTGCCGTCGGTGCCGCAGCTGATGATGCTTGCCAACGATATGGAAGTAGAACGTGACCATGCCCTCGACCGCGGCGCACCCCAGGAAATCGACCCCATGGTTGAGGGCCTGGACGACCACCTGCTCGAAGAAGCAAACCGCGAGGAGCGCGCCTCCGAGCAGCTGGCACGCGGCAAGTTCGAGGCGCTCGGCTCCGAGGCGTCCTTCCACGGTGTGCTGTTCGACGGCGCCGAGTTCGCCTCCGGCAACCTTGCCGTGGGTAGTGAGGAGGAGCAGGACTTCCTGGGTATTCCGGGCCTGCTGGATGCCGAACAGGTCGGTACGCTGTTGCGAGCGCATCAGCGTGAGCACGCGGCACGCCGCCCGGCGACTGCGGCGCCTTCGGTGGTGGATCACCGCCAGTTGAAGGAGCTACGCAATAAGCTGGCGAAGAATGTGGCGGCGTGGTCGATTCGTTCGGGTCAGCCGCACGGCGTGATTCACAATGAGCTGCGTAAGATTTGCGGCGGCCCGGCGGTTGCGCAGGCTTCTGCTGAGCAGATTCAGGCGCGTATCGATAAGCTATCGGACTGGTTTGTGGGCCGACGCTAGAACGCGGATAGAACGTCAAGAAAAGCCCCGCGAGTTTTTGCGCTCGCGGGGCTTCTTACGTTTGTGGGGCTACTGTAGCTCTTTGAGTGATTTTTACCTGAAGGTTTTTTGAGGTGCTTAAAAGCACATGCGCGGAAAAATAAGGTGACTAGATAGTGGGAATAGGTGGTTCTTGAAAAACTTAATGTTGGTTTTTACCCCCTAATTTGAGAAAAACATCGTCTGAAGGTTGTTTATGGGAGGTGCGTCAGAGGGATTTAAGGGTGGAATATGTGTGAATAAAAGTTCAAGCATTGGTTGAATAACGCAGGTCAAAGTGGGTTTATGGAAGATTGTGTGCGTTTTTCGCTTGAAAAACTCATACGGGGGGGGGTATGCTTTCTCCAAGTGTTGGGTTTCCCTGTGCTTTTGAAGCTGACCTTTGTGTTTTTGATCTTCTGGGTGTGCAGGGGCTGACGCTTGTATAGAAACATCATGCATTCACTCTCTTCTGCACGCTATCTTCACTTTTGTGTGTGCGTCTGCCCTGCGTGGATTTATCGGCCGCGTTCTTGGTGGGAGTGAGTGCCCAAGATATCACTCTCGAAGGACATACATGTCTACTAACATTTCTCGCCGCAAGGTTGTTGCCGGCGCAGCGTGGGCTGCTCCGGTTGTCGCGGCTTCCGCTGTTGTTCCCGCTTTCGCATCTTCCACCGAGTGTGAAGATAAGAAGACTCCGGCATACTCCATCGAAGGTACCTCCACAGGTGCTAAGACTGTCCAGAAGTTCAAGGTTCCCGCTAACGTTGACAAGATTAACTTCGTCGCTATCGGTGGCCCCGGTGGTACTCAGTACCCCGCAGTCCCCGGTGGTGCTTCGGCACAGATTTCCGGCACTATTGCTGTGAAGGAAGGCCAGCTCGTTGAGATCGTGGCAGCAGCTGGTGGTGTCGGTAACTTCCCGCTGGACCCGTCTGAGGGTGGCGAGGGCTACGGTAACGGTGGTTCCTCTAAGGGTACCGACGCAATTCCTGCGAGCGTTGTCTCCAAGGTTGACGCAGTGTGGCCCAAGGACTCTCAGCTGAAGCGTCGCCTCTTCTCCTCCTCGGGTGGCGGCTCCTCTGCTGTTCTTATTGACGGTGTTCCCGTTGCTGTTGCCGGTGGTGGCGGTGGCGTTGGTGTTATCAACGCTGGTGGCTCCAACAACGAGCGTTACGTTTACAGTGGTGCAATTGACGCTGGTTGGTGGAAGTCTAACGGTAACCGTGCCGAGTACCCCTACATGGCTTCTAAGGCAGGTAGCGCATCCGGTCTGACCGGTGGTGCTGGTGAGCAGGGTTACGGTTACTACACTGAGGACCACAGCCAGCAGATTGCTGTTGAAGCTGGTAAGGGTGGCGCAGGTGGTATCGGCGGTACCGGTGGTACCAAGACCGCCCTGCCCACTGGCAAGTCCCCCAACGGTGTTATTGGCTTTAGCAACACCAACAACCAGGAACTCTACGCTTCTTCCAACTCCGGTAACGCAGGTGGCGACGGCTTCGCTGGCGCCGGTGCAGACGGCGTGCCTTCCTACTCCTACGAGGTCGATAACAACGACCGCACCAAGAAGGAAGAGGGCGTTCTTAACGGCAAGCCTTGGGGTCTTGAGTACGACTCCGCTGGCCACAACTTCAACGGTTACCAGTCTGTATACTCCGCAGGTGGTGGCGCAGGCTACGGTGGCGGTGGCTCCGGTGCTTCTACCTCCGCTGCTGCAATCATTCTGACCCAGAAGTGGAACAACAACCCCAACGGTATCCGCCAGAACGTTGGCTTCGGCCAGCTTGGTGGCGGCGGTGGCGCAGGTGGTTCCTACCTGGCACCCGACGTTACTAACGTTGAGGTTGGTCTTTACAAGAAGGTCACCACTGAGCGTGGCAAGCGTACCAACGGCTCCGTGGTCGTCAGCTTCTGCGAGCGCTCCTAATAGCGTGCTTATCCGAGTCTCCCTCTTGGGTTGCTCGGTGGGTTAGACACTAACCCTTCCGGTTCTCCCGCTCCTGAAATCTCATCAGGAGTGGGAGAATCGGCCCCTAAGTTTTAGTCCCTCCAGGAGTGCATCCGTGCGTATCTGGCGTGAGGACTGTGTACTTCTCTGGCGAGTGGTCTCTTGGTGTATTTTGGCCACTCATGGAGAACGCCATTGAGTGATGTCTCGTTGAGTCTCAACGATGAAACCAATGGCTTTGAGGAAAAGGTTGGTAGTAATGCGCCAACCTGAAGGCCCGCAGGCACTTCGGTGTCTGCGGGCCTTCGCTATGCCCGGGAAAAGCCGGGTTGGGCGAGGTTATAGCGCGGCGAGTTGAGAATGTTTTTCGGTGTCTATACTCTAGAAAATGAATATTGCACTCAGTGCACAATGGTGTAAATTATTCACTCTACTCAACCCACACCCTCAACCCTCATGAAAGAAAACCTCATGCCTCACAACGCACACCTCACCCGCCGCACCATCCTCGCCGGCGCCGCCTGGGCACTGCCCGTCATCGCAGCCTCCGCAGCCGTACCCGCCTACGCCGCCAACGGCGCGCAGACCGGCACCTCCCACACCATCAAGGGCCAGGCAAACGGCCACAAGACCGTCAAGACCTTCACCGTCCCGGCGGGCGTACGCGAACTCAGCTTCACCCTCACCGGCGGCGCGGGCGGCACCGTCATGGCACGCAGCCAGGGCGGATGCGGCGCCAAGGTCACCGGCACCGTCAGCGTCACCCCCGGCGCAACCGTAGAAATTGTCGCCGCGGCAGGCGGCATCGGAGTGCTCGAGCGCGTCACCCGCAACGGCGCAAGCTGGAACGAATCCAAGCCCGCAACCGGCGGCGAAGGCTACGGCAAGGGCGGCTCCTCCGCCGCTCAGGTCACCGTTCCCGCAGGTCCGAAGGCTATTATCGACGCGGCAAACCCCCGCACCTACGGCAACCCCACCGCGGGCGACGGCGCACCCCACACCCACTTCAAGCGCAGCATCTACGCCGCATCAGGTGGCGGCTCCTCCGCACTGCTGATTAACGGCACCGTGGTCGCTGTCGCGGCAGGTGGCGGCGGTGGACACGTGCGTAACTCCAGCTCCACCGCACCGCTGCCCGGCTCCAGCTACGCGATTAGCCCGGTCTGCGGCCTGGAATGGGTACGCGGCGGCTCCGGCGGCAATGCAGAAGCCGCCATGGGCTATGAAGGTGCTGCCGCAAGCGACGCCTACAGCGTCGAGGCGAACCTGCAGATCATCGCAACCCCCGGCACAGGTGGCTCCGGCGGTCGAGGTGGCATGGGCGCTATCCCCAATAGCCTGCCCACCGGCGACCACGGCCTGGTCGGCTTCGGCTCCCAGAACAAGCAGGTCATCCACAGCACCAGCAACGCGGGCGCAACCGGCGGTAACGGCTTCAACGCAAACGGTGCGGACGGCGTGGGCGCATACGCCTACCAGTACGACAAGAACGACCCGGCGAACCTGACCGGCACCGCAACCGCACGAACCACCAGCGTCACCATCAGCAAGAACTTCTTCGGCTACCAGACCGTGGTTTCTGCTGGCGGCGGTGCGGGCTACGGTGGCGGCGGTTCCGGCGCGGCGAACGCGGTTTCGGCAATCATCATCTCGCA